>Ga0065720_1020260_pt1 | contig 15674 bp, 14 predicted proteins | sample Thericmetagenome_FD_59107 | JGI IMG/M metagenome (GOLD analysis project Ga0065720, IMG submission 59107) | Thermophilic microbial communities from the Joint Bioenergy Institute, California, USA of rice/straw/compost enrichment - eDNA_2 v2... | ecosystem: Engineered > Solid waste > Grass >... | reverse complement strand
CACCTCCGGGGCCGCGGGCCGCGGACGGCTCAGACGGCCGGACCCTCCGGTTCGGCGGTGATGTTGATGCCGCTGCACTGGTCCCGGTAGCCCTCGAAGCTCGCCACGCCCTGGGCGATGGAGGACTCGTCCTCGTACAGGATCGGAATGCCGCCCTGGATCTGGCCGGGCAGCCACTCGTCGTCGAGGATCTCCTCGCCCTGGAGCGTGAGGCGCAGGACGCCGGTCTCGGCGGTGGGGCCGTTGAAGTTGTAGAAGACGAAGTTGCCGAGGCCGTAGTGCACGTAGGCGTTGCCCATGTACCCGCCGGGGCTGACCACGTGCGCGTGCCCGCCCACCACGGCGGTGGCGCCCGCGTCGATGAGCTGCTGGGCGAGGTCGGGGGCGTGCGGCAGCGGGCAGTGGTCGCCCTCCAGGCCCCAGTGCAGGAACACGATGACGGCGTCGGCCCGGGTCCTGGCCTCCGCGACCGCCTCCAGCGCGTGGGTCAGCATCTCGCCCTTGGTGGAGGCCAGGCCGGGCTTGCCCTCGCCCGCGGTCCACTCGGCGATCAGGTGGTCGTCCAGCACGTCGGTGGCGCCGATGATGGCCAGGGTGTTCCCGTTGACCTCGAAGAACTCGGGCTCGTAGGCCTCGGCGATGTCGCGGCCCGCCCCGATCACGGGGAAGCCCGCGGCCTCGGCGTTGTCGAGGGTGTCGAGCAGGCCGTCGGTCCCGTAGTCCATGCCGTGGTTGTTGGCCACGGTCACCACGTCGATCCCGGCCGACTCCAGGGCGGTGAAGGCGGTGGCGGGGGCGCGGAAGACGAACTGCTTGCCGGGGGCCGGGGTGCCGCCGTCGGTGACCGCGGTCTCCAGGTTGACCACGCTGACGTCGGCCTCCTGGAAGACCTCGGCGACCGGGCCGAGGGCGGTGGCCGGGTCGGAGTCCAGCCGCTGCCGGAGCATGCCCTCGAACATGACGTCGCCGCCGATGGCGACGGTGTAGGGCTCCTTGGCCGGTTCGGCGGAGGCGGACGGCGTGGGCTCCGCCGTGCCGTCGGGCAGGTCCGCGGGGGCGGACTCCTCGGCGTTGGAGCCGCAGGCGGTGGCGAGCAGGGCCGTGGTCAGCAGCAGCGCGCCGAAGCGGAGCGGGCGACCGTGGGGAGGGGATGTCGGGGATAGCGGGGTCACACGTGTCTCCTGGGAAACTGGTTCGGCCGGTACTGGTTAGGACGCGGACGACCTGCCGCCCGTTGTGGAGAACCCGACCGACGAGTCCGATCTGTTACGAATGTCGGTTTTAACTCATCGAAATGAGTCATGCCAGCTACCAAGCGTAGCGAGGTGGCGACTTTTCGTCGGTATCGGCGTGGCTGTGGCGGCGGTTCCGGGGGAACCGGATCGACGGCGCAATAGGCGGAAGTGCTCTTTTTATTGAGCAATTCCAGATAGTGGCCTAGGGTGGAGAATCATGGACGACGCCGCTTCTCTCCGCGCGGCCGGGCTGCGGGTGACCGCCGCCCGTCTGGCGATCCTCGACGCGGTCCGTCAGGGGGACCACCTGGACGCCGACGGCGTGGCGCGTGCTGTCCGGGACCGGGTCGGCCACGTGTCGACCCAGGCGGTCTACGACAGCCTGCACGCTCTCACCGCCGCTGGACTGCTGCGTCGTATCGAGCCCGCCGGGTCTCCCGCACGGTACGAGACCCGGGTCGGCGACAACCACCACCACCTGGTCTGCCGCACCTGCGGCACGGTGACCGACATCGACTGCGTGGTCGGGGAGGCCCCGTGCCTCCAGCCGTCGCAGATGCACGGTTACACCGTGGACGAGGCGGAAGTGGTGTTCTGGGGTATCTGCCCCGCGTGTCAGGCGAACGGAGCAGAGTCGACGGCCTGATCCTCCGGGACGCGTCCCGCACCGTGTGCGGACCGGAGCTCCATCGGGGCGCCGACTGCTGCGGCGTTCCCGCCTTCCGAGGCTGAGCTGTGACAAGAAAGGTACGACCATTGGTCGCGTACAGCACCGATGACGCCGGCATTCCGGCCCCGCACGACGGCCTCTCGCAGTCGGTCGGCCCCAACGGGCCCCTGCTGCTCCAGGACCACTTCCTGATCCAGAAGATGGCTCACTTCAACCGTGAGCGCGTGCCCGAGCGCGTGGTGCACGCCAAGGGCGGCGGCGCCTTCGGCGAGCTGGAGATCACCGAGGACGTGAGCCAGTACACCCGCGCCGACCTGTTCCAGAAGGGCAAGAAGACCCCGCTGCTCATCCGCTTCTCCACCGTCGCCGGTGAGCTGGGCAGCGCCGACACCGCGCGCGACCCGCGCGGCTTCGCCCTGAAGTTCTACACCGAGCAGGGCAACTACGACATCGTCGGCAACAACACGCCCATCTTCTTCATCCGGGACCCGTCGAAGTTCTCCGACTTCATCCACTCGCAGAAGCGCCGCGCCGACAACCAGTTGCGCGACAACAACATGCAGTGGGACTTCTGGACGCTCAACCCGGAGACGGCCCACCAGGTCTCCTTCCTGATGACCGACCGCGGCACGCCGAAGACCTGGCGCCACATGCACGGCTACGGCAGCCACACCTTCCTCTGGTACAACGCCAAGGGCGAGAAGTACTGGGTGAAGTACCACTTCAAGACCGACCAGGGCGTCGAGAACCTGACCGCTGCCGAGGCCAAGGCGATGGAGGCCGAGGACCCCGACGCGCACCGCCGCGACCTGTGGGAGAGCATCAAGCGGGGCGACTACCCCTCCTGGACGGTCAAGGTCCAGATCATGCCGTTCGAGGAGGCCGCCGACTACCGGTTCAACCCGTTCGACCTCACCAAGGTGTGGCCGCACGGCGACTACCCGGAGATCACCATCGGCCGGTTCGTGCTCAACCGGAACCCGGAGAACTACTTCGCCCAGATCGAGCAGGCCGCGTTCGAGCCCTCCAACCTGGTGCCGGGTGTGGGGGCCAGCCCCGACAAGATGTTGCAGGGGCGGCTGTTCTCCTACCCGGACACCCACCGCTACCGGATCGGCCCGAACTACCTGCAACTTCCGGTCAACCGGCCCAAGTCGCCGGTCCGCAGCTACAACTACGACGGGCCGATGGCCTACTACAACAACCCCGACCCGGTGTACGCGCCGAACACCGCGGGCGGTCCGGTGGCCCAGCCCGACCTGTTCAAGGGTGAGGAATACCACGTGGCAGGCGAGATCATCCGGTCCGCCTACACCCTCCACAAGGAGGACGACGACTTCGGCCAGGCGCGCACGCTGTGGGAGAAGGTCCTCTCCGACACCGACCGCGCCCACATGGTGAGCAACATCGTCGGCCACGCCTCGGCTCCCGAGGTCACCTCCGACATGAAGAAGCGCATCGTCGAGTACTGGACCAACGTCCACCCCGACCTGGGCAGCGGCGTCGCCCAAGGGCTGGGCGTCGAGTCCTAGCCGACGCCGTCGGCGCCCCGCCGCGCCGTCGACCCCGCGGTGCCCCGGTCGGGAACTCCGGTTCCCGGCCGGGGCACCGGCGTTTTTCCGCGACGCCGAAGGAAACGGGGAAAACATGTTCTCCGCGGCTTTACGAAGATTCTTCGCAGAACTTCTGCGTCAAGAAGCAGTCATGAACGGCTTTCGTAATAGCCGGGGCGTATGCGCTACTTGTCGCGGTTGCCGGAAGCTTGTCGGAATTATCCGCGGCATTGGGACAGAAAAATCCTTGGCAGATCCTCAGGTTTTCCAAAAGGTCCCGTGGAAACTCTCACGGAAACCCCAGAAGCTGCTAACGTGACGGTCTGTCAGCGATCTGGAGCGGACCGTGGTTTTTCCTGGTGGGTCCGCCGTCGGCCAAGTGGGCCGCCCCCGTCGCTGGAGAGGACAACACCCAAGCTTTGGATATCGGGTTGCGGTTCACCGATCCCGCTCACGGTGACTGTCAGCGCCCATCCATTCGCTCCTGGTAGCAGTTAGCGAAAGGTCATACCGGAAACATGCGTAAGACAATGCTCGCCTCGACCGCCGTACTTGCGGCCGGTCTCGTGGTCGGGTTCACCTCCCCCGCCGTCGCGGATCAGGTGGCAAGCGACAACCGCATCGACGTCCCGGCGGACGTCGCCGTCGACGTCTGCGGCAACTCCATCACCGTGGCCGGGGGCGCCGAAGCCGTCTGCCAGCAGTTCGTCCAGGCCCTCCAGGAGGCGTCGGCCAAGGAGACGCGGACGCGCCAGAGCGACGGCGGCGGCGTCGCCAGCGACAACCGCGTCAACGTCCCGGCGGACGTCGCCGTCGACGTCTGCGGCAACTCTCTCGCCGTCGCCGGGGGCGCCGACGCCGCCTGCGTCACCGTCGTCGAGGCGTTGCAGCAGGCGTCGAAGACCACCGGAGGCAACGAGAACCGCCAGGAGACGGCGGACGCCGTCGGAACCGGCGGCTCCGGTGGCTCCGGTGGCTCCGGCGGCGGCATCCTCAGCGGCAACGAGGTCAACGTCCCGGTCGGCGCCGACGTCGAGGTCTGCGGCAACACGGTCTCCGTCCTGGGCTCCGCCCAGGCCGAGTGCGTCGAGGAGACCGCGCCCGGCGAGGCCGCGCCGACCACGCCTGCCGAGCAGCCCGCTGAGAAGCCCGCCGACAAGCCCGCACCGCAGGAGAGCGCGACCGGCGGCGCCCTTCCGGTGACCGGTGCCGCGCTGGGTGGCCTGGTCGTCGCCGCGCTCGCGACCCTCGGGGGTGGTGGTGCGGCCATGTTCCTCACCCGCCGCAAGAAGGCGGCGGCCGAGGACTGAGCCGTCACCGCCGGATTCGGTGCCCCCGGTCAACCGACCGGGGGCACTCGTATGTCCGGAGAAAGAAGTCTGCGTCGTACGTGATCTTCTGGGAAGAAATTTGGATTTTCGGGTGATTTGCGCCACAATTTTGTTGCTGGATGGGGGAGAGTGAGAGCCCGACCGGGAGAACTCTTATGGGCGTGCCAAAGGGCATCGTCGATCGCGGACTCGTCCCCACGGCGACGATCGGAATCGGAATCTGGCTTCTCCTTGACCTCTTCCGTGTGTGGCTTCCGTCACTGATCACGGTCTTCGGCGAGGCCGAGGAGACACCCCCGCAGGTCGTCGGTCTCTTCGCGCTCGGCTGGTTCCTGGCGCCCCTGCCGGTGCTGTTCCTGCGCGCCCTGCTCGCCCGCAGCCAGCCGGTCGTGCACTCCCCCCGGCTGCCCCTGGACGTGTGGTTCGCGGCCCTGCTCGCCGCGGTGCGCCTGGCCCTCCCGGCCACCGACGGGGGCCAACCCCAGCTCTACCTCGCCTCCGTCGGGGTCTTCGCCGGGCTGACCTGGCTGGCCGCGATCGTCGCGCGGATCCGGCGCACCCTGCTGAAGGGCTTCGCCTTCGGAATCGCCCTGGCCACCCTCACCCACGCCGCCCTCGGCACCTACGCGGCGGTGTGGCGGCCGGGCATCGCCGGATGGCTGCTCGCTGCGGCACAGGTCCTGCTGTTCGTGTGGGTGCTGACCAAGACGCCGCGGCTCACCCGGAAGGACCTGAAGGGGCAGGCCGCGGACTCGGTGCTGTGCTTCCTGCTGCTGCCCGCGCTGCTGGTCGCCGGCACCGTCACGGCCGCACCGGCGCGGGCCGGGGCCGCCGTCGGCTGGCCGGACGGCTGGACCGGGACCTGGCTGGAGAACTGGTCGGAAGGATGGCCGGGCGACTGGGCGGACGGCTGGGCCGCGGTGCTCGTCACGGTGGCGACGGCGGTGGCCTTCGTCGTCTCGGGGGCGTCCGCCACCCCCGGACGCACCCCGTTCCTCCCCGGAGCCGCCCTGGTCGGCTCGGTCGCGGTGGCGGTCCTCACCACCGAGACCCGCGGGGAGATCCCCGGACTGCTGCCGTGCTACACGGTCGCCGCGCAGGCGGTGGGAGCGGTCGCCCTCGTCGCCTGCCTGGTCTGGGCCGACTGGCCCGGGGCCCGCGGACGCTCCCCCCGAGGCGGCCGCGCCGGCCTGGCCGTGGTCCTCGGCGGCCTCGTCTTCCTGGGCGTCCTCTACGGCTACTACGCGGGATACCGACTGGGCTATCGCGCCGACGTGCTCCTGGTGGCGGCGGCCCTGCTGATCGCCGCGGTGGCCGTCGGGCACGGACGGCGCAAGGACCGCGACCCGGGCACCCGGGTCCGCCGGTCCGTGGTCTACCGCTGGCCGGGAGCGGCGCTCGCGACGGCCGCCGCGGTCCTCACCGCGCTCCTGCCGCAGTTCGTGCCGGTGCACGGGATCGCCGTGCCCCCCTACGGCACGGGCCAGGCCTCCGACGACGAGCTCCGGGTGGTCTCCTACAACCTGCGCATGGGGTACGGCGTCACCGGGACCTACGACATCGAGGGAGTGGCCGAGACCATCCAGCAGGCCGAACCCGACGTGGTGCTGCTGAGCGAGGTGGACCGGGGCTGGTTCCTCACCGGGGGACAGGACCTGCTCGGGGTGCTGGCCGACGCGCTCGACATGCAGGCCGTGTTCGCCCCCGCCGCCGACCAGGTCTGGGGCGACGCCGTGCTGACCCGGCTCCCGGTCGTGGAGACCGTCGGCCACCCGCTGCGCTCCTACGGCGCCCCCGTCGGCGCGCAGGCGCTGTCCGTGGTCGTCCGGCACGGCGAAACCGAGGTCGAGGTGATCAGCACCCACTTGCAGCCGCGCCCCGACCGGGGGGACGAGGAGCCGACCCTACAGGCCGCGGACCTCGCCGACATCGTCATCAAACGCGCGGAGGAGGGGCGGCCGATCGTCGTGGGCGGCGACTTCAACTTCGCCCCCGGGAGCGTGGCCTGGCGGGAGATGGAACGCGCCGGACTCTACGACGCGCTGTTCCGGGTGCGCCCCTCCGCCACCTTCCCGGCCGACGACCCGGAGTACGAGATCGACCACATCTTCTCCACCGGCGACCTCATCCGGGAGCAGGGCGCGGTGCTCCCCGCCCCGTACTCGGACCACCTCGCCGTCATGGCGGTGCTCCGGGTGAACCGGCCCGTGGTGTACGGGACCTGACCCGGGCGCTGGGGCGGGCCGGTGCGCGGTGCGGGCGGAGGTCCCCTAGCCTCGATGGTGTGCTTCGTGTCCTGACCTCACCTCGGATGTTGGCCTTCCACGCGCTGCTGCTCGTGGTGGTGCCCTCGTTCATCGCCCTGGGCTTCTGGCAGTACGGACGCGCCGAGGAGAAAGCCGCGGTGGTCCGCCAGCAGGAGGCCAACCTCGCGGCCGACCCGGTCCCGCTCGACGAACTGGTCACGGTCGGCGGGGAGGTCGCGGGGGAGGACCGCTGGCGGCGGGTCACCGTCACGGGGACCTACGACCCGGACCGGGAGCTCCTGGTGCGCAACCGGAGCGGTTCCGGGGGGATCGGCATGCACGTCCTCACCCCGCTGGTGACCGAGGACGGCACCGCGGTGCTGGTCAACCGGGGCTGGGTGGCCCAGCCGCCCACCGCGACCGAACAGCCGGAGGTGCCGCCGCCCGCCGGGGGCCAGGTCACGGTGGTCGGACGGGTGCAGCCCTCGGAGACCCCCGAGAGCACCGGGATCCGCCTCCGGGACGGGCTGCCCGAGGGGCAGGTCATGATCATCGACGTGGCCGACATCGCCGAGGACCTGCCCTACGACCTGTACGGGGGGTACCTGGAGCTGGTCGAGGAGGACCCGGAACCGGCCGCCGCGCCCGAACCGGTCGGGGTGCCCGAGGTCAACACGGGGATGAACTTCTCCTACGCGGTCCAGTGGTGGTGCTTCACCGTCATCGCGGTCGGCGGGTGGGTCTTCCTGGTCCGCCGCGAGGTCAAGGAGGCGGGGGCCGCGGAGCCGGAGCCTCCCGCGGAGACGGTGGACACCGCGTCCGGCGCCTCCTCCCGGTCCTGACCGGGCGCTGCGCCCCGGCCCGTGCGTCCGCTCCTCCCGGCCTGCCCGGAGGACCTCCGGCCAGAACCGGACATTGGCCTGAAGGCCAGGAAGGAGCACCTGGATCGGGACTTCCGTCGCACACGGGTAAAAACCACCATTTCGGTGTTTTGGGAAATGGCCTGTTCGGTGGGGGAGCGAGAGTTCTTCCCGGTGACCGGGGGCCGTCGGTTCCGGTGACCTTCTGCGCCGCCGTCCGTACCGGAGTCCCTGGAGGCACCCGAGCAACCGGCGTTGACTGGAGGCAACAGCACCGACCCCCCACGAAAGAGTGTGTGCGATGTCGGAGAAAACCACCGAGGTCCGGACCGTTCCCTCCCCTGCTGGCGACCGCTCGCCGACCGGTCCGCGGGCCGTCGTCGACTCGCCCGCCGCACGGGGCGTCCTCGCCGCGGTCCGGCTGTCGATCGGGTGGATCTTCCTCTGGGCCTTCCTGGACAAGCTGCTCGGCCTCGGTTTCGCCACCCCGGCCGAAGGAGCCTGGATCAACGGCGGGAGCCCCACCACGGGCTACCTGACCAACGCCGTGTCGGGCCCGTTCGCGGGCTTCTACCAGTCCCTCGCGGGCGCCGTCTGGGCCGACGTCCTCTTCATGGTCGGCCTGCTGGGAATCGGATCCGCGCTGCTGCTCGGCATCGGAATGCGCGTCGCCGCCGCCACGGGATCGCTCCTGCTCGTGATGATGTGGACCGCGGCGCTGCCCCCGCAGACCAACCCCTTCATGGACGACCACATCGTCATGGCGCTCACCGTCATCGCCCTCACGCTGACCAACGCGGGCGACACCGCCGGACTCGGCCGCTGGTGGAGCCGCCTGGAGATCGTGCGCCGGTTCCCGGTGCTGCGCTGACCCCGCAGAGGCGCCGCCCGGCGCCCCGGACGGGACCGCACGGGTCCGTGCGGTCCCGTCCGCGTCTTCAGGACCGGTGCGAGGATGGGGGCATGATCGACGACCTGAGGACCGCGACCGTCGAGCGGATCGCGCGCAGACCGGCCGGCGCGGGGGAGAGCGCGCGGGCCAGCAGGCTGTGGTGGGAGCGCGCCGCCGACGAGTACCAGGCCGAGCACGGCGACTTCCTCGGCGACGCCGAGTTCGTGTGGGGACCCGAGGGGCTGACCGAGCGGGAGGCGCGGCTGCTGGGCTCCCCGGCGCAGCTCGCGGGCCGGCGGGTCCTGGAGATCGGCTGCGGCGCGGGCCAGTGCGGCAGGTGGCTGCGCACCCAGGGGGTGGCCGAGGTGGTCGGGATCGACGTGTCCGCGCGCCAGCTCCAGCACTCGCGCCGCATCGACGAGGAGGTCGGGTGCGCGCTGCCCGTCGTGCAGGCCGACGCCCAGCGGCTGCCGTTCGCCGATGCCGCGTTCGACGTGGTCTGCTCGGCCTACGGCGCCTTCCCGTTCATCCCGGACGCCCGCGCCGCGCTGGCGGAGGCCGCCCGGGTGCTGCGCCCGGGCGGACGGCTGGTGTTCTCGGTCAGCCACCCGATCCGCTGGTGCTTCCCCGACGACCCGGGGGAGGAGGGGCTCCGGGCCCGCGACTCCTACTTCGACCGCCGCGCCTACGTCGAGGAGGACGGCCAGGGGCGGGCGCTGTACGTGGAGGCCCACCACACGATCGGCGACTGGGTGCGGGCCGTCACCGGGGCCGGGCTGCTCCTGCGCGACCTCGTCGAGCCCGAGTGGCCCGAGGACAACACCCGGACCTGGGGCGGGTGGAGCCCGCTGCGGGGCCGCATCCTGCCGGGGACCGCGATCTTCGTCGCCGACCGCCCCTAGTCGCGCGGCCCGGGGCCGTGCCCTCCGCCGCGGAGGTGTTCCCGGCCGGGCGGCGGGTAGCGGCGCCCGGTGACGCGGACGGACGCCCGAAGGGGCGGCCGTCGCCGGGCGCCGCGGGAGCAGACCGGGAAGGAGCGGTCATGGGGGTCATCCGTACCGAGCACGTGGAGGAGCTGCTGCGTTCGGCCGACGCCGGGGCGGTGCTCGTGGTCCGGTCCGGCGCGGCCGAGGTCGTACCGAGCGCACGGCTCGGCGAGCCCGGCTACCGGGGGGCGCTCCAGGTGGTGAGCCGCGGGGAACTGGAGGAGCAGGCGGCGGGGCGGGACCCCGCGGAGCTGGCGCGCGGCCTCGACGCGGCGCTGTCGGCGCTGGGCGGCTGACCGGGAGCGGCGCCACCGGAGGCTCGGCCCCCGCGGCCCGTCTCCCGTCCCTCCTCCCCGCGCTCCGCGGGAACGACGCCGGGAGCGGCCCCGACGCGACGACGGAATCGGGGCCGTTTCCGGATCAGCCGAAGGGCTTGCGCAGGTGGTGGATCCAGGCCGGGGGAAGGTTGCGCAGGACCTGCTCCCGGCCCACCGCGTAGCGGTTCACCCACTCCTGGACCTCCCAGCCGGAGCGGACCTGGCGCAGGTAGTCGTCGAGCGGGGCGATGATCGCTTTCACCTGCTTGGTGTACAGGTAGCCGAAGAAGGACAGGTGGCCGCCCGGCCGCAGCACGGTGAAGTAGTACTCCATGATCGTGCGGACCTCTTCGGCGGTGAAGTTGGCGAACGGCAGCCCGGAGACGATCACGTCGAACCGGCGGTCCGTGCCCAACTCGGTGACCAGGGCGTGGTGGACGGTCACCCGGTCGGCGACCGGCAGGAACACCGGATCGCTCTTGACCAGCCCGGTGAGGTGGTCGACGAACTTCGGGTTGGCCTCGACCATGTCGAAGGTGTCGCCCTCGCGCATGCGCGCGGCGATGGCCCGGGAGACGGGACCGGTCCCGGGGCCGGCCTCCAGGATGTTGATCGGGACGGACGGGTCGTCCCGGTGGGTGACGTAGCGGGTCAGTGCGGTGGCCAGCGCCGTCCCACTGGGGATGACGGCACCCGTGGCGCGGAACGTCTGCACCGCCTGGCGGAAGAAGAGGCCGGTGTCGCGCAGCGACCGGGCCAGGCGGGAGACTCGGGGGTCATGGTTGGCAGCCATGGGGGCACGCTACTGGTCGGAGGGGTAAGAGGAGGGTCAACCGGCCGTTCTCGGCGGGCCGATCGTACCGCGCAGCGCGCCGACGACCGGGAGTTCGGCCCGGCGGCTCTCCGGGAGCAGCGCTCCCAGGCCGAACAGGCCGTGGAGGCCCCCGTTGACCCGCACGGTGGTGGCCGGGACCCCGGCGGCCGCCAGCGCCCGCGCGTACGCCTCGCCCTCGTCCCGCAGCGGGTCGAAGTCGGCGGTGACCACCAGGGCGGGCGGGGCGCCGGACAGGTCGGCCGCCCGGATGGGCGAGGCCCGGAAGTCCTCGGCGTCGGCGGGGTCGGCCAGGTACTGCCGGGCGAACCAGTGCATGCCCGCGGAGGTGAGGAAGTACCCCTCGCCGTTGGTGATCCGGGACGGGTAGGGGGTGTCCTCGGCCACCGGATAGCCGGTCAGGTCCGTCACCGGGTAGATCAGCACCTGTAGAGCCAGTTCCGGGCCGTCCTCGCGGGACAGCAGCGCGACCGCCGCGGCCAGCCCGCCGCCCGCGCTGTCTCCCACGACCGCCAGCCGTGCCGGGTCCACGCCCAGGTCGGCGGCGTGGTCGGCGACCCAGCGGGTGGCCGTGAAGGCGTCCTCGACGGCCGCCGGGAACCGGTGCTCCGGGGCCAGGCGGTAGTCCACCGAGACCACGGCGGCCCCGCTCTCCGCCGCGATCAGCCGGGCCACGTGGTCGTGGGTGTCGAGGTCGCCGACGACGTACCCGCCGCCGTGGAGGAACACCGCGCAGCCCGCCGCGGGGCCGTCCGGCGCCGGGTGGTAGAGCCGGACCGGGACGCCGCCCGCGGGGGAGGGCACGGTCAGGTCGCGCACCAGGGCGACGTCGGCCCCCACCACCCTGCGTTCCCGGAGGCAGGAGCGCAGCAGCACGGCGTCCACGCCCACGCGGCCGGGCCGGGGGAAGGAGGCGAGGAGCTCGTCGATCAACCGGCGGGTCTCCGGGCTGAGTGACATGGGGAACAGACCTCCCGTGGAGCAGTCGTCCCGACCCTAACGGCCCCGGTCGGCCCGGGGCCGCGCGGTGCGCCCGCCCCGGTGGCGGTCACGACCCCCGCCCCGCACAGCGGGTAGTCTCGTAGGAGGTCGAGCTGTTCGGGACGAGACTCGGCCCAGGCCTTGCTCCCATCGACACATTCGGAGAGTGCCCATATGGCTGCCCCTCGTGTGGGCGTCGTCACCTTCCCCGGTTCCCTTGACGACAGGGACGCCGCGCGCGCGGTGCGCATCGCCGGCGCCGAACCCGTCTCGCTGTGGCACGGCGACGCCGACCTCAAAGGCGTCGACGCGGTCGTGCTGCCCGGCGGCTTCTCCTACGGCGACTACCTGCGCTGTGGGGCCATCGCCCGGTTCGCGCCGATCATGACCGAGATCGTGCCCGCCGCCCGGTCCGGAAACCTTCCGGTCCTGGGCATCTGCAACGGGTTCCAGATCCTGTGCGAGAGCCACCTGCTGCCGGGTGCGCTCACCCGCAACGCCTCGCAGCACTTCGTCTGCCGCGACCAACTGCTGCGCGTGGAGGCCACCGACACCGCCTGGACCAACGGCTACTCCTCGGGCCAGGAGCTCCTCATCCCGCTGAAGAGCGGGGAGGGCAACTACGTGGCCGACCCGGAGACCCTCGCGGAGCTGAAGCGCGAGGGCCGCGTGGTGGCGCGCTACGTCGACTCCGCGCCCAACGGCTCCACCGACGACATCGCCGGGATCACCAACGAGCACCGCAACGTGGTGGGGCTCATGCCGCACCCCGAGCACGCCGTGGAGGCGCTGACCGGACCGTCGACGGACGGCCTCGGCTTCTTCACCTCCATCCTGGCCCACCTGGCAGGCGGTGCGCCGGTGCCCGCAGCCGCCGGCTGACCACGCCCGCCCGGAGGGCTCGGGAGATGATGTCGCGATGATGGCGCTGCTGCGGTCCCGGAGGGTCCAGGTCGGCCTGGCGGTGGCGGGAGTGCTCGCCCTGCTGGGCACCACGGCCGTCACCCTGCTGTACCGGCCGTGGACCTCCGAGAGCGCTCCCGCCGCGCCCGCGGCCGCACCGCCCCTGGAGGCGCTGGGGGCGGCTCCCGAGGGGGTGGCCTACACCGACCTCGGCGAGCAGTGCACCCAGGACGAGTGCTACCGGGCGGTCGCGGTCACCGCTGACGGGCTCGACGCCGAGGGGGCGATCGACGCCGTCTACACGCACCTGATCGACCAGGGGTGGGGGCGCATGCTTCCCGAGGGGGAGAGCGACCTCGACGAGGTGCCCTACGCCGAGTCGGCGCTGACCGACGGCTCGGTCATGGTGCAGGGCAGCCTCGCCCCCTACGTCGAGGGCACCACCGCCGGACTGCTGCTCGCGCATCTCGTGCCGCCCTCCCCGGCCTCCTGAACTCCGATCCGCTTCCCGAACGGAAAAACACCCGTATGTCTGAAGAACCCCGGTTCGACACGGTCGCCAAGGCGGCGGCCACCCCGGACCTTCCGCAGCCCTACGCCGAACTCGGCATGAAGGACGACGAGTACGCGCGGGTCCGCGAGATCCTGGGCCGCCGTCCCACCTCCGCCGAGCTGGCCATCTACTCGGTCATGTGGAGCGAGCACTGCTCCTACAAGAGCTCCAAGATCCACCTGCGGCAGTTCGGGGAGAAGGCCCCCGAGACCGACGTGCTGCTGGTCGGCATGGGCGAGAACGCCGGCGTGGTGGACGTCGGCGACGGCTACGCGGTCACCTTCAAGATCGAGTCGCACAACCACCCCTCCTACGTGGAGCCGCACCAGGGCGCGGCCACCGGCGTGGGCGGCATCGTGCGCGACATCCTCACCATGGGGGCGCGCCCGGTCGCGGTCATGGACGCGCTGCGGTTCGGCCCCCTCGACGCCCCCGACACCCGGCGGGTGCTGCCGGGCGTGGTGTCGGGCATCTCCTTCTACGGCAACTGCCTGGGACTGCCCAACATCGGCGGGGAGATCGGCTTCGACGCCGGATACTCCGGAAACCCGCTGGTCAACGCCTTGTGCGTGGGGGTGCTCAAGCACGGCGACATCAAGCTCGCCCAGGCGCCCGGACCGGGCAACCACGTCGTGCTGTTCGGCGCGACCACCGGCCCCGACGGCATCGGCGGCGCCTCCGTCCTGGCCAGCGCGAGCTTCGACGACGAGAGCCAGGCCAAGCGGCCCAGCGTCCAGGTCGGCGACCCGTTCATGGAGAAGCTGCTCATCGAGTGCAGCCTGGAGCTGTTCGCCAAGGACCTCGTGGTGGGCATCCAGGACCTGGGCGCGGCGGGCGTCTCCTGCGCCACCACCGAACTCGCGGCGGGCGGCACCGGGGGCATGCGCATCGACCTGGACCGCGTCCCGCTGCGCGACCCTCGGCTGACCCCCGAGGAGATCCTGATGAGCGAGTCGCAGGAGCGGATGATGGCGATCGTCGAGCCCGACAAGCTCGACGAGTTCCTCGCGGTCTGCGCCAAGTGGGACATCCTGGCCAGCGTGATCGGCGAGGTCACCGACGTCACCCCGGAGGAGGAGGCGCGCGGCGGACGCCTGGTCATGACCTGGCGCGGCGAGACGGTCGTGGACATCCCGCCGCGCACCGCGGCCGACGAGGGGCCGGTGTACCACCGCCCGATCCAGCGCCCCGCCGACCAGGACGCCCTGCTGGCCGACGACCCCGCCGCGCTGCCGCGCCCCGAGGGCGACGAGCAGTTGCGCGACCAGTTGCTGCGGGTGCTGGCGGCGCCCGGAATCTGCGACCCGAGCTGGGTCACCGACCAGTACGACCGGTACGTGCTGGGCAACACGGTGCTGGCCACGCCGCACGACGGCGGCATGATCCGCATCACCGACGACAGCGACCGCGGGGTGGCGCTGTCCACCGACGGCAACGGGCGCTACACCCGCCTCGACCCCTACAGCGGCACCCAGCTCGCCTACGCCGAGGCGTACCGCAACGTCGCCGCCACCGGCGCCCGCCCCATCGCGGTCACCAACTGCCTCAACTTCGGCTCGCCCGAGGACCCCGGGGTGATGTGGCAGTTCGCCGAGTCCACGCGCGGGCTGGCGGACGCCTGCCAGGCCCTGGGCACCCCGGTGACCGGCGGGAACGTCAGCTTCTACAACCAGACCGGCAGCACCGCGATCAACCCGACCCCGGTCATCGGGGTGCTCGGCGTCATCGAGGACGTCCACAAGCGGCTGACCAGCGCGTTCGGCAGCGAGGGCGAGGTGGTCCTGCTGCTCGGCGAGACCCGGCCGGAGCTGGGCGGTTCGGCGTGGGCCGACGTCGTCCACGGACACCTGGGCGGCAGGCCGCCCCGGGTCGACCTGGACGCGGAGGCGGCGCTGGCCCGCGTGCTGGTCGACGGTGCGGCGGCGGGGACGCTGGCCTCGGCCCACGACCTCTCCGACGGCGGCCTGGGCGTGGCCCTGGCCGAGTCCTGTCTGCGCGGCGGCGTCGGCTGCGAGGTCGACCTCGGCGAGGACGCGTTCACCGCGCTGTTCAGCGAGTCCGCCGCGCGCGCGGTGGTGAGCGTGCGGCCGGAGCAGGAGGCCGCGCTCGTGGACCTGTGCGCCGAGCACGGCGTCCCGGTCGCGCGGATCGGCACGGTCGGCGGCACCGCGCTGACCCTGAACCACAGCGGCGGCCGGATCAGCATCGAGCTGACCGAGCTGCGCACCGCCTACGAGTCGACGCTGCCCGCGGTCCTCGACGGCAGGTGAGCACGGTCCGGCCCGGCCCCCGCCGAGTCGGGGCCGGGCCGGAGT
>Ga0065720_1003521_pt1 | contig 15675 bp, 16 predicted proteins | sample Thericmetagenome_FD_59107 | JGI IMG/M metagenome (GOLD analysis project Ga0065720, IMG submission 59107) | Thermophilic microbial communities from the Joint Bioenergy Institute, California, USA of rice/straw/compost enrichment - eDNA_2 v2... | ecosystem: Engineered > Solid waste > Grass >... | reverse complement strand
AGCGACCAAGGAGGAACACCGATATGGTCAAGAAGGTCTTCACCTGGGGCGGTGTGGCGTTCCTGATCTTCTTTATCGCCTTCCGCCCTGCATCGGCTGCTGAAGTCTTCAAGTCGATCGGTGCCGGCATCATGGATATCGCCACCGGCTTCGGCGACTTCTTCACCAACCTCGTCGCCTAGCGAACGCCGATGTCCGAGGAACCCCGACCCGGAGCGGAGGACGACGAGCGTCGCCGGCCACCGTCGGAGCGCAAGACCGAGCCCATCCCGACGGTGTCCGGGACGGTCATTGAGTTCGACGAGGATGAGTACGGGGCGATTCTGGAGCCCCACCAGAAGCCGACCCAGGTCGACCTCATCGCGACCCGCGAACCGAGTGATCTGGTTCGGCGCTACCTGTTCCCGACCGAGAAGTTCCGGGGCGAGTGGCGGCGGCACTGGATCCACCTGGTGAAGCGACTGAGCCTCGGGGTCCTCATTACATTCATACTTGGCTATATTGCGGGCTTTCTGGCGAAGGAGGGGTACCAGGACGCCCTGACCATCCTCGTGGTCATCTGGCTGGGCGTGCTGGGCTGGGTCCTCTGGGACGTCGCCGAGTGGTACTACGACCGGTTCGTCCTCACCAACAAGCGGGTCATGGTGATCTCCGGGATCATCGCCCGCAAGGTCGCGATGCTTCCGCTGGCCCGCGTTACCGACATGAAGTACACCCAGTCCCCGCTGGGTCGCATCCTCGGGTACGGCACGTTCGAGATCGAGTCGGCCGGCCAGGATCAGGCCCTGCGGAAGGTGTCGAACCTGCCCAACCCGACCGACCTCTACCTGCAGGTCGTCGAGGAGATGTACGAGCCCGAGGCCTCCGAGGCGCGGCGCCGCCCGGCCAAGGTCGACGATGGTTTGTAATTTCTCAGGGGTCTGACAACCTTTTCCGTTCGCCATCGCGTCCTTCCCGTGTGACCGACCTGGGGAGGCGTCGGTGACGGACGAGGCTGAGTTCCGGCAGTTCGTCGCCCTCCGCTCGACCTCGCTCCTGCGCACCGCGTACCTGTTGGTCGGCGACTGGGCACACGCCGAGGACGTGCTCCAGACCGCGCTGACGAAGACTTACCTGGCCTGGCGCCGGCTGGGTGAGATCAACGCGATCGAGGCGTACGCCCGCCGGGTGCTGGTGACCACGGCGACCAGTTGGTGGCGACGTCACTGGCACGGCGAGCGACCCAGCCAGGTCATACCGGAACGGACGGAGGACCCCTACGACGGCTGGGCCGAGCGCCACACCATCTGGGCCACCGTGCAGAAGCTGCCGGACCGGCAGCGCGCCGTGCTGGTCCTGCGGTTCTACGAGGACCTCACCGAGGCGCAGACCGCCGAGGTATTGGGCATATCGGTGGGAACGGTGAAGAGCCAGACGGCTCGGGCGCTGGCCACGCTGCGCGAACACCTCGCCAAAGCCGGAGCCGACCTGCCGTCCGAACGCCTGGGCCGACAGAGGGACGCGTCATGAGCCGAGTTGAGGATCTCCTGCGCGACACGTTCCGGGAGGTCGTGGCCAAGTCGCCGGCCACGGACAGCATCGCGGACCAGGCGATCCGGCGCGGTCGCCGGGCCCGCCGTCGCCGGACCGTCGGCGGCTCGCTGCTCGCGGTCGTGTGCGTGGCCGTCGTGAGCGTGGGGATCGCCGCGCTCGCCAGCCGTCCCGGTTCGGTGGTGTCGCCCGGCCCGAGCGGGGTGGGCGCGAGCGCGACGCCCGCGCCGTCGCCCTCGGTCTCGCCCGTGGCCCTCCCGGTCGACGTGATCGTCGGCGATCGGCTGCTCCTGGCCGGCGGTGGGGAGGTTTCGCTCGCGGAGATCCTCTCGTGCCCGTTGTGCTGGCTGGACGGAGCCTGGCGCGTCCCGGACGGCTGGCTCATCAACGTGTACAGCGTCTCGGGGGCGTACGGCATGGACAAGTCCACGCTGTGGCACGTCTCGGAGTCCGGTGGGGCAGTGCTTCTGGTGGTCGGGGACGGCCCGCTGCTGGTCAGCCCCGGGACGAAGCATTTCCCCGGCGTCCTGGTCACCTGGATCAGCGGCGACCGGCTCTGGCTCGGGCGCCACACCAACACCGGGGTGATCATCGTGGCGAGCACACCAGCCCCGTTCTCCTACCCGGCCGGCGCCTCCGACGCGATTGCCCTGTATCCCCAGGCCATCGTGGGTGAGGCGGTCGTGCTGGCCGGAACCCGGACGGGTGGCGGCCTGGAGATCTGGGATGTGTGGCTGCCCAAGTACGGCGACTACACCCCGACGGAGCATCCGCGCATCTTCGTCCATGCCGTGACCCCTGACCGCGAACGGATCATCGGGTGGTACTCGCCGGACGGCTCCAAGACCGGCTGCCTGGGCGAGCTCGACCCCATCACCTTCATCCCGAGCCCGAACGTGTGCCCGTCGCCCGTGGGGGAGGGCGTGCCCATCATTCCCTCGCCCGACGGCCGGTGGTGGGTCGTGCTGGGGATGCACGGGTTGATGCTCCACAAGGTGGACCGGGTGTGGACGACCGGGGACTCGGAACGGCTCCTGCTCCAGCCGGACGAACCGTTCGCGGTCGGCTGGATTGACGCGGAGAGCTTCGCCGTGGTGCGGCGGTCCGGCGTGAGCATCATCCATACCGACGGCCGGCCGACCGAGATGCTACCGATGGACCTCGGGGACGACGTGGCCCAGGCCGGCGTGGTGGTGGACCTCCGGTAGCGTCGGCGGGGATGCGCATTGATTTGCACACCCACTCGANGGTCTCCGACGGCACACTCTCGCCGGCCGGAGTGATCGCGGCGGCGGCTGCGGCCCGGTTGGATGTCGTCGCGCTGACCGACCACGACAACCTGGCCGGGTGGTCCGAGGCCGCGGCCGCGGCGCGGTCGTACGGTCTGGAGTTCGTGCCCGGCGTGGAGCTCTCCTGCCGTTGGTACGGCGTCGAGCCGTCGATCTCGCTGCACCTGCTCGGGTACTGGGTCGATGCCGGCCACACGGGATTGCAGGCGGAGCTGGCCCGGGTGCGTGAGGGGCGGGAGCAGCGGGCCCAGAAGATGGTCGAGCTGATGCGCGCCGACGGCATCGACGTGACCTGGGCCGAGGTGCAGGAGTACGCGGCCGGCGGTACGGTCGGGCGCCCGCACCTGGCCCAGGCGTTGATCCGGCGGGGCCTGGTCTCCACGGTGTCGGAGGCGTTCGCCGCCTCGATGCTCGGCGCCCGCTGGCGGGTGCCGAAGCCCGACATCGATGTGTTTCGGGCGTTGGAGCTGGTCCGGGACGCGGGCGGGGTGTCGGTTTTCGCTCACCCGCAGGCGAGCAGCCGGGGTCGGATCGTGCCGGAGTCGCTCATCGTCGAGATGGCCGCCCACGGCCTGGATGGGCTCGAGGTCGACCACGAGGACCACACGCCGGAGCAGCGGGCGCGGGTCCGGGCCCTGGCCGACCGGCTCGGCCTGGTGGCCACGGGCTCGAGCGACTTCCACGGCACCAACAAACCTACGCCGATCGGGGCGAACCTCACCGCCCCGGACGCCTTCGCCGCGCTGCAGGCCGCCGCTCGGGCCCGCGCCGGCGGTGCCTTCCCGGGTTGATCTAGGGCTTCGGGTCGTGAGTTGATCTCCAGCCACGACTCTAAGCCCTAGATCAACACGACGGATGGTCTGGATCAAACCGAGGGGCGGGCCGCGTCGTTGGTGGGTGACGGCCGGTCCGGGTGGCAGGATCGACGCGTGACCGAGGCTGGCGTGGCCCCCGAGGTGCAGCAAGGGCTGTTCCCCGAGCCGCCGCGGCTGTTCATCTGCACGCCGAGCAAGCTGGCGGCGTACGAGGAGTGCCCGCGCCGGTACCGGTTCACCTACCTCGACCGACCAACGCCGCCCAAGGGCCCGCCGTGGGCGCACAACTCCCTGGGCGCCAGCGTGCACACGGCGCTGCGGGCCTGGTTCGGCCTACCCCCTGACCGGCGGACGCCCAGCGTGGTCGGCTCCCTGCTGCGGGCCACCTGGGTGCGGGACGGGTACCGCGACGAGGAGCAGGAGCGGCAGGCGTTCGACCGCGCCCGCCAGTGGCTGCTGTCCTACCTGGAGAGCCTCGATCCGGAGTTCGAACCGCTGGCGGTGGAGCGGACGGTGGCCGCCAAGACGGCGACGCTGGCGCTGTCCGGGCGGGTGGACCGCATCGACGAGGTCGACGGCGAGCTGGTCATCGTCGACTACAAGACGGGACGGACGGGTCTGGGGCCGGACGACGCCCGCGCCTCCCGGGCGCTCGCGCTCTACGCGTACGCCACCGCCCGCCTGTTCCGTCGCCCGTGCCGCCGGGTCGAGTTGCACCACCTGCCGACCGGCACCGTGGCCGCCCACGAGCACACCGACGAGTCGATCGCCCGGCACCTGCGCCGGGCCGAGCAGACCGCAGCCGACGCGATGGCCGCCGAGCGGGCGGTCGCCGCCGGGGCGGACCCGGACGAGGCCTTCCCGGCCCAGCCGGGCAGCATCTGCGGCTGGTGTGACTTCCGGCGCGTCTGCCCGGCCGGCGCGACGCGGCCAGGTCGCGAGTCCTGGGCCGGGCTCGACCGGGGCCTGGAGGTTGCCGAGTCGTGAACGCCCCGGGCCGCGACGGCCGGCCGCGGGCGGCTCACCCTGCGGCGGCGTCGAAGAAGGCGACCTCCAGCTGCATCGCCCGGCGGTAGGCGGTGGCGGCCGGGCCGCGGTCGCGCACATAGCGGTCGAGCAGGCCTTCCAGGGTCCGCGCCAGCTCCTCGAACTCCGGGGCCGCATAGGTGTCGATCCACTCGCGGTACGGCCCCGACCCGGCCGTCTCGGCCAGGGACTGGCCCAGGTAGGCGTACAGACGCATGCACGGGGTCATCGCCGCGCAGATGGTGCCGACGTCCCGGGTGGCCGCGGTGGCCAGCAGGAACTCGGTGTAGGCGAGCGTGGCCGGGGCCGGCTGCACCGCCGCCATGTCGATGCCCCACCGGGCGGCCACGCCGTCGTGCAGGCGCAACTCGTCGCGCACCCCGCCGATCAGCGCCGCGAACGCCTCGACCCCGGCCCGGTCCGGAGCGGCGGCCAACGCGAGGGCGTACGCCCGGGCGAACGCCTCCAGGTAGATCGCGTCCTGGGCGAGGTAGGCGACGTACCGGTCACGGTCGAGCGTCCCGTCGGCGATGCCCCGGACGAACGGATGCCCCAGCGCCGCCTCGGCCAGGTCGGCGTTCTCCTGCCACAGCGTTCCGGCGAGGCTCGTGGTCCCGGCGATGCTCATGCCCCGAAGGCTAGCCGGGCACCGGTTCTCGTCGCGTACGGGATCTCGTCACCCTGGATCTCTTCGGGCGCGCTAGATCTCCTCGTGCGACACGCGGGCCCCGGCGTCTCCCGTGCGGATGGCGTAGTAGAGCGTCGCCAGCGCGAGCCCGGTCGTGACCACGGCGGTCACGATCCGGACGACCGAGGGAGTGGCGGCCTTGGCCAGCGGCCCGGGCAGGGCCCACAGCACGGCGACGAGCATCACCACGCCGAGGGCGGTGGTGACGTACGCCGTGACGTTGCCGAGCGACTGGTGGTTGTTGATCTCGTTGAGCACGTTGAGCGCCCCGCCCTGGGGGTCGGGACCGATGCGGTCAATCCAGATCTTCTCGTACTCCTGGCCGGACAGCACCGCGGCCCACGCCGTGAGCGGGGCGATGATCCCGAGCCCGAGGACGGCCCACCAGATGTGCCGGCGAACGGGCGGCCAGAGCGCGTAGAGGATCGCGGCCAGCGCCGCCAACGGGACGAACACGACCGCGGCGTGCACGATCAACGCGTGCGCGGGCAGGTTGAACAGCTCGCGAAACATCGACGTTCGCTCCTTTGCGTCGGCGGGCCTGCGGGCACTCTAGCGTTCCGGCCGATCCGGGGTACGGCCATCACTGCACACGCACCCGGGCCATGTCCCGGTTCATCACGGGGCTCAGATGCCTCAGGCGGCGCGATTCATCACCCGTAGCCGGCCCTTGGTTCGGGTGATTCCCCCCACGTGCCATCAAGCCGGACAAAGGCGCAATCTTGAGCGATCTCGGTAGGCGTGGTCTGATGGACGGGCCTGGCCGAACACTCTCGCCCACCGTGGTGGACCGTGAACGCTGATGACGTACCCCTGACTCCCGGGCGACCGAGCCCGCAGGAGCTGCTGCGCTCGCGCGGGCTCCGGGTCACCCGGCCCCGCCTCGCGGTGCTTGAGGTGCTCGACGAGGGCGGCCACTTCGACGTCGACCAGATCGCCCAGCGGGTACGCGCCCGCCTGGACTCGGTCTCCACCCAGGCGATCTACGACGTTCTCAACGCGCTGGCCCGGGTCGGGCTGGCCCGGCGGATCGAGCCGGCCGGCAGCCCGGCTCTCTACGAGCGCCGGACCGGCGACAACCACCACCACGTCGTCTGCCGCGGCTGCGGCGCGGTCGCCGACATCGACTGCGTGGTCGGCGGCGCGCCCTGCCTGGACCCGTCGACCCCGCCTCCCGGCTTCGTCATCGACGAGGCCGAGGTGACGTTCTGGGGCCTCTGCGCCGCCTGCCAGGCCGCCGAGCCCGAGGAGTAGACCCGCACTCCCCTGGGTGCCAGGAAGGACGCCTTGTTGACGGTTTCTGCCTAAGAAGGACGCCTTCCTGACATCGGGGCCGGTGGCTGCCGCCGTGAGCGCGAGCCCGTGGGCGCGCGGGGTGGTCTAGCCGAGGATCTGTCCGTAGAGGACGGCCAGCAGGACGGTCAGCGTCAACATGGCGACGATCGCGACCCCGACGGTGAACCGCCGCGCGGCGTTCTCCTCGGCGTCGATGGCGGCGTGATCCTGCGGCGGCAGGGACCGCGGCGGAGCCGTGGCCACCACGACGACGGGGCGCCACCCGGTCGGCGGAGCCGCGGTCGGCGGCGGTGGCGTATACCTCGATGACTGCACCGGCTACTCCTCTCCGGAGCCGGGGGTGGCCTCAGTGACGCCGGTCCCGCCGCTGCGGCGGCGACGACGGCGCCGCGCGCGACGCTTCGGCGGGGCCTCCGCCGCAGACCCGGCCAGCTCCGCTGTGGACGTGGTGTCCCCACCGTCCGCCGTGGACTCGGCCTCGGTGACGAAGGACTCCGGCTCGGTGACGATCCGGCGGGTCCGGCGGCGCCGGCGCTTGGTGGGCGGACGCTCAGCGCCGGCGTCCCGACGGCGCGATCGGCGGCCGCCGCCCAGATCCTCCTCGGCCTCGGCCTCCAGGCCGGCCCGGGTGCGGTCGGTGCGGGGCAGCGTGCCGGTGACCGACGGGTCGATGTCCAGGTCGGTGTACAGGTGCGGGGAGGTGTGGTACGTCTCCGGCGGGTCGGGGATGTCCAGCCCGAGCGACTTGTCGATGATCCGCCAGCGCGGCAGGTCCTCCCAGTCGACGAACGTCACCGCCACGCCGGTGGCCCCGGCCCGGCCGGTGCGGCCGATCCGGTGGGTGTACGTGTCGGCGTCCTCGGGGCAGTCGTAGTTGATCACGTGGGTGACGCCGCTGACGTCCAGACCCCGGGCGGCGACGTCGGTGGCGACGAGCACGTCGACCTTGCCGTTGCGGAAGGCGCGCAGGGCCCGCTCGCGCGCGCTCTGGCCGAGGTCGCCGTGGACCGCGGCGACCGCGAAGCCCCGGAAGTCGAGGTCCTCGGCGGTCCGTTCGGCCGCCCGCTTGGTCCGGCAGAAGATCATCGTGAGGCCGCGGCCGCGCGCCTGCAGGACCCGGGCCACCACTTCGATCTTGTTGAGCGGGTGGGTCCGGTAGACCACCTGCTTGGTCAGCGGCGCCGCGGTCACCTCGTGCCGGGCGTGCACGGTCACCGGGTGCCGCAGGAACCGGCGGGCCAGCGCCACGATCGGGTCCGGCATGGTGGCCGAGAAGAGCATCGTCTGCCGGTCCTCCGGCAGCATCTTGAGGATCTTCTCGACGTCGTCCAGGAAGCCCAGGTCGAGCATGCGGTCGGCTTCGTCGAGCACCAGCGCCCGCACCCGGTCCAGGCGCAGCGGGGGCTGGTGTCGGCCCTTCGCCGGCTTGGCCAGGTCCAGCAGCCGCCCGGGCGTGCCGACGATGATCTCGACGCCCCGCTTGAGGGCCTCGATCTGCGGCTCGTACGCCACGCCGCCGTAGACCGGCAGCACCCGGACGCCCCGGGTCGACCCGGCGGTCTGGATGTCCCGGGCGACCTGCAGGCCCAGCTCGCGGGTGGGCACCACGACCAGCGCCTGCGGGCTGCCGTCAGCGCCCTCGTCAGGGGCCAGCACCCGCTCCAGCAGCGGAATCCCGAAGCTCAGCGTCTTGCCGGTGCCGGTCGGGGCCTGCCCGATCAGGTCCGCCCCGCGCAGCGCGATCGGCAGCGCGTACTCCTGGATCGCGAACGCCTGGCGGATGCCGACCGCCTCCAGCGCGGCCACGGTCTCGGGTCGGGCGCCGAGCTGGGCGAAGGTCGGGGAGTCAGGCCGGACCGGGGCCCGGCCCGGCAGCACGGCTGACTCGACGCCCGCGGCCACCGGCTCGGCCTCGGTGATCTCGATGGTCTCGGTGGTGGCGGTTCCAGTGGTCTGGGCCCCCGTGACCCCCGGCTCGGGTGAGCCGGGGGCGACCGTGGGCTCGGTCACCAGGTCGCTCGCCGTGGCGGAGCGCCGGCGGCGGGTGGTCGTACGTCGGGTGCCCGACCGTACGGTCTCCCCGGGTTCCGTCGCCGGGGGTTCCGTCGCCGGGGATTCCGCGTTCGTGAGTTCGGCGACCGTACCGTCGGCGCCCGCGGGTTGGGTTTCCGTACGTTCGGCTGTCTTCCGTCGGGCGGTGCTGGTCCGCGTCCGCCGCCGGGTCTTGGTCTCGGAACCGTCCGTGGATTGGGCGGTTGTCTGCTCGTTCGGTTCTGACGTCGTGCTGTTCGACAACGGGTGTCCCTCGATCGGGAGCGCCCCGCTCGGGTCCTGGCCGGGCGCTCGGATGTCACGAGGCTCGGTCACACGGCCGATCCTCGGTTCGCCTCTCGCGGGCCGCTCACGACGTCGGGGTTGAGATCGTTCCTCGCGATCCTGCCGCCGGCCATCGACGTCGCGGGCCACACGCGGGCCGGGGTGTGTTCACTCCCACCCCCGGCTTTATGGCGTCCATCCTACGGGATGCCCGCGCGTCGGGACGGATGCTCCTGTCCAGACCCGTCGACGCAGACCCGTCGACCCGGAGCCGGTGGGGAGCCGGTGGGCCCGAGCCGGTCGGCCGAGCCGGTCGGCCGAGCCGGTCTGCCGGGTCGACGTCGGTGGCCGGTCAGTCCGGCGCGAAGCCCACCCGCCGCGGCGTGGCCCGGTCGATCTCGACGTAGGCGATCTTGGCCACCGGCACGATCACGCGTCGGCCCTTCTCGTCCGTGAGCGTCAGCACCCCGCCCGGATCGTTGAGCGCTTTCGTCACGGCGTCGGCGACCTCGTCCGGCGTCTGCGCGCTCTCCAGCGACAGCTCCCGGGGGGCGTGCTGAACGCCGATCTTGACCTCCAAGGGATGTTCCTTCCTCGATAGCTGGTGGCTTTTGCCGTACCTACTGAGTTTGCTGTACCTACTGGGACCTACTGCGTTTGCCGTACCTGCTGGGGCCTTTGACGGTACCTACTGGGGTCCTTTGACCGTACCTACTGGGGCCTTTGACCGAGTTCTACCAGGTGCAGCCGGGACGGCGGCCGGTTGGTGGCGTACGACCGGCGGCTGGTGGCTGGGGTGATGGCCTGCTCGAAGGCTAGCTGACCTCCGGGGTCCGCTGCGGCTTCGCGGGGGGCTGGTCCTGCAGAGGGAAGCTCGAGATGCCCCGCCAGGACAGGGCGGACAGCAGCGCCTCGGCATCCTCCTTCGGGACCCGGCGACCGCCGGCGAGCCAGAACCGGGCGGCGACCTCGGCGGCCCCGCACAGGCCGGCGGCCAGCAGCTCGGCCCGCTCGCGACCGAGGCCGGTGTCGGCCATGATCGTCTCGGTGATGGCCTCGATGCAGCCCCGCTCCATCCGCTCGACCCGCTCCCGGACCGCCGGCTCGTGCCGCAGGTCGGACTCGTAGACCAGGCGGAAGGCCTCGCTTTCGTGATCGATGAAGTCGAAGTAGGCCCGGGTCGCGGCCTCCACCCGCACCTTGTTGTCGGTGCTCGACGACATGGCGGTGCGCATGCGCTCGATAATCGCGTCGCAATGGGTGTCGAGCAGCGCTAAGTAAAGGTCCAGCTTGCCGGGGAAATGCTGGTAGAGCACCGGCTTGGATACCCCGGCTCGCTCGGCGATGTCATCCATGGCGGCCGCGTGGTACCCCTGAGCGACGAAGACCTCCTGGGCCGCTTCCAGCAGCTGTTTGCGCCGCGCCGACCGGGGCATGCGCGTCGGCCGCATGGCCTGCGTGTCGCTCGCCGATGGCATGACCTCACTCCTGCGTGTGCCTCAATCTCTGCGCCCGCACGATCGCCGAAGCCACCTTTGGTGTCCGCTCGCCTCGGGTGTCCGTACGCATTGTGTCGAGCCCGGTAGGGCAACCGTTCGACAGTACTTCGTCCGACTGCACCACGCCGATTACTCCGCACACACGGTAACCTCACCTGAGGCTACCGAGGAGCGCGCGGTATGGGTGAACGCAACATCCCCGATAGGGGGGAGACGACCCTGGCGGCGGCGACCGCCGCCATCATTACCGCCCGTTGGCAGCAGACGTCCGCGCCGGCCGGTGATCCCAGGGCCAACGGCCACTCTTCGAACGGTCACGGGCCGATCGGCGGGACCGCCGAGGCTCCTTCGCCGTGGGCCCCGCCCGTGACCGCGCCCGAGGCGCCGTACGCCCCCGCGCCCGAGGCCGCGCCGCCCGTCTCACCGGCTCCGTTCGCATTCGCGTCCCCGGACCCGTTTGCCCCGGTATCACCGGCGCCGGCGCCACCCGTCTCACCCGCGCCACCGGTTTCCCCGGCGCCGCCCGTCTCGCCCGCGCCACCGGTCGCGCCGGCCGAGCCCGGGCACGGGGCGTATTCCGGAGCCGCCCCCGGCTACTTCAGTGCGCCCGAATTCAGTACGCCCGAGTTCAGTGCGCCCGAGCCCGAACCCGTCGACGCCTACGGCGCGCACGTGCCGGTGCAGCGCGACGGCGGCCCTCTGCCCCGGCGCGATCCGTACTCCGCCCAGGATTTCTCCGCGCCGGACGGGGCCCAGGTACCTCCGGGCTTTGAACGGCGCAGCTTCGGGCCGTACCCGGGCGAGCCGTTCGCCGACCAGGCCGCCCCGCCGGCGCCCGACCCCGGCCCGGCTCCGTCGTTCGCCGACACGCCGGGCGATCCGGCTGGTCTGGAGTCGCCGGCCGCCGCCCTGCTCGGCAGCGTTCCCACGTCCGCCTGGACCGATGCCGCGGTGACCCCGACCCTGGCCCCGCCAGAGCCGGAACCCTGGGTCGACACCGGCTGGACCGACTTCGGCGACCTGACGACCCGTACGCCTGAGTCCGACGGTGCCGGGGTCGACAGCGCGCCGCCGGCCGCGGCCGAGCCGGCCAGCGCCCAGAACGGGGGGGAGCCGGCTGGGGCGCGCACGGCCGTGGCCGCCGAGGAGGTCCCACCCCTGCCCCGCCGGGTGCCGCGCCCGCCCGACTACGACTTCCCGCTCTTCGCCAGCGACCCGACCGAGCCGGCGCCGGACCCGGCGACCGAGCGGCACGAGCTCAACCGGATCGCCGACTACCTGCGCGACGAGGCCGAGGCTCCCGAGCCGGCCAAGCGCCCGGACGGGGTCGACCTGGGCGCCGTGCTGGCCGCCGTCCGACAGGTGCCGGAGGTCCGGGACGCGCACCTGCGCTGGAACGCGCAGGCCGGGCACACGCTGCGCATCGAGTTCGTCGACGGGGTCGACGAGAGTGAGGTCACCAAGTCGATCGTCCGGCTGCTGCGCAACAAGCTGGGGCTCGGGGCCCAACCGAGCACGGAAGAGCCCACAGTGGACACTCCGTTCCGGGGTCGGGCCGCGGTCGGCGCCGCCCGTGTGCCGAACCGCCAGCCGGTCCCGACCGGCCGGGGACGGCCGCTGCCCCGACCGGCCGGCGCGGAGGTCCCGCGGCTGGTTGTCGAGAACGTGACGGTGACCCGGCTCGGGGCCGAGGCCACCGTCGAGGTGCGGCTGCGCGGACCGGGCGGTGTGACCGCGATCGGCGAGGGCCAGGGCCCGGGGGTGGACGCGTATCTGTCCCGCCTGGCCGCCACGGCCGCCGGCCACGCGGTCAACCAGGTGCTGGCCTCCGGCAACCGCGGCAAGGTCTTCGTCGAGCACGTGTCGGTGGTCCCGTTCGGGGTGACCGAGGTCGCGCTCGTCGTGGTGCTGTTCACCTACGACGGCGTGGCCGAGCAGCTCTCCGGCTCGGCGATCGTGGGCGACGATCCGCACCAGGCCGTGGTCCGGGCTACCCTCGCCGCGCTCAACCGCCGCCTGGAATCCCTGCTCTAGCCCGCAAACCCCGGCTCGCGTCCGGTGTCCGCCCGATTGGGAGTGACGTACGCGGCGGCGGGGGTCGGGTGTGTGGCGGACTGCACAGTGGTCCGGTCGTGGTCATTCGGATGCAGAATGGCGGAGTGAAGCGCGCGCGACTGGTGCCAGCCCGGCAGCTGCCTGAGCTTTCTGGCGTGCTGCCGCCGTGGCCGGGGGAGGCGGTCACCCTCGACGGCACGGTCACGTACGTCCGGCGGACCCCGGCCATGAATCCGGACGCCGAGCCGGCGCTCTACGTGCACGGGCTGGGCGGCTCCGGCACGAACTGGACTGATCTGGCCTACCTGCTCTCGGGGCGGCTCGACGGCGAGGCGATCGACCTGCCCGGCTTCGGCCGCAGCGATCCGGCGCCCAGCTACACGGTGGGCGCGATGGCGGATCGGGTGGTGCGTTGGATCGAGCACTCGGGCCGCGGGCCGGTGCACCTGTTCGGCAACTCCCTGGGCGGGGCGGTGACCGTACGGGTCGCCGGCATCCGACCGGACCTGGTGCGGACGCTGACGCTGATCTCGCCGGCGATGCCCTTCATGGACCCGCGGCGCTCGGTGGTGTCGCGGATGCTGCCGCTGCTGCTGATTCCGCGGGCCGAGCGGCTGGCCGCCCGCCGGCTGGCCACGATCGCGCCGGAGGATCTGGCCAAGCAGGTGATCGACGCCTGCTTCGCCGATCCCTCCGTGCTGCCCCCGGAGCGCATCGCCGAGGCGGTCGAGGAGGTGCGCCGGCGGTACGAGACACCGTGGTATGTCGATGCCTATATCCGTACGCTGCGCGGCCTGGTCGGTAGCTTCCTGCGCTCGTACCTGCCGGGTCGTGACTCGATGTGGCGGATCGCGGAGCGGATCACGGCGCCCACGGTGGTGGTGACCGGCCGGCAGGACCGGCTGGTCGACGTCCGGGTGGCGCCGGCCGTCGCCCGGCTGATCCCGGACAGCCGCCTGCTCGTGCTCGACCAGGTCGGTCACGTGGCGCAGATGGAGCGGCCCGATCTGGTCGCTCGGGCGGTGCTCGCCATGCTCGACGAGGCGGCGCAGCGCGACGTCCCCGCCCAGAAGGATGGTCCCGCCCGGAAAGATGCCCCCGCCCGGAAGGACGTGCCCACCCAGAAGGACGTCCCGGCGGAGATGGGCGTTGGGGCGGAGAAGGGAGTCCCGCGGAAGGCGGGTGTCGCTGGGTCCCGGGGCCGGTCGGCCGCCCCGGACGACGCGAGCGTTGCCGCCCCATCCGCCCGGGCGACCACGACCTGATCGGCGAATCCGTGCCCGCCCAGCCGTCCGGCTCCGCCGACCAGCGAGCCGCCCGCATCGAGTACTACACCCGGCCGGCGCCCGTGCCCCGGATCCGTCGGCGCCGGGGCCGCGGTGTCCTGCTGCTCGTGCTGCTGCTCGCGATCGCCCTGTTCGCGGTCGATCTGAGCCGTCGTGGCGTGGACCTGCCCCTGCCGTTCAACCTGCGCCCGCCCGAGGAGGCGTCGCCGGCGGACGACGTCACGGTGGTGCCGTCCGGGGCGGGGACGTTCCAGTACGCCTCGGTCGACGGGCCCGTCGTCGGTTCCGGGGGGCCGCTGCTGCGGTATCGGGTCGGGGTGGAGGACGGGCTCGGGGTGCCGGTGGAGCTGTTCGCGGCGGCGGTCGAGGCGGTCCTCTCCGACGGTCGGAGCTGGACCGCCGATGGATCGCTGCGGTTCCAGCGGGTCTCCGGCGCCGCCGGGTACGACTTCACGGTCTACCTCGCGTCCCCGGTGCTGTCCGAGGCGATGTGCCGCGAGGACGGCCTGGAAACCGGCCAGTTCACCAACTGCCGGCTCACCGACGGACGCGTGGTGATCAACTCGGCCCGGTGGCTCGTCGGCGTGCCCGACTACGGGGCCCCGTTGGGCGAGTACCGGGCGTACGCCATCAACCACGAGGTGGGCCACCAGCTCGGCCACGATCACGAGCTGTGCCCCGGTCCGGGCCGGCCGGCGCCGGTCATGCAGCAGCAGACGCTGGGCCTGCAGGGCTGCGTGCCGTACGGCTGGCCGTTCCGGGACGGCGTCCGCTACACCGGCCCGCGGGCCTGATCGCCCAGACAGGGCCGCCGGTCGGTGGGGGCCGTCGCGAATCACAGCCGGGGGGAGCGGTCGGGGATTCGGCGTCCGGAATATGGACCCCCCGATGGGAGTTGGCGCCTGATGCGGCCACCGGACAACAATGGTGGCCAGTCAGTCGTCAGCAGGGAGACCGCCGTGTCGTTGCCACCGCTCGTCGAGCCCGCCGACAGCCTCACCACGGACGAGGTCCGCCGGTACTCGCGTCACTTGATCATCCCGGACGTCGCGATGGACGGCCAGAAGCGGCTCAAGAACGCCAAGGTGCTCGTGGTCGGAGCCGGTGGTCTCGGCTCGCCCGCGCTCATGTACCTCGCCGCGGCCGGGGTGGGCACCCTGGGCATCGTCGAGTTTGACACCGTCGACGAGTCGAACCTGCAGCGTCAGATCATCCACGGGCAGAGCGACGTCGGCCGGCCCAAGGCCGAGTCGGCCGCGGACAGCATCCGGGAGATCAACCCGTACGTGAACGTGGTCATCCACAACACGGCGCTGTCCAACGACAACGTATTCGAGATCTTCTCCCAGTACGACCTGATCGTCGACGGCACCGACAACTTCGCCACCCGGTACATGGTCAACGACGCGGCCGTCCTGCTCGGCAAGCCGTACGTCTGGGGGTCCATCTACCGGTTCGACGGCCAGGCCTCGGTGTTCTGGTCGAAGTACGGGCCGTGCTACCGGTGCCTCTACCCGGAGCCGCCGCCGCCCGGCATGGTGCCTTCGTGCGCCGAGGGCGGGGTGCTCGGCGTGCTGTGCGCCTCGATCGGGTCGATCCAGGTCACTGAGGCGATCAAGCTGCTGACCGGCGTCGGGGAGCCGCTGGTGGGCGCCCTCATGGTCTACGACGCGCTGGAGATGACGTACCGGAAGATCAAGGTACGTAAGGATCCGAATTGCGCGATCTGCGGGGAGAACCCGACGATCACCAGCCTCATCGACTACGAGGACTTCTGCGGCACGGTCTCGGTAGAGGCGCAGGAGGCGGCGAGCGGGTCCACCATCACGGTGACCGAGTTGCGGGACTGGCTCGCCTCGGACAAGCCGATCCACC
>Ga0065720_1020259_pt1 | contig 15676 bp, 12 predicted proteins | sample Thericmetagenome_FD_59107 | JGI IMG/M metagenome (GOLD analysis project Ga0065720, IMG submission 59107) | Thermophilic microbial communities from the Joint Bioenergy Institute, California, USA of rice/straw/compost enrichment - eDNA_2 v2... | ecosystem: Engineered > Solid waste > Grass >... | reverse complement strand
GATATGCTGCCCGACTATTCCGACCATCCGACGGTGCGGTTCGTGCCGGGCGGAGAGTACGACTGGTTCGACGAAACGCAGAAGCGTCTCCTGGAGACGACGGAATACGCCGTTTCTCCCCGCTCGGACCGCATGGGCTACCGGCTGAGCGGGGCGCCGCTTCATCCGCGGCAAGGCCGCGAGCTGCTCAGCGAGCCGGTCGTCTTCGGCACCGTGCAGGTGCCGCCGGACGGCAGTCCGATCGTCCTGATGGCCGACCGTCAGACGACGGGCGGCTATCCGAAAATCGCGCAGGTGATCACGGCCGATCTGCCGCTCCTCGCGCAGACCCGGATCGGCGGGAAAGTGCGCTTCCGCAGGGTCGATTTGCGCAAGGCGCAGGAGACGCTTTTGCGCACGGAGCTCAGCCTGCGTCTCCTGGAAAAGCAGATTCGTCTGCGCGCCGACCATTAAGAGGCGGCGCTTCGGGCTTTCGCGGTTTCACGGACGAACGGCGGGCAGGCGGACGACGACGCATGTGCCTTCGGGACCGCTGGTTAGCTCCAGGCCGTATTTATCGCCGAAGTGGAGCCGGATCCGCTCGTGCACGTTGACGATCCCGAGCCCCCTTTTTCCTTCCGGTTCCCCGCCGTCATGCTTCGTCGCGACGGGGCTTCGCAGCTCTTCCTGAATTTCGGCAAGCCGTCCGGGGGGGATGCCCACCCCGTCGTCTTCGATCCTGATCAGCAAATAATCGTCCTCGATCCGCGACGAAATGGCGATTTTGCCCGGACCCATCTTGACCTCCAGCCCGTGGTAGACGGCGTTTTCCACGAGGGGCTGCAGCGTCAATTTGATGACGGAAAGCTCCAGCGTTCCCGGCTCTATGTTCCATACCGCCGTAAATTTGTTGTCGTAGCGGATATTTTGAATCAGCAGATACGCCTTGATGTGGTTCAGCTCTTCCCTGAGCGTGACCACCGGGCCCTTTTTAGAGATGGAGTAGCGCAGCATTTCCGCCAGACGGATGGAAATTTCGCTGATGTAAGGAACCTGCTCGGCCTGCGCGATGTTGCTGATGGAATCCAGCGTGTTGTACAGGAAATGAGGATTGATTTGCGCCTGCAGGGCATGGAACTGCGCTTCCCGCTGCTTGATCCCGGCCAGGTAATTTTGCCGGATGAGCCGGTTGATGTGTTCGGTCATTTCGTTGAACGATTCCGCCAGCTTGCCGATTTCGTCTTTCCGCGACCATTTGATCCGGCTGATGAGCTCGCCGTTTTGAAACCTCCTCATTTGGCCCTGCAGATAGGAGATGGGCCGCGTCACCTGGGTGGAGAAGAACGTGGCCAGCAGGATGCCGACGAGCAGAGACAGAAGCCCCAGCGCGATGCCCCGGTTCCTCAGGTCGTTCAGTGTCAAAATGAGATCCCCCATCCGGTCGAGGCTGATGAACATCCAGTCGGTTTCGGCCGAGGCATGATAGGTGACGAGAAAGCGCTCGCTGCCGATGGTGCGGATTTCGGTCCCCGATTCCCCTTTGCCGATCCACTCGTAATATTCCGGCAGCAGCGTCCGGCCGATCAGCTGCGGATTGCTGCTGTAAATGATCCGCCCCGTTTCGTTGATCACGTAGATGTCGTCGGGTTGAATCGGCATGGAGCGGAACAGGCTGCCGATTTTCCGGATCGGAACATCGATCAGGAGCACGCCCAGATCCCGGCCGCTGTCCATGCTCTTGATCTGCCGGGTGAGCGAGAGCACCATTTCATTTTGCGGAATGGCGAGATACGGACGGTCGTCGGGAAAGAACATCTCGATCTGGCCGCCGAGGGACATGGACTTTTTGTACCAGTCCGTCCCCGGAAAGGGGAAGTCGGGCTTGATCGCCGTCGACCCGATCTGGTGAAACTGCCCGTCGGTGCGGATGAACACGGCGTGGTCAAAGCTGGCTTCCGCCGAGGTGAAATTCGCGCTGGCGATCAAATACGAAAAAAGTTCCTCGTCATACATCACCTTGTCGATCGGGTCGCCGGGAACTTCGGCGCTCAGCAGCCGCTGCACGTCGGATTGGTACATGGAATAGGTGAGCAGTTTCAGCTGAGCCACGTAACTGTCCAGCCGTTCGCTCATCAGCTGCACGATATTGAATTTGTAGCTGGCGGCGTTGTCCCTGATGACGCCGGCGGTGTACAGATAGAACAGCGTGCCGACAATCAGGATCGGGATCAGCACGATCAGCAGATTGGTGACGATGAACTTGGATTTCAGACTGGCATTCAGATAAAGGCCGTACAGGGATTTAAGCAATCGGCTCAAGCTTCGTCCCATACGGTTTTCTCCCTTGACGCCTTCAGCTTGTACTCCATGGGCGTCATGCCCATTTCCCGCCGAAACAGCTTGCTGAAATACCGCGCGTCCTCGTATCCCAGCGAACAGGCGATGTCGTGGACTTTGCGGTTCGTCTCCTCCAAATATTTCTTCGCCCGTTCAATTTTTAACCTCGTGACATATTCGATGAAGGTTTGCCCGGTCACCTGTTTGAACAGATTGCTCAGATGGCCGGGGCTGAAATGCACCTCTTCGGAAAGCCGGGACAGACTCAGATTGTTCTCCAGGTTGTTCATAATGTAATTCTGGCACCAGGCCACGATTTGTTCGTTTTTGTTCTCGCCGTCTTCGTCGGGCGGGGTGTGCCCGCGCATTTCCTGCCTGGACGTCTCGCGGACCCATTGGACCAGCTCGTAGGCGGATAAATGCGGGGACATGCGCACCAAATATTGGATCCGCTTCATGACGGCGTGACTTTGCAAGGAATCGGACTCCGCCTTGCATTGGCCGAGCGCAAGTCTGGCCCATTCATAGCAGCGCCTCCGCATCTCCGCGTCGGACCGCGAGCCGCCGAACCAGTCGTCCAGACTTTTGGCCAGTCCCGTCTGATCGCGGCTTTTGACGCATTCCCGCATGCGGCGGAAGAGCGCTTCGTCCGCGGGACTTGCGGCGGAGCGGGCGAATTCGCGCACCTGCCCGGCCTCCTGATTGAAAAAGGCCAGCATGCTTTCCAAATCGGATATCCAGGTGTGGCCCAGGTCGGCGTATTCGGCGCTGATCCCGATCTGGAGGGAGGGATGCCGGGCAAGGTCCGTTCTTTCGGCGAACAGCCGGCTCAGTCCGCCCAGCTCCCCGGGGCTTTCCGCCGCAAACATCAGGCACCATTCCTCATCCAAAGCCAGCCCGGTGACGCGCACCCGCCCTTTTCCGAGGAATTCCTTGCATTGCCGGACCAGATCTTCCCTGGCCCCGGCGGTGCCGCCCCGAATGCGCGCGATTCTTTTGAACCCGCTGCCGTACAGGGCGGTAAATTCACCGAGGGGTTCCGCCTCCTCGGCGTCAACTCCCTCCAGAAGCTGGCGCAGGACCATCCGGTGATACTGATCTTCCCGCCGCTTGTCCATCTGATGCCCGCTTACGATTTTCTCCAGGGCGACGTTCAGTTCCGCCGGCTGGATCGGTTTCAGCAGATAATCCTTGACGCCGTAGCGGAGCGCTTCCCGGGCGTAGCGGAATTCGTCGTGCCCGCTGATGACGATCACCTTCGTTTGGGGGAAATGCTCCATGACATGGCGGGACAGCTCCAGGCCGTCGATCCCCGGCATGCGGATGTCCGTGATCAGGATGTCGACCGGTCCGGCCTCCAGCTGCCGAATCGCCTCGACTCCGTTTGCCGATTCGTGAATGTGGCCAACGCCCAGCAGCTCCTCGTCGATCATTTCGATAATGCCTTTTCTGGTCCACCTTTGATCTTCCGCAATCAGGATATTGACCATGTCGACCCGTCCTTTTCCGTCCGCGGTTTAACAAAATTTTATCACAGAAGGCGGAGAATACAGGCCTCGTGAAAGCAGTTCCAAAAAAAAGCCACATCACAAAAAAATTAATGTCATTACGCTCGCCCGCGGCCGGCGATAAGATGGATGCACAGAACGAATGGAAAGGTGGTGGAGCCGATTGAGAGCGATCTTGGTGATGTTTGATTCGCTGAACCGGCATATGTTGCCGCCGTACGGCTGCGATTGGGTCAAGGCGCCCAATTTCCAGCGGCTGGCGGAGCGCACGGTGAAGTTTGCCAACTGCTGGATCGGCAGCATGCCGTGCATGCCGGCGCGAAGGGATCTGCACACCGGTCGGCTGAATTTTCTTCATCGCAGCTGGGGGCCGCTCGAACCCTTTGACAACTCCATGCCTCAGCTGCTCAAGTTCAACGGAGTCCACACGCATCTGGTCAGCGATCACCTGCATTATTGGGAGGAAGGGGGAGCGAACTACCATACCAAATACAGCACCTGGGAGTGCGTGAGGGGGCAGGAAGGCGACCCTTGGATTGGACAGGTGAAGGATCCGGAAATTCCGCCGCATGTGGTGAGAAAACCGGGTCCCACCTGGCGGCAGGACTGGGTCAACCGCAAATTTTTGCAGAAGGAAGAGGACATGCCGCAATACCGCACGTTCCAAAACGGGCTTGATTTTATCATGAGGAACGTGGGCGAGGACAACTGGTTCCTGCACATCGAGACCTTCGATCCCCATGAGCCCTTCTTCACCCTGGAGCATTACAAGAAGCTGTATCCCCACAAGTACGACGGGCCGCATTTCGACTGGCCGCAATACCGGAGGGTGGTGGAGACGCCGGAGCAGATCGAGCATGTCCGCTACGAGTATGCGGCGCTCGTGAGCATGTGCGACCACTATCTGGGCAAAGTGCTGGATCTGATGGACCAATTCGACATGTGGAAGGACACCATGCTGATCGTGACCACCGACCACGGCTTCCTGCTCGGCGAGCACGACTGGTGGGCCAAATGCGCCTCGCCCTTCTACAACGAGGTGGCCCGCATTCCGCTCTTCATCTGGGATCCGCGGAGCGGCAGGAAGAACGAGGAGTGCGGCAGCCTGGTGCAATGGATCGATCTGGCGCCGACCCTCCTGGAATATTTCAACGTCGAGATTCCGCCGGAAATGCAGGGCATCGCGCTGAAGGACACGATCGCCGGCAACGCGAAAACGCGGGAAGCGGCGCTGTTCGGCCTGTTCGGCTCCCACGTCAATGTGACCGACGGCAGATACGTGTACATGCGGGCTCCGACGGAAAACGGCAACGAGCAATACCTGTACAACTTCACCCTGATGCCGGCCCACATGAAGAGGCCTTTCTCGCTGAAAGAGCTGGAGACGATGGAATTGGCGCCGCCGTTCTCGTTCACGAAGGGCATCCCGGTTTTGAAAATCAAGGGTTCGCCCTGGCGATCCACACCCGTGGGCGCTTCCGATCGCGGAAATCCCTCGGAAGACAGGCTGACGGGCGAGGATATGCCGACATTCGAGACGCTGCTGTTCGATTTGAAGGAGGATCCGCTGCAGCTGAATCCGATTCAAAATCCCGAGGTCGAACGGCGGATGATCAAGCTGATGACGGATCTCATGAAAGAAAACGACGCTCCCGAGGAGCAGTTCAGACGAATCGGACTATGACAATCAGGGGGAAACATGCGATGAACGTGATGTCGAAGTTGTTGAAAAGCAAGCACGCGCTGCTTGCGGTTATCCTGGTGCTGACGCTCGCGCTCACGGCCTGCGGCTCGAATAGCGGAGGCGGCTCGCAAAGCGGGTCTTCCTCCCAGCCTTCGCAGCAACCCGCCCAGCAGCCGGCTCAGCAGACTGCGCAGAATCAGCAAGAGCCGCAGAAGGAAGAGCCGAAGATCAATTTTCCGGAGAAGTCCATCACCATGTTGGTTCCGGCGGCTGCCGGCGGCGGAACGGACATCACCGCCAGGACGGTGGCCAAAATCGCGGAATCCATTCTCGGCCAGTCGATCGTCATCGTCAACGAAGCCGGGGCCAGCGGCACCGTCGCGGCGACGGAGGTGGCCCGCGCGAAGCCGGACGGCTACACCTTGTTCTTCACCGCCGCGGCGCCGCTCGTCACCCAGCCCCATGTGGCGCAGACGCAATATCAGCTGGATGATTTCAGGGCCGTGGCGGGATTTTCCACCGAGCCGGTGCTCATGGCGGTCAGGTCGGACGCCAAGTGGAAATCGCTGGAGGATCTGCTGCAGGAAAAGGACAGCGGCAAAACGATCAAACACGGCCAATCCGGCACCGGGACGTTCATGCACATCGCCCACACGTATTTTTATAAGAAAGCGGGCATCCCCGCCGAAAGCGTGCCCTTCCAGGGCGGCAACCCGGCGGTGACGGCTCTGCTCGGCGGGCACGTGGACACGGGAGCGGCCCTGCCCAGCGAGCTCATGCCGCATGTGGAATCCGGGGACTTGACGCTGCTGGCGATCACGACGCCGGAGCGGTTCAGCTTGATCCCGGACGTGCCCACCTTCAAGGAAAAGGGCTTCGATGTCACCGTCGACGTCGGCAAATACCTGATGGCCCCGAAGGATACGCCGGATGAAGTGATCGCGGTGCTGGAAAAGGCGTTTCTTGAAGCCGCGAACTCCGCGGAATTCGGCGATTTCCTGAAGTCCACCTATCAGATGCCGCAAATTCTCGGCGCCGACGATGCGATGGCAAAATTGAAGCACGACTCGGAAATGTACAAAGGAATTTTGAGGGAAATCGGCCTCATCCAATAATACGCAAGCGATTGGCGGGAAAAGGGTGCAATGGGTACCGGAGTTGCACCCTTTCCCCTCATCCGAAGGAGCCGTCATGATGCGATACCGGACAATCGGGAACGTATTTTTGCTGTTTTTGCTTACGGTATGCGCCGTATATTTCTTTTACGCGCTGAAGATGCCCTTCGGCAAGCCGTCCAATCCGGGAGCGGGATTTTTGCCGGCGATCCTGGGCGCAAGCGGCGTGATCCTCTGCCTTGCGCTGCTCCTTTCGGGTTTCTTCCGAAAAGACGGCGAAGACCAGGGAGACAAGAAGAAAGGCGAATTGCACGAAGAAGGCGGAGAGGAATCGGAAACCGCAGAACGCCATCTGTTTAAGCTGCTCGCTTTCATGCTCGCGATTTTGCTGTTTGTTGTTCTCTTCGAGCTTTTCGGGGCCGTGACGCTATTTCCGCTGCTGTTTTGCCTGGCAAAGCTCAGCGGATTCCGGGGTTGGCTTTCCCCGCTGCTCTTCTCCGGGATCGCCGCGGCTGTCCTGTATGTGACGTTTAAATTTATCCTCGCCGTTCCGCTGCCGGCGGGAACCGTTTTTTAAGCTCATTCCGGCGTTTTTACGGAGGACCTCATGGACGTTTTGCAAAATTTGGCGCAAGGCTTTATGTCCGCAATGTCACTCGAGATTCTGCTCGCCTGCTTCATCGGCGTGCTCATCGGCACGGTGGCGGGCATTCTGCCCGGCATCGGCCCGGTCGGAGCGATGAGCCTGCTTCTGCCCTTCAGCTTCGGCCTCGATCCGGGCACCGGCCTGATCATGCTCGCCGGCATCTATTACGGTTCCATGTACGGCGGTTCCACCACGTCGATCCTGGTCAATGTTCCCGGGGAAGCCACATCGGTGGTGACCGCCATCGACGGGTACCAGATGGCGAGAAAGGGACGGGCGGGGGCCGCATTGGCGGTGGCCGCCATCGGCTCGTTCGTGGCCGGCACGGCCTCCGTCATCGGCCTGATGCTGTTCGCGCCGCCGCTGGCCAGGGCCGCGCTGTCTTTCGGGCCGCCGGAATATTTCGCGCTCGGCTTGGCCGGACTTATCCTGCTCAGCAACTTGACCGGGGGCTCCTTCATCCGTTCCGTGGTCATGGTCATCATCGGCATGATGATCAGCACCGTCGGCATCGATCTGATCACCGGCCAGCTCCGCTTCACTTTCGGCACCACGGTCCTGCAGGGAGGCATCGATCTGCTTCCCGTCATCATGGGGCTGTTCGGCCTTGCCGAAATTCTCCATGTTGTGTTTAAGCCCTATCAATCGAAGGAAATGATCAAGGTCAAATTCAAGGAGCTGTACCCGACCAAAACCGAGCTCAAACGGTCGATCTGGCCGATGCTCAGGGGCACGGGCATCGGATTTCCGATGGGCATGATGCCGGGGCCGTCCGCGTTTCTGTCCACCCTGGTGTCGTACAAGGTGGAGAAGCAGATCTCGCGGCATCCGGAGCAGTTCGGAAAAGGGGCGATCGAGGGGGTGGCCGGGCCGGAGTCGGCCAACAACGCGGCTTCCACCGGGGCGATGATCCCCTTGCTGGCGCTGGGCATTCCCTTTGCCCCGCCGACCGCGCTGCTCATCGGCGGGCTGATGATCCACGGCATTCAGCCGGGGCCGCTGTTTATTACCCAGCATGCCGATCTGTTCTGGCTGGTGATCGCCAGCATGTACATCGGCAATGTGATGCTGCTTGTGCTCAATTTGCCGCTGGTGGGCGTTTTCGCCTCGATCACCAGGGTGCCGGCCAAAATCCTGATCCCGATCGTGACGGTGATCATGCTGATCGGCTCCTACAGCGTAAACAACAGTTTGTTCGATCTTTGGGTGCTGCTTATTTTCGGCATCGCCGGATTCGTGATGAAATTCGCCGGATTCGAGCCGGCGCCGCTCGTCATCGGTCTCGTGCTCGGTTCCATTTTCGAGGAAGGACTCAGGCAGGGTCTCATCATCGTCGAAGGGAATTTCTTTGGATTCTTCGAAAGACCCATCACGGCCGTGCTGCTTGCCATCGCCATTGCGGTTGTGCTGTGGGCTTCGGCGCGGGCGGTGAAACGGGCGGCGGCGGCCCGCGGGCGGAAACCGGCCGCATAAGCGGACAGGGGGCGGAGATATGGACGGATCGGAAAACAAAGCACGTCTGCGCGTGGGACTGACCCGGGATTTTCTCGAGCAAGCTCCGGACCCGTGGGAAATGGGGCTGGCGTGGCTGAAGGAGGAACCCGGCATTGAGTGGAAGTGGCTGGACCGTGACGGCGGGGAGGTGGAGGCGCGTCAAATCGGGGATCTGGATGCCGTCATTGCCTGGAAGACCCGCTGGACCAAGGCAAGCCTGGCCGGGGCCGGGCGGCTTGTGCTGATCGCCAGGTGGGGCGTGGGGTACGATCATCTCGACATCTCCGCCTGCACGGAAGCGGGCGTGATGGTCACCATTACGCCGGAGGCGGTGCGCAGGCCGGTGGCCGCCGCCAACGCGGCCATGATCCTGGCGCTGGCCACCGGATTGTTCCATAAGAACGCGGATGCGCGAAACGGGCTGTGGCAGAAAAATTGCCTGGCTTCCCCCGGCATCGGCCTTGAGGGCAAAACCCTCGGCTCGCTCGGTTTCGGCAATATCGCGAAGGAAACGTTCCGGCTTATGCGGCATTTCGGCATGAATTTTCTGGCCTATTCCCCGAGCGCAAGGCAGGAAGACGGAGAGCCGCTGGGCGTCCGCGTCACGGATTTTGATACGCTGATCGGGGAAAGCGACTTTCTGATGATCAATTGTCCGTTGAACGAGAAGACCCGGCACCTGATCGGGGAACGGGTGCTTAAACGGATGAAGCGCCGGGCGTACATCATCAATTTGTCGAGGGGCGCGATCATTGACGAAAAGGCGCTGGTGCAAGCCTTGGAAAGCGGCGCCATCGCCGGCGCAGGGCTGGATGTCTTTGAACATGAGCCGATTGACGAACAGCATCCGCTGTGCAAGATGGATCAGGTTATCCTGACGCCGCACGCCCTGGCGCTTACCCGGGATCTGTATCAGGGCATGGCCAGGCAGCTCAGCGGGGCCGTCCGCGCTCTGAAGAACGGCCGGATACCGCCGTATGTCGTCAATCCCGAGGTGCTGGAGACGGAGCGTTTCCGCGCCAAAATGCGGGAGCTCAGACGAAGGCGGGGAATACATTGAAATCCCGCCGCCGTTGCCGCAATGCTGCCGGCGGTCTCCATCCGGGAAAAGACGGAGGGCGCTTTTTGCGCTCCCGTCCCTTGATGTTATTGAGCGTCTGACCATGTTGTTTTACAATAAAAATCTCAATTCACTTTCAGTGTCCGGATGCGGGAGGCCTTGCCCCTCGTTTTTCAGATGCTGCGCTTCGGAGATGATGCATGTTGCCGAGAAAGTGGATGCAAGCCGCGCTCATTGCCGCCGCCCTTTTTGCGATTCCGGGGTGCGGTTTCGACTTGCCGAAGCCCGATGACAGCATGCCTGGCGAAGATTATTCCGAAGGCGACGCATTCGACTGGAAAGCCTACGAAGGGACAAGGATCAAGGTCATTTTGGCGCAGCACCCCTGGGCTTCGCTGGTGCAGGGCCATATCGGCGAATTCGAGGAATTGACGGGAATCAAGGTCAACCTGGAGATTTTTCCGGAGCAGCAGGCCCGCCAGAAGCTGGCCGTGGTGCTGGCGGCCGGAGGCCAGGATGTGGACGCCTTCATGACGGCGATCCACAACGAGCGGTACTGGTATCACCAATCGGGCTGGTATGAGGATCTGGGGAAATATCTGAACGACCCCCGCATGACCTTTGCCGGATACGATTTTCACGATCTTTTCGAAGGAACGCGGAATCTCGGCGTGGCGCCGGACGGCACGGTCACGAGCATCCCGTTTACGGTAAACCCCATGATTTTTTATTACCGAAAGGATCTGTTCGAGCAGGCCGGGTTGCATCCGCCCCGGACGCTGGACGAGGTCAGGGCTTATGCCGAAATTTTGCACCGGCCTCCGGAAGTTTACGGATTCGTCAACCGGGGTCTGCGCAACGCCAACGTATATCCCTGGGCGACCATCCTGCGCGAGATGGGAGGGGATTTCTTCGCTGTTGACGGGAAAAATCCCGCGCTCAATTCCGAAGCGGCCGTCCGGGCCACCGAGTGGTACGGCCGCATGCTGAGGGAATTCGGTCCGCCCGGCGTCACCGGCTTCAACTGGAACGAATCGATCGCGTTTTTCGCCCAGGGCAGGGCGGCCATGGGCTATGAATCGGCGAATTTCACCGCCGTGTTCGAAGATCCGGAGCAGTCCGCGGTGGCGGGCAGAGTGGGCTACATGCTGGTGCCGCCGGACGCGCGGACGGGCATTGTGGACGCAAGTTCCGGCGCGGCGGGGCTGGCCGTCAGCAAAGGATCGACGAAGAAGGAAGCAGCCTGGTATTTCGTGCAGTGGGCGACCGGCAAGGAAATGATGCTGCGGGCGCAGCTTGCCGGGGTGGGCACCAGCAGAAGATCGGCGTGGGAGAGCGAAGAATTCAAGCATAATACGAAGATGCCGGCCGACTGGATCGAGGCCTTCCAGGAGGCGCTGAACATCACCGGGCTGTGGATTCCGCCGCTGAAGGGAACGAATGAATTCAGGGACATCCTGGGCATCGAAATTCAATCCGTCATCCAGGGGGCCGATCCCCGCACGGCCATGGACAGGGCGCAAAAGGCCGTCGAGGAATTCATGGCCAGGGAAAGCCGGGGCGTGCGCTGATCAGACCGGGTTTTCCGCAGCGTTCTTCGACGCGGAACAGCGGCGATTTTTTCGATATGCGGCGGGCATCAGCCCATGCGTGCTCCGCAGCAGACTTAAAAGAAAGGAAGCGCATCGTGGAAAAACATTGGAGGAATTATTTCCGGCTGGGCATCAACCATCATTTGCTGTTTCCGGCGTCCTTCGAATCCGCCGACGTTCATGAGGCGACGCTTCCCAGGGTGCTGTCGATGCCGGAGTTCGAAGTCGTCGATCTTTTTATTCTGGAAGGAGGCGAGCGGGAAAAGCGGCTTACGGAGATGATCCTGTCCGGCGGCAAAGAGGTCGTTTACAATTGTCCGCTGATGACCGGTCCCGGATTGAATCCGCACAGCCCGGACCGGGAAACGGTACGGTGCACGAAGGAGCTTCTGCGCGTCCACCTGGACCGGGCCAAAGCGGTGAAAGCGAAATTCGCCGTCATCGCCAGCGGCGTCGATCCCGGCGCGGATCAACGCGAAGAGCACACGGAGCGGTTTGTCGACTATGTCGCCGAAGCCTGCGCATACGCCGCCGAGGGTCAGCCTTTGCAGCTCGTCATCGAACCGTTCGACCGCGGGATCGGAAAAAATCTGCTGATCGGCCCGAGCGCGGAGGCGCTCCGCGTCGTGGAGGAAGTGCGGAAACGCGGGCATTCGAACATCGGCATTTTGCTCGACATGGGACATGTGCCGATTATGGAGGAAAGCTTCGAACAAGCGGTCTCGACGCTCGGTCCGCATATCCGCCACGTGCATCTCGGCAATTGCGTCAAAAAGAATCCGGCCGATCCGCTCTACGGCGACATGCATCCGCCCTGGGGCTATCCGGGCGGGGAAAACGATGTGGAGGAAACGGCGGAATTTTTGAAATGCCTGTTTGCCGCGGGTTTCCTGGGAGAAGGCAGGCGCCCGACGGTGACCTTCGAGATGCGGCCGTACGCGGGACTCACGGAAGAGGAAAGCGTCCGAATCTTTCTGGAGAAATTGGACAAAGCATGGGAGATCGTCTGGAGGGACGAAGCGTGAAATGGATGATTCGCGTTGACATGGAAGGCTTGACCGGCGTCGTCAATATGGATCAGGTTGCGCCCGGCGCGCCGTATTACCCGTTCGGCCTCAAAATGCTGAAGCATGATTTGCAAAGCGTGCTGGACGGCCTGCTGGCGGATGACGGGGATGAAGTCTGGCTGTACGACATCCATTTCTTCGGCACCAACGTCGATTTCGACGGGCTCGATCCCCGCGTCACCGCCATCTGCGGCAAGCCCCACTATACCACGGAAAACATGGCGTTTTTGAAGGGCGGCTTTGACGGCATGATTCTGCTCGGCCTGCACGCCATGGCGGACAAACCGGGGTCGCTGCTGAATCACAGCTATGAGCATGATATCCGGTCCATCGTCGTTCGCGACCGGACGGGCAAGACCTTCCGCGTCGGGGAAATCGGCCTGGAGACCCTGATTGCCGGGGAAGCGGGAGTGCCTCTGGCGATGGTCACCGCCGATTCCGACGGCTGCCTGGAAACGAAGGAGCTTACGGCCGACGCCGTCACCGTCAATGTGAAGGAATCGCTCGGCGACACGGCGGCCGCCTGTTATCCGCCTTCGATCACCGGAAGATGGCTGCGGGAGGGGGCGGCGGCCTGCAGGGCAAACGCGGGCAAGTTTCGGCCAGTGGCCGCGGAGGGGCCGGTGGAGATCGAAATGACGTTCAAAACCGGGGAGCTGCTCTGCAAACTGAAAAGCAGAATCCCGGATGCCTTCGCCGCCGATGACAGAATTATTTTGCAGGGAAAATCCGTGATCGAAGCGTGGCATCAGTATTTGGTCGCCAAGTCCTGAACGCGGGCTTGAGAACCATCCCTGCGGGATCGTCAGTCTTTACGCTTTGCGGTTTTGTATGAAAAATCGCATAAAAATTCCTCAAATAACGGGGTAAGTGCAATGAAAATCAGAAAGTTGGAATTGTTTAAAGTTCCGCCGCGCTGGCTGTTTTTGAAGATCACCACGGACGACGGGCTGGAGGGCTGGGGGGAACCGATCGTGGAAGGCCGCGCCGACACGGTGCGGGCGGCGGTGGAGGAGCTTGGCGAATATTTGATCGGTAAAGATTCAAACCGCATCGAGGATCTCTGGCAGGTTATGTACCGCGGCGGCTTCTACCGCGGAGGCCCCGTGCTGACGAGCGCGATGTCGGGGATCGAGCAGGCCCTTTGGGACATCAAGGGCAAGCGTTACGGCGTTCCGGTTTACGAGCTGCTCGGCGGCGCGGTGCGGGAGAAAATGAGGGTTTACGCCTGGATCGGCGGCGACCGGCCGTCGGATACGGCGGAAGCGGCGAGAAGCAAAGTGGCGGAAGGGTACACGGCGGTCAAGATGAACGGCACCGAAGAGATGGAGTGGATCGACTCGCACGAAAAAATCGAGGCGGCGGTGGCCCGCGTGGCGGCCATTCGCGATGCCGTCGGCTACGGCATCGGCGTCGGCATCGACTTCCACGGCAGGGTGCACAAGGCGATGGCCAAAGTGCTGATGAAGGAGCTGGAGCCGTTTAAGCCGATGTTCGTCGAAGAGCCCGTTCTTCCGGAGAACAACGAAGCGCTGAAGGAACTGGCGCGGGTCAGCTCCATCCCGATCGCCACCGGCGAGCGCATGTACACCCGCTGGGATTTCAAGCGGCTTTTGGCCGACGGCGCCGTCGACATCATCCAGCCGGATTTGAGCCATGCCGGCGGCATCTGGGAAGTGCGCAAAATCGCCGCGATGGCGGAGGCATACGACGTTGCCGTGGCGCCGCACTGCCCGCTCGGACCGATTGCGCTGGCGGCGTCCCTGCAGCTCGATTTTTGCACGCCGAACGCGTTCATTCAGGAGCAAAGTCTGGGCATCCACTACAATCAGGGGTCGGATTTGCTCGACTATGTGGCGGAAAAGAACGTTTTTCAGTATGAGGACGGGTATGTGAAGCGTCCGGAAAAGCCGGGTCTCGGCATCGAAGTGAATGAGGCGAAGGTGCGCGAGATGGCGAAAACCGGCCACCAGTGGAGAAATCCGGTGTGGCGGAACAAGGACGGCAGCATCGCGGAGTGGTGAGGATTTCAATTCTTGCAACCGCGGCGCCTCGCCGGGCAGTGTCAAAAAAATTGAGGATTCGGGTCCATAATGCCGTTTGGCCGTTTTGGGTCAAGCGGCGTTTTTATGAAATTGCATCGAAAAGTGTTTTGCCGGCCATTCATACGGAATGGGTGTTGCAAAATAGCAGCGCGCGCATCGATGGAGCAGAAATTTACTCGAGCTCCGCAATGTGATCGGGTTTTTCGTCAAACATTGCGAAGGGGAGTATATCGAAGCGGATATGCTGGGTGTTCTGGATGAACCCGAGCCGTTATCCGCGGAAGACGCCGCGAAGACCGGCATCGATTTAAGCAGGCCGCCGGCCGAAATCGAAAAAGCGGTCATTCGCACCGTGCTGGAGCGGGAGGGCATGAACCAGTCGGCCGCCGCGAAACGCCTGGGCATTAACCGTTCGACCTTGTGGCGGAAATTGAAGCAATAAATGTACGGTGCCCGCCCGGGACAAACCTCGTTTCCGAAATGTATAATACTCTCAGAAAATGAAAGCGAAAACAAATAAGGAAACGAGGTGCGTGCGATGGAAAATCCGACTCTGATTTTGGCGATGATGATCGACAGGCTCCCCATGGGGTTTGTTCTGTTGGATGAGGAGGGGCGCATCCGGTACATGAACCGGTTCGCTCTGGACAAGACGGGGTGCGCGTGGCCCGACGCGTACGGAAGGAGCTGGTCCGAATTGTTTCCTCAAGCGCCGAAAGAAACGCCGGGCGACGCATCTTCCTCCGACAAGACGATGATCACCGCGGTGAGCGGAGAAAATTTTGTCGTGACGCTCACCGTCTTCGAGCAACCGAAAGGCCGGTGGAGGCTGCTCACGTTGATCCACGCAAAGCAACTGGATGAAGCGACCAAAGAACTGGATTCCTATAAAAATTTGCACGCCGACCTCCAGGCGATCTTCGATATTTCATACGATGTGATTTACGTCTCCGACGGAAAGGGCGTCACGCTGCGCGTCAGTTCGGCGTGTGAGAGGCTTTGGGGCTATAAGGAAGAAGAACTGGTCGGCCGAAGCGTCTACGATCTGGAGCGGGAAGGCGTATTTTATCCCTCCATCACCCGCATGGTGCTCGAGGAAAAACGCCGCGTCTCGATGATTCAGACGACCAAGACAAACCGGAGACTGAT
>Ga0065720_1020258_pt1 | contig 15679 bp, 11 predicted proteins | sample Thericmetagenome_FD_59107 | JGI IMG/M metagenome (GOLD analysis project Ga0065720, IMG submission 59107) | Thermophilic microbial communities from the Joint Bioenergy Institute, California, USA of rice/straw/compost enrichment - eDNA_2 v2... | ecosystem: Engineered > Solid waste > Grass >... | reverse complement strand
TTTTTTTTTTTTTTTTTTTTTTTTTTTTGGTTATTGTTGTTGATTGTATTTCATCTTTGTGTCTCGATTACATACACCTACCTCACCGACGGCAACCGCCAGGCGATCCCGAGTACCTTACCTAGCTAGGTGCTTAGGTGCTCGAGAGGCTATGCTCCCTCGCATTTCATGTGCGAGGGCAGTGCAGAAGTTGGTGTAAGTGCAGATGAATTGGCTTTCAGACAAATGAGAACTTCGATTGGTGTCAAGCAGATGCATCTCTGTCCGACGGCTGTTAGACCATTCTATTGGACCATGCACGTGGTCCCACAAATGTGTCGAAGCACAATTAAAGAAGGCCAGCAGATCCAGTAGATCCGGTGAATCGTTTTTGTTCGTGAAGCGTTGCAGTCCGGCACAGAGCAGGTGGGTATAATTAGATCGTGGGTGGGGAATAGGAAGATACATACAAAGGTTTACCAGCGCTATGTCTGGCTGAATTTTGCGAGGAGCTCGTTTCACGCTGTTATCCTTCTAATCTAATCTACTTAGTTGACCGGTGAGGATGGCCAAGAATGCTTTACTTGGGTAGACTGAGTTGATGTGCCGTAAGATAAACGTGAAGCAAGACAAAGAGAGTGGTACAACAGGGACGCTGACTTCTTATTCTTCCGCGACAGTTTATTACCTGCATAGGTTTATGTCTTGTTTGCACTGCGTTTCCTTAAACAATCCACCAGTGGTTAGAGAGCGTAGTCACAAGAACGATGCATCTTACCTGGGTATGGAATATGGAATTTGAAAGTCTGAAGACTATGCACTCCAACACATACACACACACACACATAGAGAGAGAGAGAGAGAGAGAGAGAGAGAGAGAGAGAAAGACACAAACGCAAAAAATAAAATAAAATAAAATAAAATAAAATAAAATAAATAAAAGAATAAGAAATAAAAATAAAATAAAAAAATAAAAGAAGGGGGACGTGAATAATGCCCTCAATGGAGGGCACTAAAATCAAAACACGAAGACAAGATGATATATCTCGGCATGCGAGCAGCGGGCCATCTGGCCCCAGGCAGTACGTCTACGTACTATATCGTATCTACCAGATAGTATGGGCAAAATAAACACACACCACCACCGCCCGGCCGGGATTCTGACTTATGAATAATCTATGCTGTCTCATGCCCAAAACCCTTAACAAACAACCCCCCACTATAGACAAACACAGGTACCTACGTCCGTTACATCATAAACACACAGCTGAGTACTACGCATTCCCGTTACTTCAACCCAAACCCTTCACTCTCCCAAACCGCCCTCCACAACACCTCCTCAAGCCTCTCCTTCGTCCCACATCTCCACAGCCCAAGGACATTAAAGCACGTCCGTGCTGTCGGGAATCGTCCACAATCATCCCCCAAACAGTGTAGCGCAATCCGTAGGCTTCCTGCCCCCGCAGCGGGGACACGATCGCTGCCTGTGACAAATGCTAACAGTTTCCTCTGAGCGACGGGCGAGGCCGACTCGAAGGTCTCCCAGAACCAGCGGATGGTGGGCTCGTCTTCGGCGGGGTTGAAGGGGGGTCTTCCGCTGGGGCTTTTAGGACGATATCTCTCCCAGCCATCATACGTCGCGGCCGTTTTCAGCGCCGCGACATCCAGCGGGGGTAATGAATCCCCATTCAAAGAATTCCCTGAGCTACCGTTCGACCCCCGAATCAACAACTCCACCTCGTCAGGCTGAAACAGCGACAAGACATTCACGCCTGCCTCGCCGCCCCCAAATAGGCCGTGGGTTCCCCCCTCGTGGCCGACGATGGACCAAAACCCGCGCTTAAACGGCTCGAACTGCTTAGCGACAGACGTATCCAGTAGATAGCGCACATAAAGATCGACAAATTCCCTGCGGTTAGCGCCCGTGACGGGCCGGCGGCTGCCTCCAGGGCACAGCTCCACCGTGTCGGCCACGCCATACCGGTCGACGGTGATGGCAAAGGACAGCGCAAATACGTCCTCGACTTCGTCCGGGTTGGGGTAGTCTAGCAGCTGACGTAGGCCGCGGGCGAGGGTCGGGCGATACTCGGCGAGGTCGTCTAGGGTCGAGCTGTGAGGATTGGAGGAAGGGGAAGCGAGCAGCTTGCGGAAGGCGAAGGGCGGGAGGGAGATGTCGAGGATGGTGGAGTTGTAGATGGCTAGGCCCAGGACGACGCCGACGAGGAAGTACTGCTGCGAGGGCTCGAGTGAGAAGGGGTTGAAGTAGCAGTAGTGCGAGTCCGGGTCGTAGAGGAACATGCCTATATGATGGGATCAGCAACACGAACGGGGAGAGATATATATTAATGAAAGGATGAGAGGGCGTACCGTTCCCCGGATCAAACAACTCCCTGCACAACAACAAAAACCACTCTTTCCTTAACCCGCCTGCATCGACGCCCTCCTCACCCATAAACTCGATCCTCAACTCCTTTTTCACATCCAATATGCCGACCCCGCCCCCCGCGGCGGCACTAGCTCCAATCGCCTCGCCCACAGCGCTCAAGCTATCCTCGACCAAACACTCCCTCCTGACACGCAGCGTCAAAAACCGGTCAAACATCTCCCTGGGATGAGGATGGTGATGATAGTCCGAGAGCAAACTATCGAAGAAGGCATCCCGTGCCCGCGTCTCCATCTGCCGACGGGTGTCGTGCTCGAGGATGCGCATCTTGGCGCCGATGCTCAGCAGGTAGGGGTGCTGGCAGAAGGTGAAGCGGACGTTGGTACTGTTGGTGGCGCTGCCGTGGTTGAGGCTGATATTGTGGGAAGTATGTCCTCGACGTTGGGACCACGTCTCAAAGTCGGCGATGACGTCCGTTTCGTCCAGCAGGGTGATGTAGAAATCGCTCGTAGGCAGAACCTGAGCCCTTGGCTTACTGATGCCATGCTGCTGCGGTTGGGCATGGTGATGTTGCTGCAGGTAGCCCGTCAGATAGCCTGCCCTCCCATCCTTAGCCGTCAAACTCTCCCTCGAATGGCAAGCCTTATTAGCAGCAAACACCAACCCCAATACCGTCGCGGCCGCCTTGATCTGCCAATCCTCCCTAATCACCCTCTTCGGCTTCTCATCCTTCTTTTTCTTCCCCGAACCTCCTCCGCCAGTATTCCCATTAGCAGTCCCCGGCCGAGCCTGACTCAACAGTGCAGCATGCAACATCGCCCTGCTCGACACTCCTATATCCACACTCGGAACCAATCCGCCTAACGTGTCCTCGTCCCTCCTCATAGCTTCCTCCTCCTCTGCAGCAGCAGCCGTCTTCTCATTCTGCCGGTTCAACCTATACGCCAAGAACCCCGACATCAATTCCTTTGTTAAAACCAACACCTGCTCCGGACACCGCGCCCACCACGCAACCAAATGCTGATGACACTCAACTGGCGCATTGCACAGCAACCCCACAATCCGCTTAATAATCCCCGAATTCGCCCCAGCCGCAGGGCCAGTCCCAACCCCAGTCCCGGTCCCGGCTCCGGTTCCGGTCCCCAGTGATGAAGCCGGACCCAAGTTCCCGTCAGCAGCCACAAACCTCCCCCTCCAACTCCTCCACCCGGCAACAAACAAAGGACACACGGCCAAAATCAACAACCACCTCACTTCCCCGGGGCCTCTAATCCTCCGTCCCGGACGCTTCAGCACAGCCTCGCATGCCTTTAGCACCGCCCGCTGGACGTGCTCCTGAGAGGCTAAGAGCTGCCCCTCAATGTCCTTTAGGGCAGCAGCTGGCACAGCGAGAGAGGGGTCTTCCTGGACCAGCGCGCGGTAGACGTCGAACCAGGGACGGGCGGGCTCGAGGATGGTGAGGTAGAATTGTTCGAGGCGGGACCAGTCGAGGTGGGGGGATTTGCGGGTGACGAGGGGGTCAGGGTGATGCTTGTGGTGTTGAGAGGACTCAGGTTGGGGTTGGTGCTGAGGGAGGGGGATGGTCAGGAAGGAGGTGTTGAGGGAGTGAAAGTTGGTTATGCAGGAGACGATGTAGTCCTCGAGCGGTTTGAATATCCGCTTGACTTTGACATCCTGAGTCGGCGGGCTGGGCGGCGGCCGGGAAGGCATTGGCGGCGGCGGCGGAGGGGGTTTCTGGACGAGCAGATCGCGGGAGGGCTGTCTCCTCGGGAACGGCACCGGTCCTGGAGAAGGTTCGGCCCGTGATGATCTGGCAGTGCCGGACCAGCTCGGACCACGGCAGTGCCTTGGACCCCTCATCTCTGGCGGCCGCAACAGTGACTGACCCGGCACAGGAGGGGGCACTCTCTGAGGAACAGGGGGCAAGACAAGCTTGGGCAGCACCTCCTTATCCCCTTTCGGCGGCCGAGGTACCCCAGCAGGCTCCTGTCTCCTCCCCCTATCCTCTTCCCTCTCCTTCTGCTTCCCATTCCCATCCTTAGGTTGATCCCCAGGTGCCTTTCCAGCAGTCATCTCCCCCAACCTCTCCCTCAAAAACTCCCTTAAACACTGCTCAATCAGTGCCCTAGCATGCGTCAACGAGATAGGCCTATCCCGATCGCGATGTTGCTGCCCATCCCCCGACGGCCCCCTTTCCACAGGCACGAGATCATTCACCGTCATACAAATAGTACACCGAAAGACAGTGTGCTCGCGCGGCCAGCGCATCAGCGACGCACATGTCATGCAGCGTCCGGTGACAAACTCCTCTCCAGCAACATGCCTTTCGTTATGATGATTCCCCATCACCCCAGGTACTGAACCCCCTGCCCCAGACGAGCTCCCCTTCCTGACATGCCCAATCCCAGCCCCGAGACCAGCAGGGCTCTTCGACCTTCCTCTCTGCTGCCCCTGATTTGGTCCCAACCCGAGAAACCTATTCCCCCCTCTTCGTCCATCCAACCCCTCCACCGAACTCGATCCAACCATGCCCTGAATAGCCGCCATCGTAGCCGACCCCAAAAAGGGCTGACTCGCCGACCTGGAATGTCCCATCCCTCCCCCTCCCCCTCCCGAGACAGACCCAGATCTCCCGGACCGAATGACAAATGTAGCCCCCCTCAAGCGACTCCTACTCCTTTCCCTCCCCTCACTCCCCTTATCCTTATCTTTGGACTTCCTCCTCCTCGTAGTCGTAAGACTCAAAAACTCGTCATCATCCTCATCACTCGACTCATCCCCCACAGTCCCAAACCCCCTCGGCTGGAGCTGATCCTCCTTACTAGGAACTAAACAATCCAGATTTGCCCAGCCGTCAAAGTCCCCGCGGAACTGCCCGCTAATGGAGCGAGCGTGAGAGCGGAAGGGATGATGGTGCCGGTTCGGTTGGGGGTCGAGTTGTTGTTGGAGGGAAGGGGGCAGGGTGCTCAGGCCGGATGATGACGGTTGGCGGCAGTGGGAGGATGATGGGGGGATTATGGGGTTTGTTGAGGGGCTGGAATTGGAGGGCGTGCGGGTGTGGGAGGTGTAAGGGATGGAGAGGGAGCGGTCACGCGGAGTTGACATGGTGTGTATGTATGGTACGTATGTATGTATATGTGTGTGTGTGTGTGTGAGTGTGTGAGTGAGTGAGTGAGATGCTTGAGGTTGATGTCGTGATTTGACTGAGCGTTGTTGGCGTTCAGGTAGAAAAAAATAACTATCCTCTAGCTGATGGGAACAAGATCTGAAGAACCACCAGATCAAACGTTGCACTCAGTCCCCTGAACTTGGAAACGAAAGGTCGGGTGATGATGCATCAAAAATGCAGTGCTGCTCAACAGACAAGGTCGGCCGTCAAGACGGGAGTACCAGCAGACCAGATGAAAGTGACAGTGAGAATGACAGTAACAAGACCAAGTCACCGACAGACTTTGAATCGAAAGTCATCCAACACCAACGCCGACAAACACCGCGCGTTGCAGTCGAGGTAAATGTACTCTCGAAGTAAAATCGTATCGGGACAGCCCAAAGCTGTTCTGAACTGCGGTGGTGAAGAATCCTCGACGACCAATTCGTCAATCGACCTCAACAAGTCCAGTATTTGGTTTGTCGTGGCAGCCAGGGGCGACGGGGCAACCTATCTTGTTGTCCTTGTCAGAATAAAATCCAATGATCAGCGAGCCCAGTGACCCTACAAAAAAAAAGCACGGCCCAACCAATGTCGTCAGTCCGTTCTTCTCAGCCCAAACCTAGGCCTGGGCCCTTGGGACAGCGTCGGGCAAAATTGATCCGATTGATTTGATTGATTCGATCGGTCGATGAAGCCGTCCACAAGCAGCAAGCAGCAAGAGTAGCGTATGTAGAAACGCAAAGCAGAGCAATCCGTCCGGAAAAGAAGCCGAGCCAGCCGTTGCTAGGTCGCTTGTTTTGGGTGTCTTCTCCAGGCCAGACCCCGAAGACGAACAAAACGGGGAGAACTGTGCGAGCTCTAAGCTGAAAGCTGAACGAGAGGCTGAGAGCGAAACGAGACGCAGTGCTGCGACATGGAGATTCTCTTTCACTTTTTTGCTGCAGCCCCAACCCAGCTTGCAGTCAGTGGTCGCCCCCCCTTTTCTTCCCAAACAATTTCGAGCAGTTGCTGCAGAAGGAGGCAGCCAAATGCAAGGGTCATTAAGTCGTGTTGTTGTTCAAGCAAAACGCGACCGTCTAGGTACGCTACGTTAGTTGAGGGTACGTACCTGTACTGTAATATTTAAGCGCCGACCGCTGCGCTACCCAGCCGATGGAGCGTCCAATGTGAAATGATGGATTCGGCCGGTCGCGTTTATATCCGTATGTCCTTCACATTTGTCCAATTGATGGAGAACTCAAATTCATTTATCTCGTCTCCTAATTGAACTGTGAATGACGAACGACAGAGCAAACGGGATACCCAAGAATCGGATCCCTCAACTGAAACCCGACCCGCCGGGTTCCCAAGCCTCAGTGGATGGTGTGCCGCTCGTGTTTCGGTCTCCTCGCTTGCTTCGTGTGGGGTGCAGCATCAGCAGCAGCAGCAGCAGCGTAACAGCGTATTCAACGAAAACCGGCCAATGCCCTGGGCCTGAGTTGGGCTGGTGGACAGTGCGGGAGCAACCTACGGCGGAATCAACAGTTTCCCGCTCGCGACGGCAGCGGGTGTTTCGGTGGACAAAGGGTGAGCACTGGACGGTGAACGGTGAAAGCTGAGCCGGGTCCGAGGCGCCAAGCCCAGGGGTTGCAGGGTGGGGTTTACACCGTGTGCTACTCATGACCAAAATAGAATTTAGCACTGTATGACAGCGACGGGACAGTATACGCAATATCAAGGCACTGTATTTAAAACTGTTGAAACCTCAGTTGTCATCTAACAACCTCAGAGTCATTCATGTCTTGTTCAAGTCCTGGGGCCATCAAAGGTAGGTTAAGTAAACACCACTTACATCCGTTATTCTTTCGTTGACCTTGATGCCATGTTATTCCCCCCGTCTTAGCCAGCACCAATCAGAGCAAAGCACTAAAGAAGGTAGTAGTAATAAACCCCCCATGACCAGAAGACTGGGCCAGACTTCTGTTCATGTTGTTTATTCGCCCTAAGGTCCAGAGTGAAACCAGTCCATCTTCTCTTTTCTTTTTTTTTCTCTTGTCTTGCCCTGCATTACCTAGCAGTATGCATGCATTTTCAAAAAGAAACCAGAGAAAGAGACCGTCACACCCTTCCTCTTCTTCTTCTATTGTTTGGTATCACTACAAAAGTAGACAACTCAAGAAGAGCAGCCACATCAGCCAGCCACATACACACAAACCACACACGTAGAGTAAAAGAAAAAAAAAGTTACCTAACAGACAACAACAGCCAGGAAAATAGAAAAGGAGAGAGAGAGAAAACCATTACCCCCTCTATTTAACCCCTCCCAGGTAGATCTCGACTTCTTCGCATATCTTCCATAACCGAGAAGGAGGTCGTAATGGTAGAAGAATCGATAAGGGCGGAGCGAGGGCGAGGTAGAAGGCGCCTAGCGATCGAGGATGCTAAATCAGGCCTCCATGATCTCAAACGGGATCAGACCATTCATCCCAAAAGGCCTTAATATCACAGCCCATAAATCTCCCAGCCATCCCCCAATCCATCACCACCAGCAGGCCCCGATCTCCCATCACCAGTCGAGATAGGCATCTTGCTCTCGGGCCACTCGGCATCCTTCTGGGGGGCAAACTCACACCTCAGCTCGACACCCAGGAGTCAGAGCTCCTCGTCCTCCAGCTCCGACGGCTTGAGCAGACCGCCGACCTTAGACCGGCGCTCGAGATCCGCCGCCCGCGCCTCGCGCTCCTGCTGTTCCTTCTCCACCTGGTACAGTTCGGCGTTGTCGCCCGCGAACTCGCGCAGCGAGATCAAGAAGTCACGCAGCACCACGCGGAACTTGTCGTACTGAGTATTGAGCTCGAAGCAGTCCTTGACGAACGTCGTGATTTGCAGCCTAGACACGTTAGCATTGGGGAAAACGCTCAGCTGGTTAGGGGTTGACATACGGAGTAAGGTTGGCAAAAGCATTCTGCAGCAGGGTGCCGACAAAGTTGGCGAGGAACTCGCGGTTGCCGGTGCCTGGCTGCGCCTGGTCCGGCTGGTAGATGGGGCCCTGGATCTTGGGCGCCGACCCGTCAGCCGGGTGCACAAAGTAGAAGAGTCGCATGAGCAGCATCGACTGCGTCTTGAATCCCGCCTTGTGATCCGTGTCCGTAAGCACGAAGAACACATCCTGGAGGATCGGGATGAAGAACTGGTTGAAGAAGGCGTTGCACGTCTGAACATCCGTCTTCTCCGCGATGTTGTTGATGAGCTCCAGGCACATGTTAAGCCCTGCAGTCTCCACGTCGCGGTTGTCGTGCTTGCTGGCCCACATACACGAGTCGATGACGAACTTGAATTGCCGGTTATCGAGTTTGAGGAGGGCTGTCAGGTGTAAGAAGAAGCCACACAACTATAAATGTTGAGTAACGTACCTGGGAAGCAGTAAAGGTTAATGGCACGCAGGAGGTTGAAAAACTCAACACGGTGTTCGGGGTACTCGGCAAAGTCTTTGTTGATCATGTCTAGTGTGCACTCAAACACGTTCTCCATGATCGCCGGTACTTGGTCCTCCATCAGGCCCTGCAGCCTGGTAATGATGACAGTCATAGCCTTCAGCACTTCGGCATCGCGGGCACCGGGGACGTTCCGGTTGTAGTCGACAAGTACAGAATCCAACAGGCCAGGAATCATCTGGCTCCGGACAGCCTGAAGATCTTCGGCCTTCTCGACGAAGGTCTCAACGAGCTTCAGGATCTCCTTCTTGATGGTGCGCAGACCGCGCACCTTAGGCATCTTGGTCGCAATCTCGCCTGCAAGGGTCAGTCAATCTCTTCACACAAAGCGATGTGTTCCTTTTTTTTTCTTTGTAACGCACCATCACGAGCGACCGCCTCCGAGATAAGCTGGCTGGTGGCCGCATACATCTGGAGCATATCGTTGTACAGCCGGCCGATCTGTGGGAAGAAGTACGGGCCGATGGACGAGCATGCCGACACATTAGTCTTCATGATGTTGCCGATAATCTTGATGGTATCAGGCTCATGCAAGATGCCGGGGTTCATGGTCGCAGCCTTGATGATCTCATCCCAAGCAGCGTTCGGGATGGCCATCAGCTCGGCAAGGAGCCTCTCCTGCTGGTTCCGGTTGCCCTGAGCAGAAACCATGTAACCACAGGCCTCGTAGAAGGTGTGCACCTGCTGCGGAGTCAAGTCGCAAGTGATCTTTCCGATGTTACGGATGATCTCTTCAATGAACGGCTCGTTCTCGCTGGGCTGCAGGGCAACAAAGTGGCGACGGCATTGCTTGGCGATCTTGATGAACGTATCGCATGCCATGTCCTGGACACCTATGCTGGGTTAGCTAGATAACATGATGAGAGTAATAAAAGCTGACCTACCCTCGTGAGACTCGTGCATAAACTCAAAGAGCTTGTTCACGACAGTCTTGAGGAACTTCCAGTGGGCCTTCAGGAAGCGCGGGTACTGGCCCACAATGTACATGATGTTACTGGCGACGACGGCTTTGTTGTCCTTGCCGCGCTTCATCTCCGTGAGCCCGAGCAGATCCTTAATGACGGTAACAAGGAAGCGCTTCTCCGTCTCCTCGTTCATGGCCATAGAGATAGAGCCAATTGCCCAGCACAGGACGTTGCAGTTGTGCCACGACCACTCGCTGCCATCCACCTGCCGCGCCAACTTCTCGGTCATGATCTGCTCCATATCGACAACGTCCAAGTGCGTGAGGTAGACCAGGCACTCGCGAATCGTCTTGTACAGCTGGACGGAGTCGGTATCCTTGACGAACTCGCGAACAATCTCACCCTCGTCGTTTTCCACGATCAAGACTTCCTCGGGACGGACCATCTTCTCGATCATGACGACACGCAGATTCGACAGGACCTCCTTGTACTTATGCTTGCGCAGCGGGTAGTGCTCGAGCAGAGCCGGGTTCGGGGCGCCGCCGCCGCTCATCATGCCCAGGCCCATCGAGGACATGTCGTTCAGGGGCAATGACTGCATCTCCTCGTAGAGCTCCTGGACGAGCTTGAGCCAGTAATCAAGGCAAATCTTGAAGATCTCACGGTCGTCGATCTGGGAAATGCGGATCAGGTAGAAGTGGCCGTGGGTGAGGAAGTCGCGGTTCGGGAGGTTCTCAATGAGCTGCAGCGCGTTAGTAAGTGAGCCAAATCAAGCATACAACCAAGGTACTAACCGGCAGATGCATGGTGAAGAAGCTGGTAAGGAAGAGGGCCAGGTTCTGGATAAATTCCTGATCGCGCGAGTTGCTGTTCGGGTATGTGGCCTTCAGATCCATCTGCAGGGGAATGATGTTCGAGATGGTAGTCAAGACCTCGGTGAACATCTTGATCAGCTGCTCGTCGTAGGTATGGGGCTGACCTGGGCCACCAGTCTGCAAACCACCAATTTCTGTCAGGCACTGTAGTGTGACGTTGCGGAACTCTGGCACCTCGAGGAAGCGCGTCCGGAGGGTGTCAATCAGGGGCGTCTCAAAAATGTAGCCGAGCGGGATCCAGTTGCAAAAGCGCAGGAGTGTCTCCAGGGTGGCCTTGATCAAGCTTGGCTGGGTCGCGCTGTTAAGGATCTCCTGGCAGAGCTGGAAGATCATTGAGAACTCAGCGCACATAGTCGACTTGAGGTTGCGCGTCTTTGTGGACGTCATCTGGTCGGCCGAGTAGTCGAAGACCTCTTCAGAGAGGAGTCGGAGGATAATCATGTTGTTCTCGCAGACCGACAGGCTCGAGTGGCACGCCGAGACGATCTCGTTGATGAAGGTAGGCCAGTTGTGCGGCCACTCCTGCTTCAGGACTGAGACAAGCACAAGGTTGAGCTTGTTCAGCAAGGTGCGGTGAGTCCGGAGAGACTCTTCGGAGCTAGAGCACTGCAGGATATACTGCACGACGAAGTTGCGGATACCTGGGCTGGTCAGTTGTGTACGCGAATATCTTCAAGGAAATCTACTTGCCTTGACACTGCTCTCTCGGCAAGACTTTCCACCTTGTCATGATGACATTATCAAGAACCTGCAAGGCCAGGACTGTTCCCTGTCAGTCTTCACGATCCTCGCCAATGTATGTCGACAAAATACGGGGGAAGAGAGTCCCGAGCAACAGGAAAAGAGGGAAGACAAACATTTGGTCTGCTCATATGTCGCCCTCGAGAGGATCTCGTCCACCATAAGCCAAGCATCGGGGTCCTCCTTGAACTGTAGCGAAGCGTTAGTGAAAAGTTGTCCGGTGAAACGAGCATAGTCGGAAGAAAACATGCCTGATTCAAGGCAGCCTGGGCAGCTTTTTGCTATATATCAAAGAAAACATGGGCGTCAGCAATCGCAGTTGTGCAAACACGGGGAGGGGTAAGAGGTCGGCAGGTACCTGTTCGCCGCGGCCTTCATAGAAGGCCCGGACGGTTGCGTCCAACTCCTCTACGGAGACAGGCATGGTCGATGGCACGCCGGGAAGGGGGTTATTGTCGGTTGAGTTGGAGGTTGACGGGCTTAGGTCGAGAAAGACCGGGAGGGGAGGGGGATGATTGGAGGATATAAGAGCTCAGGGACTTGGACTGCCAATTCAGGTAGGCAGGCTAAGGCAGAAAGGCTGGCTGAGTGTTGAGTGGAATGTAGAACCTGGAACTTGGGACCTGAAGGCGTCGGGCAGGCCAGGTGGTGGTCGTGGTTTGGTAGTAAATAGAGTTTTATCGGGGGATGCGGGGCAAAGCAGAAACGCAGGGCGATCGGGTCGATCAGGTCGCGTCCTGTTTGCACGTCCTTTGTCTTTAGTTTGGCGAAAGGCTCTGCACTCTGCCTCGGTGCCTCAGACGCTCTGTACCTTGGGGCGCGGCGGGGTTGGGCAGCGGAATGGAGGATGTGTAGGTTGAGGTTGGTGAGGTTAAGGTTGAGGGTTGAGGTTGCGGGTGAGGTGGGTGACGGGGTGAAATTTTGGAATCTGGCAGAGCGGTCAAAGTTTGGCTGATGGGGCAGCGCGGTGGTCAAGCACTGAGCACTGTGAGAGTGGGATGACGGAAGCCGCTGGAGCACCTGGCATGGAACATGGAAAAGAGATTGAAACCTCCAAGCACCTGGCAAGCATCCATCCATCGGGTCGAAGCTCCAAAAGGCCGAACCCCACCAGCCTCTTCGATTGTTGCTGCAACCCCGCCTTCGAGCATTCAATCGCTGACCCAGCGACCGGCTTTGAGACCCACAAGGCCAGCCAAGAGGAGCCTGCCAGAGCTTCTCGACCCCACCCGCCCACCTGCCCGCGGCCGTTCGCTGCACGATTTCTGCCCAGCCGGCTGCCGCGCTGCCCGGCCCTGCCCTGCCTTGGTCTTCGGCGCGGTGCTACAATCATCCGTACGTGGTGTCTGACCATTGGCACGGATTTTGCTCCAGGTCGTTCACTATTGCGCCATCACTTATCAGAGTCTATCATGAAACGGAGCTGGAATGAAATGCGTGGGCTCTTTGTGAGAAGTTGCTGAGCCTGACTTGGTGGTGGTCCGAACTTGGGTGCCATTAGTTTCTGTGGCTTCAATGGTTCCGAAACAGCAAAGCTTCCATGTCTCCGCCTGGCCTGGATGGAGAGGCCTGGCTAGCGGCAAAACTTTGTTTACACTACTAGTGTTGATCTATGCGTTGTCTTGACAACGGGTCGCGCTATTGGATTGATTTGCTCTGTATGATTTTTCTCTGTCCCTTGGCAATCGGAAAGGGAATTAAGGAAAAATAGCTAGTTCAACGAAAGGGAATTAAAAGAAATCGTACCTAAGACAGCAAAAATTGGCCTTGAATCACGTACAAAAGCGAAAATGCAAGCCATCAATTGAGCCTCACCCGATTTGAACGGATAACCTTTCGATCTGGAGTCGAACGCGCTACCGTTGCGCCAGAAGCCCCGATTGATGCAAGAGCGAGGGGTTTTACACCTCAAAGAGTAGGGACAGGACTCGCTAGTTGCATGGCAGTTGACAGCTCTCAATTTATCCAAGCTCCCAGACTTGATGCAGGATGGAATTTTTAAGGTTGATAAGCAGCAGAGTGTATATAGAAAAGAGAAATCAACCAAGAATGACTCGCGTCTCTTGTTGGATGCGTTGGCTCAGGGCTTCACTGCTCTGCTACCCGGGCCAAAACTGAGGCCCTCAGTTGCTCAAGCGAGCCATGGAAACGAACTCTCTCTGAAGCATCTCACATCTGTTAGATTGAATTATGGGACTGCCTAACAGGAAAAACCGAAACGCATGTTAAAGCATCCATCACATTACCCTAACCAAAGTATGCCTCTAAGCTTTTACCTTGCCCGGGTATGAACTCCTTCCCCGCCCTGATTGACCTATCTAACCCCTGATTCCCTCCCCTAAATATACACAGCAAGAAACTAGCAAGCTCCCTTCAAATACACATTGTAAAAAAGCCCGCTCAAGGCTTCTTATACCCAACCTCCTCCAACGCCTCCTCGAGCGCCTTCAGCGCCTTATCAACATCCCCGCGCTCCGCATCCAGCGCGCTAACACCCATGTGCCCGAACCGGATATACTTGCTGGCGATCTCCTTGTGGATGCCGCCGGCGAAGACAACGCCCTTCTTAGCGAGGATGGGCAGAATCTGCGCGGGCTGGATGCCTTCAGGCATGTAGATAGCGGTCATGCCGTGGGCCTGCTCGGCAGGGTTGGGCGCGACCTGCTTGAGGCCGAGCTCGGCGATGCGAGACTTGATGCGGTCTGACGTCGCCTTGTGGCCGGCGAAGCGCTCCTCCAGCGGCCGGGCCAGGATCTGGCTCAGGGCGGTGTGCAGGGCACGGATGAGTTGGGGCGAGGGCGTCGCGAAGTAGGAGGGCTTCTTGGCCTCGTAGTTTTGCATGACTGCGGACACGTTTATTAGTAGGCTGGATACCTAAGGCGGGGATAAGACGGCGGAGACTTACTCGGAGTCCAGTTCTTCATGGAAGCGAAGTAAGCAGCGACAGGAGCCTTGCGGTTCTGGAAGGCCTTCATAGCACGACCACTGAAGATGGAGATGGACAAGCCGGCAGGGCACCCAATGGCCTTCTGGCTGGCAGTGACGACGGCATCAAGATCCCATTCATCAAAGCGGATCTCCTCACAGGCCACGCTGCATACGCCATCCACAACGACCAGCGTCTCAGGTGAGACCCTGCGCACAAGAGCAGCCACCTCCTTAATATCGCTCAGCACACCCGTCGAGGTGTCAACATGGGTGATGGTAATAGCCTTGTAGCGCTTCTCGCCCAGGGCCTTCTCGATCTCAGGCAGGGTCGGCCTGGTACCGACGGGGGCCTTGAGCTCGGTGACATTGGCGCCGTAGACACGCAGGCAGTCAGCGAAGCCGTCGCTGAAGTAGCCGGTGCCCAGCACCAGCACGTCCTCACCAGGCTCAATCAGGTTGGCGGCGACCAGGTCCCAGCCCAGCGTGCCCGAGCCGGAGAGGATGAAGGGCTGGGCGGCGGGGTCCGAAGTCTGGAAGAGCTTGCGCAGCATCGTCAGCGCCTCGCCGAATACGGCCACGAAGCCCGGGCCGACGTGGCTCTCGCTGGAGGGGAGGGGGATCAGCATTCATGGCTCGATTGAGCAAAAAATAAATAAATAAATAAATAAATAAAATTGAACAGAATTTCTAAGACATACCTGTAGTGGCTCATGCTTTGCAGGACGGCATCGTCAAACTCGATGGGCCCAGGAATGAGCAGGGTGGCGTGCGGGGGCTGCGACGAGGGCATTTTGGGCGATTCGAGATTGCTGGAAGAGGTTGAAGTCGACAGAGTGCGTGATTGCCTCTTGGGGAGCAGCGTCGTGTCAATGATGTCGGGAAGACGCTCAACAGTCCAAGGAGTATTGATCGGATAGACGGGGGCAAGGTGACGGGATATGAGAGAGAGGCGCAGACCTGGTGCTGGAGAGGAAGCGGGGGAGGGGCTGGGGACGTCGTAGCGGTAGTCACTGTGGTACCGCCGGTACTGGAGGTACCCGTAGCGGTCGTGCGGGTGTGGATGCGGGTTTCCAGTTATCGGGAATCTCTCGTTCGCCGGATCCTGCTGGCGGGGCATGGGGGACAGCGACCCCATCAGTCGTCTGAACACCGACAGTGAGCGCCGACCGCACGCGAGCCTGGAGACCTCGGGTAGCATGAGCGACTCCCCACGAAAGATCCTTCAGGAGAAAGGTAAGGGTATA
>Ga0065720_1020255_pt1 | contig 15682 bp, 17 predicted proteins | sample Thericmetagenome_FD_59107 | JGI IMG/M metagenome (GOLD analysis project Ga0065720, IMG submission 59107) | Thermophilic microbial communities from the Joint Bioenergy Institute, California, USA of rice/straw/compost enrichment - eDNA_2 v2... | ecosystem: Engineered > Solid waste > Grass >... | reverse complement strand
AGGAGTGGAATTTCAATGTCAGAGTGTTTTCTCTTAGAATTGATTTTCAGAGTTTCAGTAGATTGGAGTAGATTTCTACTACTATATTGCCTTTTATATGCTTTGCTTTCTGCATCCTTTTTGGAGCCATAACACTTCTTCCAAAGTCTCTTAATCCTGTCTGGTTTTAAGAATAAATCATACAGCATGGTTTTCTGATATGCTTTGCCAGTCTAAAGTATAAGTTTCAGAAGTAAAAAATTCTTACGAGATTTGAAATGAACCTTTGAAGATCACACTTTAGGACTTTAGGCTGATTCTCTTCCAAGAACGCCTCGATTTGTTCTATGATCCAGTCTGAATTTTGGACTTTTGAAAAGCTCGTCTTTTGATTCATTTTAAAAATAATTAATTATTACTTTGCCGAATTTTTGCAATATAAATAACTGGTGCGCCAACGTCTATTTGATCAGAAATGAAGAGTATCCTTCAAAAACCCAAAAATTTTTATTGGCTATAGGGCACGGTTAATTAGTCATCTATTCATATTCCTAATTCTTCCTTTGATTTGAAGAGAAAAAGAGAAAGAAGAAAAGAAGGAAAGGAAGGACTCGGATCAGAACCAAACTATGTAGGAGTTGTGAGATTACTTGATGTTGCAGTCTAACTGAGAACAGATTCTCGAATGTTCTTTTTTGACGAAGCTACAAAGAACAGAGCCACACAGGGTTGAAATTCTTTTAAATAAAAAAATACAGAACCAAAATTAAAATGGATCCTGTTAAGCTTCATCATGTCGCAGAGCAGAGATGCAAACCGTATGGATGCCGAGTTGCTGTAAGTACAAACCTGATATATTTAACATAAATAGGGCTGCATTAGAGAAGCTAAAGAGCCTGAAAAATGTCAACATTTGATGAGGGAACTTAGAGAATGTGTTGATAAAGAAAAAGAGAAGATATTAAAAGAAGGCAAACTCTAGAGGACTGTGTATGAGACAAAGACTGACAGATATCTAAGAAAATACTAAATTTTTGATTTGTTCATTATTTTTCCTAATTAACTTCTTTTCATAGCAAGACTTCCCTGTAACTAAAGCGCTATAAGGTATGTTTGACAACCGGCTTAAAAGTCTCTGTGGACTTTGGAGAAATTCAATCTTTTCTATCTAGTCGTTAGAGGAAAAGTATTTTGCAAATTTTGACAAGCTCATAAAATTTAAATTGTTGCTGGGTAGTAGGTGTTCTGCCTAATCTAATCAGAAGCACGTTCCGGTACATTCCCGACTGAATAGAGCCCAGAAGGACTTATCGCTTACTCGAGAGGGAATGTTAGAAACCAAACTAGATAATGGTGAATCTAATATGAATGGGTATTATGAAAACTCAATTCCATTAGACCTACAATCAAACACCAAAACAGAGGAAGAAATGAAGATAAACCATGCCTATGACTATCAGAAAATCATTTTCCAGTATAATCTGCAAGAATTAGGAATAGGGGAATCTTATCAAGAAAAATAATTTCAAAATACTTAACAACATATCAGTAGCCCTAAGAACAATCAGAAACACTCAATTGTTAGCAAATGGTACAGAATTTTCATTCAGATGAGGAATCGTGCTCCAATTACTTCATAATACAATCATCATTTTTTCACACAAAAAGATATGCGTCTGAGAGACTATGTACAGGAGAACCCCAAATTTTTTGCCAAAATGGTAAAAGATGGCCCTCCAATGAAAGAAAGATCGGTGATCTGTTTGGAAGAATATGATAGGTATTGAAAAATTTTATATCCCAGAAGTATATGAAAGAATGACGGACCTAAACTCACAATTGGAAAGAAATATAAAAAAGGATGTGAATAGAACATTTCCTGAAGAGCTTTATTTTCAGATGAAAAATATGGATGTGTAGGCCAAGAGCAACTATTTCAAGTTTTAAAAGCTTGTCTCCTTATTTCCCAAAAGTTGGATATTGTCAAGGCATTAATTTCTCGCCAGGGTTCTTACTAGTGATTAATAGAGGAAATGAACTTGGAGCTTTCTGGACAATAGTCACTCTTTTCAGAGATAAAGGATTTTTATGATGGGGTTCTATGTACGAGCAGTTTCAAATTGGAATGCCCGTTCTCTCTCAACACTTAAAGTAACAGCAAATTCCAGATCAGTTCTGGCTATTAAATGGTTCAATACACTCTTTGTAAACAGTCTTCTTCCTAAGAAAGCCATTAGAACGTGGGATATCATCCTTCAAGATGGGCTATTTGTGGTAATAAAGATTTCTATCGCTTTTTTCAAGAGCCTCCAAAAAGATCTTTTAAGATTAGACATCTGTGGAATCGATCACCTATTCAAGTATATAAAAGGAGAAATATCGATAGGCAGAAAAAGCAATCAAACAAGCACAATAATCTCGAAACCTAATAGAAGTAAGAGCTAACCCCTCTGCCTTCTAGCCAAGAAAATCTTCCGGACCATATTCTTGAAAATTCTTCTATAAATTAACCAAATCAAATTCAGATTAGTGTGAACTCACAAGTTCAAGAGGTTTCCGAACCTCAATATTATTTTAAAGAATTAGACATTGAAGAAATCCTTGAGAATGCTAAGAAGCCAAGGTTGACACCCGAAAGAATGTCTCAACTAACAGCTTCGTATACAAAAAATAAAAAGATGCTACCTGAATTATACTATGATTTTTTCAAAAATTATCCCTTATTAAGGATGACAAAAAGATCAGGAATTTCAAAATGAAATTGACTATCACCTGATGAAGGAAGGCCTACAATGAAATCTCCTAATAAAATTATAATCGACGACCTACTTGAGAATCCAGAAAACTCTCATATCTTGAAAGAATTAACATTCTAAGAAATTTTCGTAAAGATGTATCTTAAATTCACTGTGCAGAGTCTCTTCATTTTTTAGTATTTATCTTGAGTAATATTTTCACTTTAATATTCATTTCTAAGAAGGTGTTCAATTATAGTGGTTCTGTGTAATTAGTGTTGCTATGGCTCACTCTTATTCATCATATGCTTTTTCGAGAAAATTATCTAGGCTGCGCTAATCACATTTTTGTTTAACATAACAGGAGGAATATCCAAATAAGATTCAACAATCAGAATACAGGCAATAGGTACATTTCTATATTTACTCGGCAGTCAAGATATCTGAGTCACCAGCATCCAAGATAGCCAAAGCAGCGACACCGTGGAATTTACCGCAAGCAGTTCCTAAGTTTGTTATTAAAATCGACTATTCCTTACCGAGGTCGTTATTGTTTCCAGGGAACAAGTATGTATTGATTTTAGCAAGCATAGCGTAATATTGGATCAAAGATTTTCTGAGGGGAGGGCAATTAGAAGAAATGAAAACTAATTTGGCCTTTCCATTTCTAATGTTCTTCAAGGTGGACTTGGTTCCCAAAACAGCCTTTCCGGATCTCATGACGAGGGCCAACTTGGTGTTAATGTTTTCTTGGGTGGCTTTCTTAACCATTTTATCTTCTGCAACCTATTGATTAAAAATTGATATCTAAACGATAGCTATAGGCAACAATAAAATATCTTAAATCACAGACAGAGTTTGAAATTCTCAGACCTTAGTCATACATAAGCTTTTAAGTTGATATCCCTAGTTCAGACAAAGATACCTTACAAGGCTTAACCCTTCAATTATTCACTCTCTCTTGCAAATATGTGAGAATAAACTTGAATCACTAAATTCAAAATTTATGTTCTAGTTTTGGGAAAAGAAAAATTATAATGGCTGAATAGACTAGCGCTATGTTCCAGCATACACTTGATTTGTTAGATATTGAAGCATAGTATAACATACTTTAAGATATCAAGAGTAGAAAAAAGTATTAAAAGGGAAAATTCTGGGGAGCAATCTGATGTAAGTTAGGCTTATATGTCATAATCTCGCCTCTTTCTGACAAGCAGATTTTTATCATTGTTTTCTTTTAGATCCTATTGATTTAATAAAAAAAACACAAAGAACTTTACCTTAAAAGTGACATATTTCTTATGAAGCTTCTGGATGTCTTTCTTGATATTTAGCTTCATCAACTGATTAAATTTGATTTCCAGCTTCCTGCTTATCTTTAGAGAGTCCCTTCGTTCCAAGCTCCTTCCAGGGGAGGTACCAATTCGAGCAGCAGGCCTTTCAAGCAAGTAATAATCTCTGATGTGTTGATCATCTTCTGGGCTTCTTTTCTTTGAAGAACTATTGATTACAGGCAGCATTCCAGGTGTTTTCATTTTCTTTTGTGGCTCTACTTGTGAGGCTTCCTGATTTGTGGGTAAGTTGCTTTCAGTACGGAGATATCCTCCATTATCAAATGGCCTGTCTAGAAAGCTATTTTGTATCGTAGTAATTAGTTTCGGCCTGATCAAAGTTACTGACTTTGCATTCCTGTTGTCCTTTTTCATTTGCAGAGAAGGGTCATTGAGTTCTTTTGGTATGTAATGCATAGCTCTTACTGGAGACTTTACAACCTTATATTTCTCAAGTTTATCATCTATATTCTCAGTTTCCAAAATTTTCGGTATGCTTGTGTCTACTGTTTTGAGACGTGGAGACTCCTTGTTATTTTTTTGCTTTGTACCTCGAAACTTTCTTTCCTGGGCTGATTCTTTATTAGGAGAAGAGTAATTTTCATTATTCTTTATATCCTGGGGTGCTTTATAGAGATCACCCTTTTTCTTTGGAGTCAATGATAGCTTGCTAAAGCCCAGTGAGCTTCTCATAAGTTTAGCTTTAAGTTTTGGGTTCTTGATCTTAGCTTCAATTCTTTTTTCGAGACTCCTTCCATCTGATCCTTGTAGTTGATATTCTGAATAGGCTTTCTCATCTATAATTTTCAATTCCTCACGTTTTGCAGACACTTGCTCACTCTGAATCTCCGGCTCACTAAGAATTTTCCTCTCTAGTCCTACAAAATACTCATTCAGAGCACTTTCTTTGTTCTGAGCCAAAATATTCTCATTCTTCTTGGGAATTGTAGTCTCGCTGTTGGCAGGGGTAATTCTTGTATTTTTCTCATTTTTGATCAAATGTGTTTGTGGCCTGAGATTGTAGAAGGTTTTTTGATTGTATTCTTTTATTTTTTGTTTCATCCTTTGAGCTTCATCGAAATAGATGCCATAGCCTTGATGAAGGCGATTTAATGATTTAGCTCGTTGATTTTGTAGTTCAGGCTGCTGTTGTTCAAGTCTATTCATAGACAAATTTGCCATTGATACCATATTTAGACTATCATTTTGCTGCCTTATCCTTTCAGGAGGTTTTATTCGCCTAGTGGGAAGAAAATATTGTTGAATAGAGCTTGAAGAATTCATAGCACTATTTCTGGGATCTTTTGGTTCGGTACTTAAATGCTGCGACATTACAGTAAATGCATTCTCCTACTTTTTTAGGCATAAATTTTATTGAAAAGTTACAAAAAATGTGAGAGAAATACCTAAGTTTGGAGAAGAAATGTTCTCAGAATTAAATTTTAGGAATTTCATACAACTTGAACCTTGAAAGTCAGCTTTGTAGTGTCACTAATCATGGAGCTGTTTGTGAAAAATAGAATTCAAATTTAAAATTTATTCAACATGGATTCTTATAATAAAGTCTTGAAGAATGAGACGCTTGACGAGATCACTCAAGACAATATAGACTTCGTTATTACTAAGTTCGTTGCTAAAGGATTTGACAAGCTATCTCTAGAAGATTTAGCTGTCACTTTAGTTACTCCAGATTTTGCTTCAGTTTTCAAGAAAAGGACGGGTTCTGAATGGAATTCTAGGCTTCAGATCAAAACAATAGAAAGATTGTCAAATGCTAAGTTTGATATTAACTGGATGACCAGAAAAACTGAAGATGGACAAAATCCTTTCTTTATTTTATGCTCAAGAGGAGATATTAACAAGGTATTAGAATTCTTTAGAAAGTCTCCAGACGATTTGAGGAATGCGATTGACCCGACTATGAAAACAGGTTTACATTTAGCTGCCAGAGAGGGCCATACTGCTTTAGTCGAGATACTAATCCAGAAAGGATTTAATGTAAATGCAAGAGATCGTACTCTAAAAACGCCTTTACACTATGCCTGCTTATATGGTCACGAAGTTATAGCAGATGTTCTTTTGAAAAATAAAGCTGATATAAACGCAAGAGATGTCTCAGGAAGAACTGCTTTTCATTATGCTTGTGCTGGTGTGTCCCCTAGAATAATTACCCTGTTATTAGGAACAAAGCCTGAATTAGTCAATGACCCTGACCATAATGGAAGAACAGGTCTTTTCTATGCTATTTATAATTCTTCCCAAAAGCAAGTGGATATAATTAGAACTATCTTGGAACACAAAGCTGATATAAATTATCAAGACGAAAGTGGAAGAACAGCCTTGCACCATGCAAGTGAGTCAGGAAGATCAAGAGCTATACCAATATTAGTCCAAAAGGGTGCCGATATTGGGATTAGAGAGCATGTAACAAATAAGACAGCATTAGATTTGGCAGCAAACGATAGAGTGAGAGAATTAATTATTGTCTATAGTGCTGCTCCATATCGTGCAAAGGAAGAGGATCTCAGATGGATGGACCAAGCGATTAGAGGAGAAAAGCCTGTAGTAAAAACTGACAAGCACGAGCTGAAAGACCTTAGAAGTCCACCTACAAGTACAGTGCAGCAAAAGCCAGAAGATAAGATGATCATTCCTAACTTTTTAAGAGATAAGTTATACGAAATCATGAAACAGATCCAAGAATATGGAGTCTTAAATGCTCAACATATTAAAAGACCTTATATTTTCACTGGAAGCTGGATGGAAGGAGTTAGAAGTGTTGAAGATTTTCATGATAAACTTATTGGAATTAATCCCTTGGAGGCTGCTATTAGGGTCTTTAATATGCTATTTCCTTATGATAAGCCTTATCCTGAGCCAAAGGGAGATGAGCCAATATTATCAAGTTTCTTTGGAGATGTGTGGAACTTCGATGCTGTGGTACAGAAAGGAGGAGAATATGAAAAGGTTGTAGAGCACCATAAAAAGGAACAGGAGAAAAGAATGCAATCGAATGCAGAAATTATTTTATCACAAAAGCTGGCTGAACAAGAAGAAGAGACGTTCAAAGTTCAAAAAGAGAAAGAGATACTTCAAAGACAAGTTGAAGAATTAAAGTCTAAGCTAGCAAAGGCCCAAGAAGAAAGAAAACTTTCAGAAACAATAAAGCAACAGTTGAGCGAAAAAGACGCTGAAATCAAGAGACTACTTGAAAACGAAAAGCTGCTAAAAAGAGAAATTCATTCTCTTAATATTGAACTTAAGGCTCTTCAAGAGACTCAAGCAGACCCACAAGTCGAAGAACTTGAAAAGGCTCTCAATAAGATTGCTGAGCTTGAAGACCAGATCAGGCAATTTAAGGAAAAGGATAAAGTCATCAGGTTCAAGGCTGGTCAGGTCTTTTTGAAGGCACTTGAAGAGAGAGGATCCTCTAGGAATTATTTACCAAGAGAGATTGATATCAACTTAAGAGATGATAGAGCTCTTGTTAAGTTAGGAAGACTCTTGAAAGACAACCCTCCAGGTCTGAAGGAAAGATTAACTCAAGAAGATAAGGATAGAGATGGAAAGTTGACTCAGACTGAATTCTCCAAGGCCTTCCAGAAGTTGAAGATGAGTCCAAAGGATATAATTTCTCTCTGTAGAATCGCAGGTTTTTATCATGGAAAAGACCTTGTGTCAATTCAAGAGTTCTTCAAGACGCTTCAGGAAAGACCAAAGTTGAGAGAGAAATGGGAAGAAGAGTTATTCTTCAAGTTGATTGCAAGCTTCAAAACAAATGGAGTCGATTTCGATAATGCCTTCAAAATTATAGATAGCTCAGGAGATGGCAAAGTCACGCTAGTTGAGCTTCAAGAAGGCTTTGAGAAATTCGGTATTAAGCTTAATGATAAAGAAGCATATGCCATATTTGATATTTTTGATGATTCTGATGATGGTTATATTGAGCTAGAAGAATTCAAGACTGTTCTCCTTGAATATCAGCAACTTGCGCAATCAAAAGGAATTACAGGAACGACTAATCAAGCATTGAATTTAGCAGTTGGTAGATTTTAACACTATTTTTCCTTAATTTTTAGATCCTTCCCTAGCCAATGAGGATACAAATCCTATTGATGGTGAGCTATTAATCAAGATCAATTCAGTTAAGGCTACTCCCCCTCTAACAAATAAAATGACATTTAAGGCTATCCTTCCGGGTGCAACAATCCCTGAGGTTAAAAAGGTCATAGCCCCAGGCACTGAAGAAGACGCTACTTCATCTGAATGGGATCTTTCCATCAAAATCCCAATAATCTTTGTCCTAAGGGTATATGTTCTATTTACAAACTTATTTATTAGGAAAATGTTTATGATAACTTCACACTCCAAATCTTCAGCCATAATGACCCCACAGACCCCAAGAAACAAACCTACTTTGGCGAAGTCTCTATGAGTTGGAAGGCTTGCTTGACTGACCCGAATAACTTCGCTGTAGTTGTAGATCAGAATCCTTTGTTCAAAGGTGATCCTAACAAGAAAATTGACTGGCCATTCACAGTTGCTCTCAAATGGCTCCCAAGAAATGGGCCCGGCTTCAGTAGTCAAAGTGTGAAGAGAAAAGAAATTCAAGAAGAATTCCTAGCTCCTGCAATGGATGAAGGAACTTTGGAAGTTATGGTTGCTACTTCAGTCAACTGTCCCTTCAAACAAGATGTCTGCTGTCAAGTTGATTTACCCAGAAAGCCTAAGCAGATATTGATAGCAAAGTGTGATAAATCAGGTGATCCTTACTGGAATGAGACTGTTCGTGTTGAATTAGCATTCGGAAAAGATGAAAAACTGCCAAATATCCCCCTTAGATTATACACCCAGTCAGGAATGTTTGGAGGAGAAAAGACTTTTGCTCAAGTAGTGGTTGATTGGTCGGAGTGTTTAAGATTCCCTGGAGAATACAATCCCATAAAGGCCTATGTAATCAGTGACATTCCAGGCACAAGCAAATTTATGAAACTTTATGTAAAAACCAGATGGCTCCCAAGCACCAAAGCAACCGCTGCCAAGGCGAGCGAATCTTATGCTACTGGTGTCCTTAAACTCTTCCTCTACAAAGGAAAGAACTTACTCCCTGTGGATGGCAAGACCTCAGATCCTTATGTTGTCTTGAGCTATAAAATGGGAGATGCAACAAAAGAAGAAACAAGCGAAACACAAAAGGATACTGTGAATCCAAGATGGGAGAAAGTCTTCCGCCTTCCAATGAAATTCTTAAAAGATGGAGATGTCCCACCAGTCACCCTAAAAGTCTACGATGCCGGCCTATTGGGCACTAAGACTCTGTTAGGATTCACTTCAATCAACTGGAGAATCGCATATTCTAACCCATGCGAGCTAGCTATTGATCAAGCTTACAAGCTTGAGAATCCTAATCCTAAGGAATATAAGAACAGAAATGATTTTGGAGAAATATATGTGAAAGCTTACTATGTACCTGATGGCCAGCAAGATCCTAATATCGTATTCAAAGAGCCAGAGCTTGATAATGACAGAATTGTTGGAAATCTACAAATTGTGGTTGTTCATGGTGTAAATCTCTCAAACGGTGAAAAAGGAAAACTAATTGATGCTATGTGTACAATCATTTCCCATGATGGAAGAAAGATGGATAGTGAGAACTTGAACAAGAACAATAATCCCATCTGGAATAAGAAGGTGACATTCTCAGTAGATATACCCAGAAAGGTAAAAATTTCTTAAAGGAAATCTCATTTATTAGGACTATAAGCCATTTGTTGTTGAGGTCAAGGACTATGGATGGGCTAGAAATAAAATGGTGAGCTTCGTTTCAGTTCCTTGGGAGGAATGTATAAAGAATCCAGGTAAAATCAATATAGACTAGATGTTATTATGCTAGGAAAATGGGTTATTAATAAGAGATTCAAGCTTCAAGGAAATCCTGAGTTAGTCCAGGAACATAAGACCGATGATTTTGGAGAGCTTTACATACAAGCTAGATTCTTTGATAAGGATAGTGCAGATAAAAGCGAAGCTGAAATGCTCTATGATTTGGAGAAGGATATTTTCTATAAAGGATTTTTACACATAAGCATTCCCTTCGCTCTTGGATTAAGAATTGCTGATAGAAACAGCTCTGATCCATTCTGCAAAATTCATATCCCTGGCGGTGAAGAACAGAGAACAAAGGTTGTCAACAGTAATCTTAACCCCAAATGGGACTATTATGCCCCTGCTAAAGTCTATATCTTGAAAGAGGTATTTATCAAAGAAGAGGCACTAACTTAATAGAAATATGTTCCTATTAAACTTGAAATATTCGATGAGGATGTCCTTGCCAATGATTTGCTTGCTAACTTGGATATTGAATGGAAAGACTTAGCAGAGAACCCAAGTAAGAAAACGCTAACTACAAATAACTTTAAGATACTTGGAGGAACGGTATCTTTGAATTAAGTGGTCCAGAGGACATGAAGCGAGACAAGAAGATTGCCTCCTTTGGAAAGATATACTTACAAGTTATGTTTTCTGAATCTGACAAAGCACTGGAAAGACCTCCCATTAATTTCGATTATGATCAGTATCTAAAGGCAGAACAAGAAAGACTCAAGAGCGTTGTTGCCGGAAAATTATATGTTAATGTGGTTCATGCTAAGGGCCTAGCAGTTGGAGACAAAAGCGATGACACTTCAGATCCTTTCTGTAAGGTTACCATGCCCAATGGAAAAACTTTCACTTCTCCTATTATAGAGAAGGAACTCAACCCTCTTTGGAACTTCAAGGTGGAAGCTAATGTCAATCTTCCAGCAAAGGTATATTTTCCTCAAGAGGTTATTTAACTTACAAGAAAATGCAACCTATAAAGATTGATATTTATGATCATGATCGTGGCTTGGACGCTAACGATTTACTAGGATTTGTGGTCATTGACTGGCAAAGATGTGTTGATAATCCAGGTAAATCTTTTGGGAATGAACTTATATTCCAGGTGAATGGGCAATCAATGAAGTTGTGCCTATTACAGAGCCTCCTAATACTTCCCTCGTGCCTGATGGTGCAAACTGGGGAGAAGTCTACGTGCAAGTTAAATTCCAGAAGGCAGGCACAGGGAATAGCACAGAGGATGCTCCTTTGCTTGTGGATTTGAAGGCTCAGCTTCTTGAGGAAGCAAAACCAGTACAAGGAAACTTACATATCAGAGTAGTTCATGGAAAAGGACTTCCTGTGATGGATATCACATCTTCTGATCCTTTCGTCAGAATTATAATGCCTAATCAGGAGACCTTCGACACTCCAGTGTCTTCAAGCAATCTTAACCCAATATGGAGATATAAAAAGACTGTTCCAATCAAGCTTCCCAAAAATGTAAAAAGATGAAAGTTCAATTCTTAAACTATTTTTAGAGATTGAGATATGTTAAATTTGAAGTCTGGGATCATGATCTTGTGAAGAATGACAAAATAGGTCAGGTGTTAATCCCTCTAGCAGAAGTAGTAAATAGTCCTGGTAATATAATAGAAGCACTTATTAAGAGTTAAGGCGTATGGGCTATCAATCAAATTTACAAGATTCAACCGTTTGAAAAGCCAAAGGCGAATGATCCTGAACCTGATTTAGGAGAACTTTACCTTCAAATGAAGTTTGTACCAGCTGGCGAGACAGATGACCAGACTGAACCTCCTCTTATAATGGATCTAGAAGCTATTTTAAAAGAAGGGGCTGAACTAATCAAGGGCCAGCTTGTGGTTAATGTTCATCATGCAAAGAATTTGATCCCTAATGACAGCACAACTTCTGATCCTTATTGTGTAGTGACATGGCCTGGTGAAAAGATTTCCACCGGTGTCATCAAGAAAACTCTGAATCCTATTTGGAAGTTCACTGGAGGTTCAAAAGTTTCCATTCCCAAAAATGTACAATTATTTACCTTTACTTTATTTTAACTAGAGAGTCTCAGTGATAAGGTTCGAAGTTTGGGACAGTGATATCGGATTTGATGACTCAATTGGATTCGTAGAACTTCCTCTGTTACCAATCCTTTCTGCTCCAGGTAGATCCTAGTGAATTAAGTAAGTAATAAATGCTAGGTACTTGGACTGTTAACGGGCTCTATGAGCTACAAGTTCCTCCAGGACTAGCTCCAAAAAGAGCAGCTAATGGATTAGGTCATATCTACATTCAAGTCAAATTTATTGATAATCCTGCTGATGACAAAGAACCTCAGGCTCCACCAGTTACCGATGATATTGAAACCCAGCTTAAATTAGATCAAGAAAGAATTGAAGGTACACTGAAAGTTGTGGTTGCTCATGGATTGAAACTGCTGCCTGTTGATAATGACTCTACTACTTCAGATCCTTACGTCCAAATTTCGTACAATGGCAAGACCTATAAAAGCAAGCACATCAATAAGACTTTGAATCCTATTTGGAACTTCAAGCAGGATATTCCATTCTCAGTTTTGAAAAAGGATCCTCCTAAATTGTCCATCCATGTTTTTGATCATAATGCTATTCTCTCCAATAACCTCATTGGTCTCAAGGAGTTCAAACTAGATGAGGTCTTTGCTAATCCTGGTTTGATTTTTAGTTTTTAAATATAATTGTTAGGCGAATGGGTCATAAATGATAGTTTCTTGCTGGTCGGCCCTCAGCACTTGTATCATAAGCATGATGAAGAAGAATTCGGTTATATCTATGTTCAAATTAAATATCTTCCCTTGAATCAGTCCGATGATGGTATCCAGGCCCCAGTGAATGTCGACATTCAGGAAATTATTCGAAGAGAGCAAGAGTTAATAAGAGGCATCTTAAAGATCAATGTCCTCCATGGAAAAGATCTTGTCATGGAGAATGTACCCTATAACGACATTGATTCCTTTGTTTCTCTTCGTATTCCCAAACTTTCTGAAAAGAAGAGCAAGACTATCAAGAATACTGACAAGCCACAATGGGCTTTTAAGAAGGAATTCCCTATCAGCTTGTTCAAGAATGTAAATAAATTTGATCCTAAGTTAATTGGATAGGAAATCAAGAATATAAGAATAGAGATCTTTGATGATCCTTTAATTGGTTTCAATAAATTAATAGGCTATGCTGATATTAACTTCAACGAATTGATTGAAAATGCAGGTATGTTGTATACAATTCATATTCAAATATAAGGCAAATGGATTGTGAATGGTTACATTCCACTTATTGGACCTTCTGACCTTGTTAATAAACCTCAATTCGCCAAAGGATTCGGAGAAATTTATGTCCAAGCTCAATTTGCCAGAGATGGCTACCCTGCTGACTCAAGTGAGCCTGAAGTTAAAGAAAACATTGCTGACCTGATCAAGAGAGACCAGGAAATGGTCAGCGGAAACCTCACTATAAATGTTATCCATGGAAGAAATATCTATCCTGTCTCAACAACCATCAAACCTTATTGCGAAATCCATTTCAAAGGCAAAAAGATTTTCACTACCGACACTAAGCAGAAGACAAATAATCCTATCTGGAAAGCTACACATTCACAGGTTATTAAGCTGACAAGAGGAGAGCTGGTATTATCCATTCGTAGTAATATTAAAGATTTTAGACTAGACAAAATATTGAATTCATCATATACAACTCTGAATTTGGAAGGGATAAGAAGCTCGGCTTTGTTCAGGTTCCTTTCGCTAACTTACTCGGAACACAGAGTACCTTATTTACTCTTATATCGTAATAATATTAGCCTGGTTTGATGAAATCCTTCGTCTTGATGCTACTGAAGATGTAAAGAAAGAATTGAAAGCCAAGAGTCCTGGAGACTTGTATGTACAGATCCTCTTTGCTGAAGATGGAAAGGTTGCTGATACTAATCCTCCACCTATAAAGGTTGATTTGGAGCAAATTGTCAAAGAAGAAAATGCTCCAATTGTTGGCAAACTGAAGGTTCATGTTGTGCATGCATATGATTTACCAATTATGGATTCTTTCTTGGAAGGAAGCAAGATCGATCCATTTGTTAACGTTATCTTCGGAAAAACAAAATATACTACGAAAGTAGTCAAGCAAAATACAACAGCCATCTGGAAGGAAGTTTTTACATTTGACGTGAATGTTCCTAAAAAGGTAAGAAGTCATTTTATTATGGTCAATGAATAGGATCCTGGATTTGTACTGTTCGAAGTTAAGGACCAAGACAAGCTCAATGATGATGATGTCGGTACTGTTCAAGTTAGTCTAACTCATTGCATTGAAAATCCAAGTATGAAAAAAATGATTTGTATTGAGTTTTAGATGAATGGGCTGTGAATGAAGAAAGAGAAATAGTGGGAGCAGGAAAGGAGAAACGTGTTGGAAAGCTATATGTCCAAATGAAATTTATTCCTCAGGGAGAAATTGATGATGGTACACTGGGAGAATTAATCAAAGATCTTGGACCAGTCAACTCCAAGAAATAAGCCAAGTTAGGTTTGTTTGTAATTTTTGACTTACATTATATACGTTAACTTATTGAGCTTAATATTCTTTTAATAATTATTGAAATATTGTAATGGATCCAAAAACAGATTTCAAAATATGTATTGTAGGCTCAGCCTGTGTGGATTATTTCTTCGAAGTGAAAGACTTTCCTAAGAAAGGGGAGACCATTTCCGCAAAAAATTATTTTAACGCTGCTGGAGGCAAGCCAAAATATAATGAAACTTACAATATTAGGAAAGGGAGCCAATCAGGCTGTAGCTGCAGCCCGTCTCCTTGGTAGTGCTTTGTTCTGCGGACAATTTGGAGATGATGATGCTGGAAATTTTGTTGAAAGAGGTAATAATGATACAAGTAATGCCAATATGGTAGAAATGATTGCTGCAGGGGTTGATATGCAATATCTCAGAAAGCTTCCTGGAGTGAAGACAGGTTAGTTATGAGAAATAGTTTTAATTCATAGCCTGTGGATTTGTCACGATCTCAGAAACAGGACAGAATGCAATTATTATTGTTGGAGGTGCAAACATGCACTTTGAAGATTTGACAACAATTCCTAAAGAATTTAAGGACGGAATTGATAGAAGTATTTACTTGATAAAGATGAGAATAACAAACAATAGGCGAAATAATCTTACTTCAAAGAGAAATACCTAACGAAATAAATGAGTTAGTTGCTAAATATGCTAAATCAAAAGGTATTTTTATGAATAATTTCGGTAAGAGGAAGGAAAAACCGTTGTATTAGATGTTGGTGGAAGAGATGACCCTTGGACTGAAGGATTATTAGAAAACCTTGATTTTATCTCACCTAATGAGGTAGCTACATAATTTTTATTAGATAAAGGTTAGACTGAATTAGAGAGACTTTTGGGGGTTTCTTTTGGAGATAATATTTTGGAAATTGTGAGAGAAAAGCTTTTAACTAAATACCCCAAACTAAAGGTTCTACTCAAATTGGGAGCTCATGGATGCGCTCTAATAACGCAAGAATTATATTTAAAATGTCCTGCTATAACTCATCATAATGAAAATATTTTGAAGGATTACAAAATTGTTGATGTCACTGGTGCTGGTAAGCTCTTCTTAGAATATCTTTAGAATATTATAGGTGACTGTTTTATGGGAGCTTTCTTTGCAAGATATTCTCAATTGCTCGGTACTACAGATGAAGAAAGCTTATACCTAAGAT
>Ga0065720_1020257_pt1 | contig 15685 bp, 19 predicted proteins | sample Thericmetagenome_FD_59107 | JGI IMG/M metagenome (GOLD analysis project Ga0065720, IMG submission 59107) | Thermophilic microbial communities from the Joint Bioenergy Institute, California, USA of rice/straw/compost enrichment - eDNA_2 v2... | ecosystem: Engineered > Solid waste > Grass >... | reverse complement strand
GGGGGGGGGGGGGAAGGGGTTGAGGGAGGAGAGCTTCAAAATATGGCATGGCATCGACGTCAGAAATTACACCATTCTTGCGGGGGCTAGATAGGGTTCGGGATTCGGAGATCAGATCAGCCCAGCAGCTCCCAGCCCGGATCTGTGCCCCGCCATCAAAGGCTTTGATCTGCCGAGATGCACCGCTGGCGCTAACCAGGATGGTTGCAACGGGAAGACCATCGATGTCGTGCGTCAGCCGGGAAGAGCGGCAACGATGTGCTGCTGTTGACTGCTGGCTGAGCCTACTTGTCAACAGGGCCACTCCGGCAGGACTTGCCTTCGATGGCTGCTGCTCAGGCTGACTGAGATAGGCAAGCCGGATGCGTTGATGGAAGAGAGAACGGCAACTCTCGGCCTCATGCCCCTCATTCAAGCAGCCCCTCTCCTATTGCCCAGCGTCAGCCCGCCGTTCCCATGGCGTTGGTGAAAAGTACATAAGGTTTGCCCGTTGGATATGTTTCCCGCCTTGGCTCTGGCGGGGTTTACAGGCTCGCACAAACCGCCAATACCGGCTGCATTGGTGAGGGTGCAGATGCGCCTTTGAAACACCTGCGCCTGTCTGCGTCTTTCTGCGTCTTTAGCGATGATGACGGTTGTGATTGGCCCTGCGCATCAGGATCGTGGGGCTGCAGGATAAACATCCTGGTGTCCTGGACCGCGACACAGCATGATTGCCTGACTTTTATTCTTGTCCTGGACTTGTAGCGTAGCGCAGCGCGTTGAGTGGTTGCATAGGTCGTTCTGTAAAGTACTGGAAATGCAATGGAATCTCTCTCACTCTCCCGGTTCTCCTCTGTCTTGTAATTTGCTGACTTCGCCGTGCTGTCTGTTTTTTTGTCTCCAACGTGTCCGTTACGTAATGCCTGGCCGTGGTCTGCGTGGATGGGGCGAATGGGCGTCATAATCGTCATCGCCCCAAGCCTGCAGTCGACGTCTCGTGAGAATTGATCGACGAGGGACGACACGCTCCACAGCTCGTCGCATGAACCTTGATGACCCGCCAGAAGTGACAGCACCAGGCTGGATTTGGTTGTGGTTGGGGACACCCCAGGGCTCCTCCAGTGTCTGATGGCAGGGAGCGGTAGGTGGTTCGTGCACGATACCGACAACATGGGCAGACAGGACAGACCACCTGGGGACCGACCTGGGTCTCCGGGGGCCGACACTGCCAGCAGCACATGCTTCTTTCAGGAGTGTTGGTCGCTTGGCTAGCAGGCTGGCGGCGCTGCATTAAACCGTCCTATCGGGGGATTCCTGCGTGCTTGGCTCAAGTAGGTAGGCCCAGGTCCAGGGAAACGCAAGAGTTTCGATACAACACAAGCACAATGATGGTCCTGGTAGCCCTGGCACGTTGCAATCGATCTTCTCGCCAATTGGGATGCAGCATTGTCCGACCGAGGAACACCGTAAAGCGTACCCACAGCCGAGCCGCACGGGATGGGCTGGCGGGTGTGTGTACTGGGGAGCTGGGGCGCTGGGGATGTGTGGTATCTTGGCTGGCGGTCTTGGGAAAAAATTGCTGGGAAGTTTTGCAACATCGTGGTAACATTTTGCGAGCATCATGGCACGCTGAAAACAGTGGAGAGTGTCAGCAGGTAAAAAATATAAGATCAATTACTATCTTGCCTGTAACTGCGTACCAGGCAGGGGTTGGTTTTTTTGGGGGGTTAGAAAACCCCGCAACTGACGGCAGGAAGGAAGCTTCCCTGTTCTGTTGTGTTCTGTGCCCACAACTGCTTCTTCTGTTGTTCCAGCCCGCTGATGAGTAAGTCCAGGCCTTCTGTTCCTGCTTTGGCTGGGCTCAGCATCGTCCGCTGCACAGTAAGCAGACTGTGAGAAAAAAGACTTCGAGCTGCAGTCTTTTGCATCGAATCTACACGGCCCAACGAATAAAAACGTCTCTTTTATCAGAAAGCCTGCAACTTTTGGAAAGCGCCGAGTCTGCCTCCATTCAACATCACGCAGTCACAGGACAGACTTGAACAGTCAAAGTCAGAGAGCCCACACTTTTCCGCTCCCAGTGCTGCAGCAGTGTTCTCACAGTCTGTACAGCTCACCTACACGTCGACCTCAAACACCTGGCTCACATTTTGCACCAGCTCGTCCACACCGACACACTAGCCCGCTCAGCACCTGGGTGAGTGACTGTGTACCTTCTGCCCTTGGCTTCCAAGACAAGTCAAATCTCAGGCCCGCGGCCTTGTGATCTCCCCACCTGATCTCCATCAACATAATCTTGCCGTCTTGCCAGGGACGCCTGCCCACCAGCGGCACTGACGCGGATAACTGGAGCAGCGCTGATTTTCACCCCACCAGCCCACATCGACCGACATCAGATCCACCATCGACAACCCTTGACTTTCTCAGAGGCTCTGACTTGACTCTGTTTTGATTCTTTCCTCCCACACATCAACACAGGCGATCGACGCCCGCCCATCCTTTCTTTTCGTCCTTGTGCTGCGCCTTTATCCCAATCGCACCGCGCTCGGTGACGACAGGAGATTTCGGAGATTGCGACGCGCTGGACCGGCTCAGGCTCACGGACTGCGAAACTGCGAGACCGCCGCGGCGACTCTCGATCTGGCCAGGCCGACAACCCCGTCCTCACCAACTCCGACGCCGACCGACGACACCACAATACCACGGGACAGGCCGATGAGAATGCTTCCCCGTACTTCGTAGCAATTGACTTTGTCTGCCCGGTGCATTACCCATCTTCGCTTCTAAAGGCCAGCCACGCCCGCAGACGACACGGCGGCACACCCTTACGGCATCCACACTCTCTTCTCGACTGGCCACAAGCCCACATCCGCTCCAATCTCACCCAATTGCCTTGTTGCCCCTGTTCGTCAGCTCTTCCTACGAGCGAGCTCCAGACGAGGCTGCGCCAAGGGCTCGCACAAGCATAATTGGACGGCTAAGTGCAGTGTGAATGCCCTCCATTACACCTGTGCAACACGCCAGATTCCAGCGCCTGAGAACGTCCCCGGACCACTCCCGTGCTCTATCCGCTACCGCGTGACCCTAGCATCAATTGCTCCTGCGAAACCATCCCTCAAGCCTCTCAACCCTCCTAACGGCTCAGCTTCCGTCAAGGCCGCTCTTGCGCTCACGTCGCACAAGGAACGCCCGCCTACCAGGTTCCCCGAGCTAATTGACTGTCCTGACTGGTCGTCCGGCAGTGGGGGAATACGAGCGCTGCTTGGCCTTGCTGTGTATCGGCCTTCGTCAGCTAGTACAAACATTCCCATTATCAACGACAGATTTGGCGCTCGTCGGCGATCAATCCCATATTGGCGGCAGCCCACAGGTCCAAGCCAAGGTTAGCGAAGCTTCATTGAGTCCTCTCTCTCTGGCCTACCACATCTGGTTTGGTCTCGCTAAGTCTGCCGGTACTGTCTGTTGCCGCTCAAACAGCACTTTTTAATTTACACCTCCAGCTGGGATTCGCCAAACAGAGTGGCCGCACAGTCCTAGCCCACGGCTACGTGTTGCCCTTCCTCCTCTGCCAGCTCGTCGCGTTCTCTCTGGCCCAGTAACGCGAACGATAGGCTGCGCCAATCACTTGTCTGTGGTGGTGCCACCGCCGTGATATTTTCTGCAAGACAACGGAGGTGTATCCCTCCAACGCTCCCCCACGAGTCGTCCATATCCCCCCTTCTCCTCTCAACGACCACGATCCAGTCGGGAGCAAAAGCCCGAGCTTGGCGTGGCCAGAAGAGGGTTCCTGCATTTCCGGTCTGTCTATCTGCGCTCAGGCCGTATATAAAGTTTCCAGGGAGCCGCAATGGCAGAGCAGGAACAGCAACAGCAGCCACCACAACAACAAGGAGGTCAACCGGGCGTCGAGGCCCTCAGTCCCATGTCGGAGGGCGAGAACGACTACGAGGAACAGAGGACGGTTAAGGGCGAGAACGAAGACGAGAAGATGACGGGGACAGATCAGCCCCCGGCTGCCACGGATAGCGGCAATAACCAGGACGCAAATGGTGAAGCCAAGAAGAAGTTTGATCCCAAGGACCCTACGCGGCCGAGGAGAAAAAAGGCTCGGAGAGCCTGCTATGCGTGTCAGAGAGCCCATCTCACTTGCGGTAAGATACCCTGCATCATCCAGGCAGCCCTTGCTGCTGTCCCTCCTCCCGCTATGTTTAATGGGGAAACCTATGGTTATCCCTCACCCCCCGCAGCGATGAGGTTTTCGAGTGGATAATTTGACGCGATCATCCGCTAATCTTCTGATGCAGGGGACGAGAGACCATGCCAGCGGTGCATTAAGCGCGGGTTGATGGATAGCTGCCAGGATGGCGTCAGGAAAAAGGCCAAGTACCTTCATGATGCCCCTCCCGAAGCCCTTCGGCCGGTTCTGGGTCCCAATTACAACCCTAACCCGACGCCTGCACGCCATAATGGTCGTCATGCCAGTGTGTCGGCATCTGAAGCGTCGTCCACAGTAGGCTCGTTTTTCTCGCAGTCGACTGCTACGCAGTTCCCTATCTTTTCAGCAGCCCAGACACCCATGGGTAGTATAGCCGGAGATCTGCCCTTCGGGAACCAACAAACTCCTGTGTCTCCCTCGTTCCAGACATCGAACAATGCTCAGATCGGCGGCATAGGCGTCCCGTCGGTATCCAGTCCGATGGCCACTTTCCCAGGCGGACTACCATTCGACCCCAGCGATCCTAACATCTTCAACTTCAACCTCGAAGGCCTGAACTTTGGCAGTCAATACGGTGCCATGGAGTTCGGTATGTTAGGCCATATGTCCTCAGGAGCAGCAGAAACACCCCCACAAGATGTGTCACGCAGTGTTTCCGGTAATGTCAATTTTGGATCCCCAGGGCTATTTGGGAACGGAGTCGGGCAGGCGTACGAGGGCAGCAATTTGCTGGAAGGCTTCCTCAGCCTCGATACTATCTCCAACGGCGCGTACGGGCAAGGTAACCTTCAGCATGGTCTGCCGCATGCCTATGCCATCGCGGCGGGGCCGACTAGCGTGCAGAGCCCGAGCACAGAGAATGACAGCCCAACCCCAATGAATTTTGACGGATCACCAACCATGACAACGTATTCGTCGACGACGGTCAAACAGAACAGTAACAACAACCAGTCTCGGCCGAGCACAAGCCGGCAGGCGAACGCACTGGCTAAACTGTCGCAATCGATCTTGGGCAAGCGACAGCGGGATCCGTCATACATCTACGAGACGGTTAAGGAGCCATTCGGCTATGTGGCTAGCTTCCACAAGCTCTTCAACATCATTCAGACTCGGTTCACACAGGCGCAAACGTCGCGTATTGCCAAGGCGCTGGCAAGCATCCGGCCGTCGCTGTTGGCATCGACTAAGAACTTGACCAGGCAGGACTTGGTGTTCATGGAGAAGTACTTCCAGCGTGCGCTGTTCGAGTACGAAGAGTTCATGCACCAATGTTCTAGCCCGACGCTAGCTTGCCGGCGCACGGGTGAGGTAGCAGGCGTCAACAAGGAGTTCACGGCACTGACCGGCTGGACCAAGGAGGTGCTGCTGGGCAAGGAGCCGAACCGCAACATCAACTTTGGCGGATGGCAGCCCAACAGCAGCAACGCCAGCAAAGGCAGACTCAAGACCCTGGAGGGCGCGTCGTCGGACGGCCCGCAGCCCGTCTTCCTGGCCGAGCTGATGGACCACGACAGCGTAGTTGAGTTCTACGAGGACTACTCGCAGCTCGCATTTAACGACAGCCGTGGGCATAAGACGCGCAAGTGCCGGTTGCTCAAGTACCGCACAGAGGATATGAGCCAAAAGACAGAGGGGAGCAGCACTGGTGGAGATCAAAACAACAAGGATCCCCGCACGGGCGGCATCCTGAGTAACCGTGTGGCCAAGATTGATGGCGAGCATGGTATCTCGAAGCTGGAGCGTGATGGCAAGCTCGAGTGCAGCTACACGTGGACCATTAAGCGAGATATGTTCGATATGCCAATGTTGTTCATTATCAATGTGAGTACTTTTTTTTTTTTTTTTTCCCAGGGTATTCTAACTTGGACATTGGCTGACTTTTGCAGTTTCTGCCATGCTATTATCGCAACCACAACCAGGCTGTGTAGACATCGGGACCAGTTAAGGGGATATCACTGGCGGGGTAGGGATTTTAAAGGGAAATAAAATGGTGCAGCTGGGCAATGGAACCAACGGATACCTAAGCATTTGATATTTGACATCTGGCGTTTGGCAGCATCGGGACGGGCGAAAGCTAGAATTAATTGGACATTCAATAGAAAAGAGATGTTCATGGTGCAGTCGCTTGCCAGCACACGGTACATGCCTGCTCTAATTATCCCATTCTTCCACAGACCGTGTCGGCCTAAGTCTATAAATAAAAAGGAAACATTTGCCCATCCAACGCCTGTTCTTCACTCTAAGCAAAGCTTGTCCTCGTCCCCCTTACTGATTTTCTCCCTCCTGTTTCTCCTTCTCTTCCTCTTCCTTCCTCCACTTCTCACCGGCCTCCAGCTCCCCTTCATCCAGCTGACGGACCAACCACTCTCCATCCAATGCCCCCTCCTCTTCCTCTTCCTTTTCATCCCCATCAACCCCCTCCCCCTTAACCTCAACCGCCAAGCTAACTCCCTTCAAACGCCATCCCCTCCTCGCCAAACTGGCCCTCGCTACGCGGCAGTCAAACAAAATATCCTCCACCAGCGCTTCCAGCGACGCATAATCTCTCTCCTCCCTCACAAACCCCGTAATCAGCAGCCTCAACGGCCTCCCGTAAAAGTCGGCGCTGAACTTGTGCAGGATGTGCACCTCCGCCGAGCGCACGGTGTTCTTGTAGAACGGGTTGTACCCTAAGGACATAACCATGGGGTAGACGGCGAAGCCATTGTGAAGTTTATGTGTTGAGGGGTAATCCGGGTGAGAGGGGTCCAGGTGCAGAGCCGCCCATCCGAAGTAGACGCCTGATGGAATGTCGGTGATCCAGGGGGTTAGGGAGGCGTCCACGGGTAGGTTTGCGGTTGGGATGCCCAGTTCTTTGGAGCCGCGGCCAAAGCCGGAAATAACGGGGCCAGACATGCGGAAAGGATAGGGGGATTCGGGGCCAGAAGGAGGGCCGATTAGTAGGGGACGAGCTGAGGTTGACATTTTTTTTAGGGGGGGGGGGGACTTTGGTTATTATTTTCAAACAATGAGTTGTGTTGTGGTCTTTTAAGAGGAATTTCCAATTGATTTGGCGGTTTGGTGAGTAGTGGTGTTAAGTGAGAATAGTGATGGGGGAGACGGTCAGGATGGTGATGAGTTAAGCAGTTGGGACAGCCGCGGCAGGCAGAAAGGTAGGCAGCGATGGAAGCGTCTCGATCGCGCGACAGCCCCGCGATGGCGGGGTGGTGGGGTCAAAGGGGTCTCGGGGAAGGGAAAAAAAGATAAGATAAAAAAGATGCGACGACGCCAAACTTCCCCGTACCACGGGTCAGTTTTTAAGCTTAAGTGTCGGCAGCCGGGGGATGCGTGGCCGGGTCGATCGTAGTGGGCTGGCCCTTGTCTGATGACTTGATCAAAGTGTCCATGCGGGCAAGTTCAAGGTTACGGTTGGCCCCGAAGCTTCGGGATGGACCGGCGGAAGAATGTTGGTGCGACACCACTTGCGATGACGGCAGCGGGCTGAACGGAACAGAAAAACCATTGGACTGAGAAAGGAAGAAAGCCGACAAGTTATCAACGCCAACTATCCGCATAGGTACAGCTAACCCTCCGCCTGCAAATTAAGCCTTCCATTCATCCCTCCCCAATCTCACAATATCCGCTTGCTCCAAAACCCACCACTTCGCCGGCGCCTTGCCCTCCTCCGCGATCCTCGCCGCATGCACCGCAGCCCTCGCAATAACCTCTGCCTCCTGCCCAATCTTATCCTGCGCCCACACCCCAACAATCTTCCCAATGCCCCTCACTAGCCCCTGAAAGACTGCCTCTGCGGGCCGCGATTCCTCCCTCTTCCCCAGGATCGCCCCCGGCCGCAGGATAATCGCCGTCTCGAAGTCAAGTTCCTTCACCGTATCCTCTACACCCTGCTTCATCTGGCTATATGGTACCCTGTTCGCCAGCACCCCACGCGTGCCTGCGCTTGAGACGAAGACGAAGTTCTTGACTCCAGCGGCCTTGGCCGCACGGGCTAGCTCGACGTTCAGGTCGTGATCAATCTTCCATTGGTTGGTGATACCACCGGCCGCGGCACGGGTTGTGCCCAAGGCGGATATGACGGTTGTTGGGGGAGGGCTGAGAGATGGGAGATGGGTGGTTGCCCAGGTGGTTGTGTCGGTGTCGACGATGGCGTGGAGCTTAGGGTCTGCGGGGGCTTTGGGCGCGCGGCGAGAGATGGTATGCACAGTGCCCGTGGAGGGGTTGGAGAGCAGGTTGGTGAGGATGAAGGAACCTGTTAGGCCAGTGCAGCCGAGGACGAGGGTTGACGCCATGGTTAGGGCTGAAAGAGGCAAGGTGTAGTTGTTAAGATAGTGTTACAAGATGTGTTGAGATGGAAGACGAAGGTGAGTGACGCAATCGCGTCAGTCTGAAGCTTGGAGTCCTGACAAAGCTAGTGGTGCAGTCCTGGACTCTCTCTGTCTGATGCTTTTTGATCTTCTTGAGACTGTTGCTCTCACGTAGCTGCCATCGGAGAGCAAGTTCCAGTTGTTTGATTCACTGTTCCTGATGTCTTAGTCTGATGTTTGCGGTGAAGCTCGGGTCTTCGTCATTTAAACACGACAATACTTACGTGAGCAGAGTAATGAAGGTGTAACCCTAACCCTGAGACGATGTTGGCGCATGCTAAGGTGGGGCACATGTTTCCAAGGTCCACGAAAAAAAATCTCGACCAAAAGCACACCCCTCCATCATCCCCAGAAAAGCTCCATACCCCTCCCTTCCTTTATATTCCACTTATAATCCAACAACACCTCAGTTATTCACAGTAGCCTTATTTGACCTCTTCCATCTGTCTATTTGCCAACCTATACCACAGCAATGGCAACCACAGCCTTTCCTGATCCGGGTATGCCCTCGCATCCAGTTCCCAAACGGACCCTCCACGCTCTTGCTGCCTGCTAACAGACCCTAGCACAATGCCAACAAAACTTTGAACAAGCCGTCGCCCTCTCGTTACATCTCTGGCCTGCCCTAACTCTCGCCGTACAGAATGAATGGGGCGGCCCTGATTCAGCCGACAAGCGCGACTGGTTCGCCGGCGCAATCGCCGATCTCTTCCCTGATGTCTCCCGCCTGACGCCGGCGCAGCTCGAGCAGAAGCTGGTACAGCAGGCTCAGCTTTCCCCAGAACAACAAGCTTCAGCAACTGTCAATGGAGTCAAGGTCGATGAACCCGACCAGGAAGATGTCGAAGCCGTCTTGCTGCAGGTGATGCTGGACGAATTCGAGGTCGCCGTGGAGGACGACTCGGCGTATGAAGTGGCTGAACAAGTGGTTAAGTTGCGCAAGGAGTGCTTGCGCGGCAAGTTTGATGGTGTAGAGGCACTGAGGATAAAGTGGGAGGCCAGGGGTAGCAGCAAGAACTGTGGGGCTGTGTTCCAGCAGGTGAAGAATGAGGACGATGAGGACGAGGACGACGATGATGAGGACGAAGAGACTCAGGATGGCGATGGGGATGTTGAGATGGACGAGGCTCCTGAGCTGGTGGCGACCAATGGCTCCCGGAGGGAGAGGCCTGAGCCAGTGGTGGACGAAGATGGATTTACGCTGGTGACCAGGAAGAAGCGGTAGAAACCTTGCCCTCAGCCACGACCAGCAGTGAGGGAGAATGGGGAGTGTCATGAGAGTCAAAGCGGAGGGAAAAGGGTCATCGAGTATCGATTCCGATTCGCCAGAATTCGCCCGAATGCAACCCCCCGAAACTATACGTGTGAGGCATACAACGACCCGTTTACGGCCAACTTGTTTCAGCCAGCAACCAATACCTCCTCTCACGGTATGCATCAACATTAAGAGCAAACAAACCATCAACATGCTGCACGACCAGATATCCGGAGAAATCACTCCCAGTCCTCCTCACTGCTTGAATCGTCCACCTTCCGCGACTCCTTGGGGCTGTTCGGCGCCTGGCTGGGTACGCCCGACGCCGCGCCAACCACATCATAGCTCGCCTCGCTGCCCGTCGTCGACTTCTCATCATTAGATTTGCGCGGCTCAGCCGTCTTGGCCGAAGGCTGGATCGTGGTCGATGACGTGACCGAGCCGGCCCGTTTCTTGGCACCGGCGCCAGCGCTGGCCTTTTTGTCATCCTCGCTTTCTGACCCGGATTCGGACCCGGATTCGGTCTCAGTCTCGGACTCCTCTTCCTCTTCGTCCTCAGAGTCCTCGTCCCAGCCGATTTCTTCCTCGTGAGAGGCAGCTGTGTGTGGTTGGGTTTAGCGTTAGGATTGCAAATCAAGCGAATAAAATTTATCCAGCGTCTTTAAGGTAAAAAAAAAAAAAACAAAAAAAAACATGACTTACCTCTCAGGAGATCCCTCCTGCGCGCCTCAGCCGTCTCGATACCGTGGCGCAAGAAATAGTACCTCTTCCAGAAATCAGCGTATGGCACCTTGTGCGGTACCAGCGCCTCCATAGTCGCCCGCAGCTCCGGATACTTAGCCAGATCAGCCGCGATATCCTCAGTCTTCTTGTCAATATCAAATCCCTTAGCCCATTCTTCAAACTCCGGTCCGCTCGCGCTGCCATCCGGCATGAAACTCTCCTTAGTCGTATGGATCACATGCAGCTGCGCATCAAACCGCGATGTATGAATCACCCGTTTGCCCTGCGCATCCTTGCTTTCGAACAGCACGGTGCCCGGGCCTCGCGTAGTTGGGCTGTTGCTACCCGACGAGAGCTCCTCGTCGCTTGGCGGCGGCGCAATCTGGATTGCATCGCGTAAGAAGTCACGCAGGTTGGACCCGAAGCGCAGCAGTGCCTCGTCGGCAGCATCCTCGGCGCGCTGCAGATCGCGCAAGCGCTTTGAAGCTTCGTCACGTAAGCGAGAGAGGACGCTTGTTGCTTGGGAGGAGGACCCTGCCTCTTGCGACGAGGAAGATGTTCCGGCTTGTTTGCTGGTCTCATCTGTGGGAGTCTTATCATCGGAACCGGCTTCGCGGGAGGTTTGATCATTGTTCGATGAGGAGGTAGAAACGAACGGGTTCGCTGTGCTCAGCGACAGCCCACGCGTACGATTAATGATGGTCTGTCGCAGGCTGCTCAAACCCTGCGTCGCATCGTCCTTAACTGCCGATAGCTCCTGCGTCGCCTCGCGGTAGACTGCTTCGCCCTGCTTCACTACGCTGCCTAGGAACCCGCCGATGCGGGCGCCCCATGGGCTGGACGAGAAGGCCCGGTAGGCATCCTGGAGGTCTTCGTTAAGGGATTTGGGCTGCGTCGCCGATTTTCTGGCGTTGTCGCTGCTGTCGTTGCTGCCGGAGGGTGAGATCGTGCGGTCTTCCGCCGTGGTGGCGGGGAACGCTGACTCTTGGATGTGGTCGTAGGCAATGTCCATTGCGGGTAAGGAAACGGGCTATTGGACCGGTTGTATGGGGTTCCGGTTACAATATAGGTTTGGGTAATCGGGGTTGAAGGATGATCGGGGATGGATCGGACCGAGCTACGTCGGAATGGGGAGCTTGGGGATGGGCGTCGTGATGTTGCTGGTGTGTATCGTCACATGGCAAAAGCTGAGGATGTGAGAGGTGACCGTCGAGCGGAGACGCATGCGGGGTGCCCCACATTGATGCACGGGCCAGTATGGCTTGGCAACATTTCGTCCCATCACATATCTACGCTTCAACACTGGTTTGTTGATCCACTCAGCAAATGCTTCCTTAGGCCTTAATTTCAATGTGCACGAAAAGATAAGCCTGTCTTTTTTCATATATCATTAGATAGTCAATGTATTCTAACTGCGATCAAAAGCATGGTTTATTTTGAATGATATGGATCTAAAAAGAAACAGCTAGTTTGTGGTGAAGGCGAGCTCTTGACTTTCGGAGTGAAGTTCTGACTTAGCGCCAACCCAGCTTGGTAACATTAGATATCTAGTAGTTGGCTTCACAAACGTAATTGAAAGGATAAACTCACGTTAAGCATATGTAAAACTCAATGAATGGCCTCACTTCACCGATGGTCCCTCGGCATTCTCATATCCAATCTTCGTGTCATCGGAGGCCCGAGGGGAGCCCCGAAGTCCGAGGGTTAGGGTTAGATCCAGGCACCTCGACGCCGCTTATTGCCGCGGACTCTGACGTCAGCAGGCATGCTGAGTCCGTTGAAGCCCTACCTAACAACAGGCCGTTTGTTTACTTTCTTGGTGTCGTCTCTACAATACTTCAGTTCTATGAGTGAGTGAGTTTTCAGCATCTGATGTCAATGCCACCACATAGTAAGCCGTGTGTTGCGGAGATCCAGTCCCAGAGCTCCAGGATTCAGGGGCCGTTTTCAGGGCTCAACGTTAGCCAGGAACAGTGCACTCATGCGCCCGCGGATGGTTCTGACACGGTGCCAGCCCGTGTAGTTCCCCCAGGCTTAGATCCCACCTTCGCCGGCATTTGGGTGCCCTAGCACTACTTATAGTGTACCCCTTCGACTTTGCGGAAGTGTCATTGCAGCAAACCTAGATAACTACACACCGTGGCATGGACAACATCACGACAATGGCCGATCTGTCGGCAACAAGATCCAGAGATCTCATCTTGCGCACTGGCGCCTCCTCAAGTCATCTGGAATCCACGCCGGTGTGGAAATAACATCATTGCGGATCCACATACCCCTGCAAGCCCCGCATGCGGATCCTCAACCAGTCGGTCGCTCGCTGACAAATCCATCAACCGTCGAACCCCCCCGCGAGTCCAACAGCGACATCCGGTTTCCATCTCACTCCAGAACTGCAACCACTGTACCGAGACTACGACGCCAGCGACTGCCTACCGCGCCTTTCAGATTATTGGGTGCGAGTCTCAGGCAGCCAGCCGCCAAGGGACCAACCAGCTTGCGCGCTCCTCCTCAGAACTCAGCCGCCCGCACCACTTCCAGTTCTCCACCGACCCTTACTGAGTCTATCACTACACTCTGTACCTTTACATCTACTGTCTCTGCTTGCCATCCTTCTCCATACTCTCTCTATTGCTAGTCGTCTACTAGGTCTGACCCGGCAGGCAGCAAAAACTCGCCTCGCTGTGGCCTTGACTACAGCACGCGTGACTCCTTCTCCAATTGACTCTCCTGGGCACTGTTGTCCAGCTTTGTTCAAGCGCCAGAGTCCTCCTGTCCCTTTGACTCGGATAAGCAACTGGCCGAGCGAGTCCACCAGCTCCACAATCGTTTGCTGAGTCTGTCATCATCGGTTATCATTCTGCCCTCTTCGTTGTTGACAGCAAGCGGGCCTGTTTTATCGCCAACGTCATCCATCAAGCACTTCCCCAACATGACGTCCACACACAATCCCCTCGAGAACCTGATTCTCACTCCACACCAGCAGCAACTGCTGTTCGCCGCCCTCAATTCCAATCGGCCAACTTCTAGACCGAACAGTGCCATGTTCCAGACCCCTCTGAACTCAATGTCAATGCCTGGGGTCGATGGCCTGGGCACTTTCCAGACCACTCCTGGCTTCGGCTTTGACTACGACTTCTCTGCCCACGACACTAGCTTTGACTTTTCCTTTGATGATGGCACCCAACATACAGCACCAACCACAGCTCCTGCGCCTCCAGCGAGCAAGGCTCCCTCCAAGCCCGAGTCTACCGAGAATGACTCACCTGAAAAGAGGAGCCGGCCAGACGATGGCGAGGGTGATAACGCAGCTAAGAGAAGGGAAAGCCAGGAGAAAGTGCACAAGAAGCCAGGAAGGAAGCCCCTTACTGACGAGCCCAGTTCTGTAAGTCCTTCTGTTAGACGCCATCCCCAAAGCATTGCCACCTGAGTGCAAATGCTGACGGATTGTAATAGAAGCGCAAGGCTCAAAACCGCGCCGCGCAGCGGGCATTTCGAGAGAGAAAGGAGAGGCACTTGCGGGAACTGGAAAATAAGGTTCAGGAACTCACCAAACTGTCCGAAGCAGCCAACAACGAGAACCAAGCGCTCCGCGCGCAGGTCGAGCGCCTCACTGTGGAACTAAACGAGTATAAGAAGCGTCTTTCCCTATTGTCGAGTGGTCGTCCAGCTCATCAGGGCCCAGCTACCCCCTTCGGTCATATGTTTGTCAACAACCTGAACGATATCAACTTCCAGTTTGAATTCCCCAAGTTTGGTTCCTTGCCCGGCCCACCCGTTATCAATACTACCAAGAAGCCGACGCCAGTAACGACACAAGATGCCAATGGCTACCAGGCAGACAAGGCTCAGGACGGCATCAGCCCAACCACACAATCAAGCAGCGGGCAGATCGGACAAGATCCCCAACTCAGTGGCCAGCTCACTTCTTTGAACACGCAGCACGGTCAACAATTGAGCAATGGCAATGCCGCCCGCGGTTCAGTCAACAGTCTAGATTCCCCGTCAAACCAGAATGGTACCTCAACGAGTTCACCCTCTGCTTCATCCAGCTCTCAAGCAGGCGGTGCCAATTCGTCGTGTGGCACATCACCTGAGCCTCTCACGCACTCTCCAATGTCGTCTAGGCCGGGCGATGCTCTCCCAGCCATCGGCGAAGAACAACCAAGCCTTGGTACCTCATTGACAGGTAAGCATCTTAGAATGTCTCCCTGAATCAAGTTTGGCTGACCACTATGCAGGCTTTGGCCATTTTGACGCTTCAGGAGATGACTTCAGCAAATGGCTTCCCCAGCCCGACTTCCAGTTCGACCCTCATTTGTTTGGTGACTACCGCGAGTCACAAGAAGGGCTGTTTTCGTCTACCTTTGACGACAGCTTTTTCAACGATGCACTCGACGTCGACTTCATCACCCCTTATAACCTGCCGCTCAGTGGCATGGGTCAGCAGCAACCAACAGCGCCAAAGAAGGACCTTATTGCCGAGATCGATGCTGCCAAGGATGCAGATGAACTCCCTACAACCACGGGTGGTCCAGAATTGAACTGCAGCAAGATTTGGTATGTCTCCTTCCTTTGCCCCTTTTTCTTCATCGAAGCCACTGACAATATTTAGGGAGCGTCTTCAAAACTGCCCGAAGGTACAGAGCGGCGACTTCGACCTCGATGGTCTTTGTGCCGACCTGCAAAAGAAAGCGAGGTGCAATGGCCACGGCGCTGTCGTTGCCGAGAAAGACTTTGACCAGGTCATCCAGAAGTGGCTGTGCAAGGACAAGGATGGAAAGAAGGACAGCAGTGGTTCTAGCAACAGCCAACAAAATGGGGACAAGGAAATGGGCTCCAGGTGTGCCGAGATGGTCACAGCTGCTGTAAAGGAGGCTGTCAACGAGGCAAGGGAGCAGTGTAAGCAGGCGAATGCTGCACAGAACCAGCAAGCGTCGGCGTAGTAGTCGTTTGATGTTGAGAAGTGCACAGGACGGCCTCTTGATCTCCGTTCGACTACCTAGTGTAAACTTTGTATAACATAACGGGCCATGGAGCTCTGGAAGATGGCGCCTCTGGGGATTTTATGCTTTCAGTACTTTCGATTTTGGGCTTCGATCGAATGTTGGTTGCATGAACGGACGGGAAAACGGGGCAAGGAAG
>Ga0065720_1020256_pt1 | contig 15687 bp, 10 predicted proteins | sample Thericmetagenome_FD_59107 | JGI IMG/M metagenome (GOLD analysis project Ga0065720, IMG submission 59107) | Thermophilic microbial communities from the Joint Bioenergy Institute, California, USA of rice/straw/compost enrichment - eDNA_2 v2... | ecosystem: Engineered > Solid waste > Grass >... | reverse complement strand
ATGGCGACGCCGATCTTGAACTTGCGCGGCAAGTAGACCGGGCCGTAGATCGGCTCTTCTTCCGCGCCGTCGCGGCTGTCGTACACCTTCTCCTCGCCGAGCCAGATTTCGTGGTACGCCCTCGTGCGCGGGTCGAGGTGGTTGCTGATTTTCTTCGCCCATTCGTAGACTTCCGCGTGCACTTCCGACTGGTACGGGTTCGGGTTGCACATGACGTTCCGGTTCACGTCGCCGCAGGCGGCCAGCGTCGTGAGCAGCGCGTCGTTCACTTCCCGGATCAGCGTCTTCATGCTCCACTTGATGACGCCGTGAAGCTGGAACGACTGCCGCGTCGTCAGCCGAAGCGTGCCGTTGCCGTATTTCCGCGCGAGCTCGTCCAGCACCAGCCATTGCTGCGGCGTCACGATGCCGCCGGCCGCCCGCACCCGCACCATGAACTGGTAGGCCGGCTCGAGCTTCTGCTTCGCCCGCTCGTTCCGCAGGTCGCGGTCGTCCTGCATGTAGCTGCCGTGGAACTTGAGCAGCCGGTTGTCGTCTTCGGGAATCGAACCGGTGATCCGATCTTCAAGCGTCTCCGCCAGCGAACCCCGCAGATAGTTGCTCCGCCGCTTGATGTCCTCGACGTCGCTGTGGGGCGCGCTGTTCGGATTCAGCAGGTTGTTTCCTCCTGGCATTCGCGTTGCCTCGCTTTCGCATGATGATGGCAGCAGGCTCAGTACACGTCGCGCTGGTAGCGCCGCTCCTGCTGCATCCGCTTCAGATACTCGGCGGCCGCCTCCTCGCTCAGACCGCCCTCCTGACGGAGGATCGTCTCGAGCGCCGCGTGGACGTCATGCGCCATCCGCGATTTGTCGCCGCAGACGTAGACGACCGCGCCTTCCTCGAGCCACGCGTACAGCTCCTTCGCCTTCTCGAGCATCCGGTGCTGCACGTAGATCTTGTGCTCCTGGTCGCGCGAGAACGCGACGTCCATGCGCGTCAGCACGCCGTCCTTCAGCCAGCGCTGCCACTCGATCTGGTAGAGGAAGTCGGTCAGGAAATGCTGGTCGCCGTAGAACAGCCACGACTTGCCGGCTGCGCCCGTCTCCTCCCGTTCCTCGAGGAACGCCCGGAACGGCGCGACGCCCGTGCCCGGCCCGATCATGATGATCGGCGTGTCCGGGTCGGCCGGCAGCCGGAAGTTCTCGTTGTGCTGGACGAACACCGGCAGTTCCGAGCCCGGCTCCGCCCGCTCGGCGACGTACGTCGAGCAGACGCCGTACCGCGTGCGGCCGTGCGCTTCGTAGACGACCTTGCGGATCGTCAGATGCACTTCGTCCGGGTGCGCCTTCGGACTGCTCGCGATCGAGTAGAGCCGCGGCGGCAGCTTGCGGAGGAGCGGCACGAACGTCTTCGCCGACACGCCCTTCAGATCGAAGCCGCGGATCAGGTCGACGAGATCCCGGCCTGCGATGTATTCGCGCAGCGCCTGCTCGTTGCCCGGCGCCGTCAGCTCCTTGAGCGCGGGGCTGCCGATCAGCTCCGCGACCTGCTGGAGCAGCGGTTTCGTCAGCAGCGTGATTTCGTAATGGCGGGCGAGCGCTTCGCCGAGCGGCAGCTCGCCGTCCTTGCCGGCAGGAACAAGTTCGTCTGTCTTCCAGCCTGCGGCGTCAATCAGCTCTTCGACGAGCTGAGGATGATTCTCCGGATAAATGCCGAGGGCGTCGCCCGGCTCGTAGGCGAGCCCCGAGCCTTCGAGCGACAGCTCGAGGTGGCGCGTCTCGCGGGAGGAGCCGCGGCCGTTCAGGTTCAGATTCTCAAGCACGGCGGCGCGGAACGGATTCGTGCGGGAATACTGGACCGCCGCCGGCGCCGCCGCGAAGACGGCCGCCGCAGCCGCTCCCGCACCCGCCGCCGGAGCCGGTCCGGCCGCAGCGGCGGCTTCCTCGCTTGCCAGCGCGGCGAGCACGCTGTCGATCCACCCGTTCGCCGCTTCCTCGAAATCGACGTCGCAGTCGACGCGCGGCGCGATCCGTTTGCCGCCGAGTTCCTCCAGCCGCTTGTCGAAATCCTTGCCGGTCTGGCAGAACTTCTCGTAGGACGTATCGCCGAGCGCCAGCACCGCGAACGGCATGCCGTCGAGCTGCGGCGCCCGCTTGCTGTGCAGAAACTCGTAGAAGCCGAGCGCGTTGTCCGGCGGGTCGCCTTCGCCGTGCGTGCTGACGACGATGAACAGCCGGGTTGCTTTCTTCAGCGTGTTCGGCTTGAAATCGTTCATCGCGCTGACCGTCGCCTCGTAGCCCGCGCCTTTCAGCCGCTCGGCCAGCCGGTTCGCCAGCTTCTTGCTGTTGCCGGTCTGCGAGCCGTAGAGCACGGTCGCCTCCTTCGGCAGCGCCGGCGCCGCAGGCGCGGCGGGCTGCGCTTCCGCCAGCGCAACGGCCGCCTGCGCGGCAACCGGCGCCGGAACCGTCGCAACGGCGCCGCCCACGGTGGCGGCCAGATAGCCGCTCAACCAAATGCGCTGTCCGTCCGTCAGCGACGGCAGCAGCTTGTTCAAGAGCTCCGCCTGCTCCTGCCGGAACGGACTGTTCGTCTCGTGAAGAACCAACGTTTCCACCTCGCTGTGTTGCTTTCCGCTTGCTATTCCAAGTAAAGAGGTATGCATTATTTATTTAGAGTAGCACAGCGCGGGGAAGGATTCAATGAAAAGGATCTTATCGGATTTATTAGTTTTCGATATAAACAAAGCAAAAACGGCTGGCGCCGTCCTGCCGGGAGGCGTGTCCGTATCGCGCGCGTTGAAAGATAAGCCGACGATTCGCGTGAAAAGAGCCTCCGTCCGCAAGCGGACGGAGGCTCTCAGACTGAAGACAAACTCCCACATGCGCTCCAACGCAGTGGGAGTTTTGTCATCGAAGAGCTGAAAATCAAGCCGATCCAACTGTCGCGATCTGCTGGCCGCTCCTTCCTCCACAGCCAGATCGCCAGTTTTTTTAAATTCATCAAAGCAAACGTAAGCATCGCCTGCATGGTGACCTTCCTCAGTCCCCGCAAGGTCGTCCATCGCATGCCATGCTTCTCCTTCAAATCCGCAAACACTCGTTCAATCGTCTCTTTTCGTTGTTCGTAAATGTGCCTGTTCTCTTCCGTGTGCCGCAAATGATCGGCTTCTTCCAGATAATGCGCCCAAATGTGGCGGCTGATCCGCTTGGTGCAATCCTTGCTTTCCGTACATTGCTTCAAAAACGGACAATGGCGGCATACTTCCGGATTGGACCGGTAGATGCGGTAACCTTCCCTGGTCGTCGTTTCGTAGCTCAACACTTCATGGTTCGGGCAGATGTAGCAGTCGTAATACTCGTCATAGACGTACTCATACTTTCGGAAAAAGCCTTCCTTCGTGTGCGGTCTCGTGTAAGGCATGACCGGCCGGATCTGCTGATCCAACAGCAACTTGGCAATGTGGGGCGTCTTGTAGCCGGCATCCACGGCAACGGCAGCCGGCTTCCCAAAGCTGGTCCTGACCTGGCTTAGCAATTCCTCAAAGACGCTGCTGTCATGGACGTTGCCCGCCGTCACCACGCTCCCCAACACAAACCCGTTTCGGTCACACGCCGTATGCCAACTGTAGGCAAATACCCGTTCTTTCTCTCCCTTGACAAACAAGCCGCTTTCCGGATCAGTCGTGCTCATTTTCACCTCCTTCACCGCGGCTTCCGACTTTTTTCCGAAGGGCTTCTTTCCGTGCGCGATCCGATCCTCGTTGATCTCCTCTTCCAATTGCTGCTGGTAACTTCGGACCTGCTCCTGAATGAGCTGCTTGACGTACTGGTTCTTGTTGGCATTGGCTTTCACATGGGTCGCGTCGATGAACAGCACGTCCGGATCGACAAAGCCGTGCTTCACCGCTTCCTCCAAAATCCGCATAAAGATCTGCTCAAACACGTTCGTGACCTTAAAGCGGCGAACGTAATTTTTGCCGAAAGTGGAGAAGTGGGGGATGGGCTGGGTGAAGTCGTAGCCCATGAACCACCGGTACGCCACGTTGGTTTCGATTTCCCGGATGGTCTGGCGCATGGAACGAATGCCACACAGGCATTGGATGAGCACGATTTTGATCAGTACGACCGGATCAATGCTGGGACGACCGTTATCTTCGCAGTACAGGTCCTCCACCAGATCATAGATGAAGCTGAAGTCGATCGCCCGGTCAATCTTGCGCACAAGGTGGTCTTGGGGAACCAGTTCGTCCAACGAGACGAGCGAAAGTTGGGTTCGGCCATCGAGTCCGGATTTGCGCAGCATGGTTTATCCCCCCGAGGAATGAATAGCCTACATGCATATTATACCATATTAACGCGGTGAATGGTTAAAGATATAGTCACAAAAAAGACTGTCGACAGGGGTTTGTCGACAGTCTGAGAGCCTCCGTCCGCAAGCGGACGGAGGCTCTCCAGACGTGCATATTTTATGCGACCTTTACAGCCAGTACCGGCACATCGGCGGCTTTCCTTTCAATTCCTCGATCATGTTGACGACCAGCATGTTCCAGTTCAGAAAGCCGCCGTTCATGACCGGTTCGCCGGTGGACGGCACATAGTATTCGTGAAGCGTTCCGGTCTTCTCCAGGTCTTCGCCCAGCAGCCGGACCGTATTCCGGCACAGCTCCTCCGCTTCTTCCCGGAAGCCGTAGTTCATCAGGCCGCGGAACACGACGTAGTTGGCCACGATCCAGATCGGCCCCAACCAGTTCGAAGGATTGTTGGTCGCCGAGACGTCGAACATCTTCTCGTCCTGGGCCAGCGTGGCGACTCCGAACGGGCTGTTGAAGGTGCTGCGGTCCGCATAGTGGGTTTTGGCCAGATACGCCGCCTGATCCGCCGTGGCGATGCCGGACCAGAGCGGAATGAATCCCGACCAGACGCGGATCTTGATCGGCAGCGTCTTCCAGAACACGCCGAGCCCCTTGTGGAACCAGTCGAATTGGCGCGTCTTCACATCCACATCCACGGAGTAGAAGAACTTGTCGCGCCGATCCCAGCATTCCCCGATCACTTTCCCGGCCAGCTCGTCCGCCCTGGCCGCGTATTTGGCTGCCAGCTCGCCACGTCCCGCGTCCGCGCAAATCTTCGCCATCGCCTTCAGCTCGCTGACCATGAAGGCGTTCAGGTAGATGTTCGCGGTCGAGAACTTCGGCCGGCCGAACGTCGCCGGATCGTTGTCCACCCCGATCATGATGTCGTCGGCCCAGACATACAGCCCGGTAGGCGGATGACGGTAATACCGGTCATAGCAGGCGAAATACTTCTCCAGCCGGTCGATATGGCCGGCCGCCCATTCGCCGTCCCCGCTGAAGCCGCCGATCAGCGCGATCTGCTGGCACAGGAACGGCTTGTGCATGTTCATGATGACGCCTTCCTTGTGCTTGATGTTCAGGTAGGGTTCGGGAAGGCCGCTGTTATTGATCATCATCGGGATATACCCGTCGTCCAGTTGATGCTCCATGAAGTTGTCGATGTTCCCTTTGGCGTGGCGGATGTACAGGTTCCGCCGCCCGTCGTCCGCGTCGTCCTCCGCGAGACAGAACAGGGCGTACACCGCCCAGAACGAGTCCCAGTCCCACAGGTTGCCGTCATAGATCGACCCGGGGTCCACGAAGGGATGGTTCAGATACGCGTTGGGCGGCTTCAGCGTCAGCCGCGCGTTCTGCTCGATGTATTGCTTCAAAGCGGCCGCATGGCGTTCGAATTTTCGGTCTTCCATCATTCCGCTCCTCGCAATTTGTCGTTCAAGTTGCCGTCATCCCTTGACCGCGCCCGCCGTCATCCCCTCCACGATATGTTCCTGGAGGAAGAAGTAGAAGACAAGCACGGGCGTGATGACGATGAGAATGTCCGCGAACACCAGATTCCAGTTCGTGCCGAACTGATTCACATAGCTGAAGACCGAGACGGTCACCGTCCATTTCGACGAATCCGACAACAGATAGAACGGACCCATAAAATCGTTCCATACCGACATCACGATGAACAGGCACGCCGTGACCATGACAGGCTGCAGCAGCGGCAGGATGACGTACGCGAACATCCGGATCGGACCGCAACCGTCGATGATCGCCGAATCGTCCAGCTCCCGCGTGACGGTCTTCAGGAATCCCGTGATCAGGAACACGGAGAACGGCAGCAGGACGGCCGAATAGAACAGGATCATGCCCGGATAGGTGTTGTGGATGTGCAGATTCATCATGAGCTTGATCGTCGGAATGAGCGCGACCGGAATGACCAGCCCGAGCACGAACACGTAATAGATGAAATTCGTGAACCGATGATTGTTGCGCTGGATGCAGAAAGCGGCCATCGCCGCGGACAGGCTGGCCAGCACCAGCGTGCATCCGGCGATCAGCAGGCTGTTCGCGTAGCCCCGCAGAATGTTGCCCTTCCGGAAGACGGCCGAGAAGTTCTCCCACATCCACTCCGAAGGCAGTCCGAGGCCGAATTTCCCCGCCTCTCCCGTGTCCTTGAACGCGTTGATCAGGATCATGTAGAACGGAACGAGGACGATTAGCGCCCACGCGATCAGGAGCAGTTCCAGCAACAGTTGGTTTCTTGCGCCGCGCTTCCACCTCATAGCTCGATCTCCCTTTTGCGCAACACAATCAGCAGGCTGACCGCCACGACGGACACGATCAGGGTGAGCATGATGCTCGCGGAGGTCGCGTATCCCCACATGCCCTTGGCGAAATTCCGGTAGACGAACGTGTTGATCACTTCCGTGGCGTAGCCCGGACCGCCGCCCGTCAGCACGAACACGATCTCGAACACCTTGAGCGAGCCGATAACCGTGAGCAGGAAGTTGACGGTGAACGCCGGCGCGAGCAGCGGGAACACGATGTGCCGGAACCGGGTCAAATAATGCGCACCGTCCACCATGGCCTGTTCGATGAGATCCCGCGGAATCGTTTTCAGCCCGGAGAGATAGATAATCATGGCGAAGCCCGCGCTCTTCCACACCTCGGTGCCGATGATCGACCAGAGTGCCGTGCGGGTGTCCGGCAGCCAGTTCATGGCGAGGGCATCCAGCCCGATCGCCCTGAGTGTCTTGTTCAGAATGCCGTATTCGGGATTCAGGATCGCCATGAAGATGTAGCCGACGATGATGGACGCGATGACGACCGGAATGAAAAAAGCGGTCCGATAGAAGCTCCCGAGCAGCGTCCGCTCGTTCAGCATGAGCGCCAGCGTCAGGCCGACAACATTGACCAGGACCGTGACGGCGACCGCGAAGATCAGCGTGTTCCTGATGGCCGTCTGCATGACGCCTTCCGTGAACAGACGGCTGAAGTTCTCCATTCCGATGAAGTTGATCTCCTTGCTGTACGAGCTCCAGTCCGTAAAGCTGTAATAGAAGCCCGCCGCCGTCGGATAAATGAACAGCACCGCATACAGAAGGAACGCCGGAACGATAAAATACAGCGGATATCGGGAGAACGTCTTCATGGCATCTTATCGTCCCCTTTTGGTGTGGTAAAGGAATCGGTCCCGATCCATCCTGCATCGTCGACTGGGACCGATACGCTATTTACGGCATTATTCGAATCCGGGCAGCTTCTTGTTTCGTCCGTCCTGTCTGTAGTTCTCGTCAATCCGCTTCACGGTCTTCTCCACATCGCCCTGGATGATGAACTCCTGCGTGATCTTGTCCAGCTCGGGCACGAAGGTCGCTTTCGTCCGCAATTGAATCTGGATGACGCCCTTGCCGGACTGGATGTACTTGTAGATGTCTTCCTGCGCCGGATACATGTCGGATTCCACACCGCCATAGACCGGAATGCCGGAGTTGTATTTATGCCAGACGGCCAGCGATTCCGGACTGGTCATGAAGCGCACGAGCTCCATAATCGCATCCCGGTTCCCGGCATCCCGGGATACGAAGATCTGCTTCGGCGGGTACAGGGAGACGATCCCTTCGTCGTTCGGCCCCGGCATCGGGAAGAAGCCCATGTCGGCCGCGTTGCCGAAGCGCTCCTGGATGATCGGCAGAATCCAGTCCGCCTGGAACGCCATCGCGGATTTGCCGTTCGACAGCGTCTCCTGCTGCAGCTCGTAGGTGCCCGACAGCAGGTCGTCGTTCAGGTAGCCGGCCGTTTTCAGTTCATAATAGCGCCGGAACAGTTCCGTGAATTCCGGAATGTCGGTCACGCGCAGTTCGTTGCTTATGATCTTCTGCACGCCTTCTTCGCCGATGACCGGCAGGACGAACGACTGGAAGCCCGACAGGAAGAAGATCTGCGTCGGCCAGACGGTCTGCACCGCTTCGAAGAACGGCGTAATGCCTTTCTGCTTCAGGGTGTCGGCGATCTGAAGCAACTCATCGTAGTTCTTGGGAAGCGAGAGGCCGTTCTCCTCGAACACTTTCCGGTTGTAGATCACGCCCAAGGCGTTGTAGCTTCCCCAGGGGATGCCGTAGATCTTGCCGTCTAGCGTGTAGAAATCCCGGACCGCGGGCGTCAGCGTCTGGACGAACGCTTCGCTTGTCATCTCCACCAGATTCTCTTCGGCGTTGAGGTTGATGTATTCGTTCGGACCGGCGAAGAAGTAGAAAATTTCCGGCGGGTCGTTGGTCGCGAACCGCGTCTTGATGATGTTCTCGTATTCGTTGCCGCCGGGCAGAATTTCAAGCTCGACCGTATGGCCGGTTTCCTGCTTGAAGTTGTCGAAGATTTCCTGGAACGCCTGCTGTTCCGACTCCGACGTGCTCAGCGTCGTGAAGGTGATCTTCACCGGCTTCGCGCCGCCATCGGACGACGAAGATGATGACGATGAGGACGACGATGACGACGAGCCGCCGGCAGCGCTTTCATTTCCGGAGCCGGAAGACGATCCGCCGTCGTTCTCCGATCCCCCGCCGCACGCCGAGAGCAACCCCAGCAAGAGCACCAGCGCCAAGCCCCATAGCAACGCTTTCAAACGTGAGACCTTCATGGCTTGCCTCCCCCTGTGATCGTTGGTTGGTTACAGTGCCAAGTGTAGAACCGATCAAGAGGGAATCCTATTGCATATTCATCCCTTTTGATGTCCAATATTCGCACCTGTCCGCTGCAGCCGGTACGCGCCGGGCGGGATGCCCGTGCTTTTCTTGAAGACGAGGTTGAACAGCCGGTAATCTTCGTAGCCGACCCTTCTGGCCACTTCGTTGATCTTCAGATCGCTGCCGGCGAGCAGCTCTTTCGCCTTCGCCATGCGGGTTTCCGTCAGCAGCTCCATGAACGATTTGCCCGTCTCGCTCTTGAACACCCGGCGGAGATAGTTCGGGCTCAGATGGTATTTGTCCGCGTAATCGTGGATGCTGAGCGGCTTGAAATACATCCGCGACACATCCTCCGCCATCTCCTTCACCGCCTGCATGACGCCCGAACGGTTGCGGTTGCGGATATGGGCGGCGACCAGGCCGGCCAGCTCGTCGAACATCCGCTCGATGTCCCCGACGCTGAACAGATGGCCGGCCTTTTCCACCAGTTCCGGATAACTGTATCCGGCCGCATCTTTCAGATTCATGTCCAGCGAAACGACGACCTTGTCGATCTCGCCGAGCAGCGTGATCGCCATATGCTGCATCGCTTCCACGGTGACGTTGAGTCTGCGCCAGCCCTCCGCAATCTCGCGGAACACCGTCAGCGCCTGCTCCCGGTTGCCGCACCAGAGCGCGGTGGCGATCGCATGGAGCCGGTCTGCCGCAACCGGACTGCGGGGCTGCTCGGACGTGCCGTCTTCCGCGGTCAGGATGGCGCGCTGCTCGCCCACTTTTTTCCTCTTGAGCGCCTGGACGGCTTGCTTGTAGGAGAGATGCAGGCTTTCCGGGTCGCCGACCGCGTCCCCGATTCCGGCGCTGAACGGAAAGCGGAACGCGCACGACCGGAGCGCCGACCGCACGTCGATCGCCATGTCGTACACGACGAGAATGCATTCCTGCTTCTCCGGGTCGATGAAGCCGACGCAGCCGTCCTGCCCGCCGCCGCGCACCGCGTCCATGACGGCCAGATCGAGCGCTTTCAGCGCCGCTTCCGCGCTGCCGAAATGCGCGGCCGCCTCGGAGAGCTCATCGAACCTGGCGACGACGGCGTACATCGCATTCAACCGGCGCAATTGCCGGTAAAACGCCGACTCCTGCCCGTTCCGTTCCGGCGTGCGGGGAAGCCTGCGGATGAGCTCGATGATGACGCGCTCTTGATCCCGCTTCAGCAGCTCGCTGTGGTAGTGCCGGATTTCCCGTTCCGAGAGCGTGCGCTCCAGTTCCTCCACGCATCTTGCCAGCACCTGGTTCAGCTCCGCCTTCTTGATCGGCTTCAGCACGTAGTCGAACACCCGGCTCACGATCGCTTCGCGGGTATACTCGAACTTGGAATACCCGCTGATGACGATGATCCAGGTGTCCCGGTTCATCTGCTTGAGCCTTCGGATGAGCTGGACGCCGTCCATGCCCGGCATGTTCATGTCCACCAGCACGATATGGGGCGACGCGTCCCCGATCAGCTTCAGGGCGTCTTCGCCGTCCTCCGCTTCGCCCGCAAGCTCAAGTCCGAGCCCGTTCCAGTCGATCGCCCGGATGATGCCTTTTCTCGTCCACGGCTCGTCATCGACGACCACCACTTTGTACACCCGTCATCCCCCCTGGCCCGCATTCATCGCAAGTTCTGCCGCTCGGCGTTCCGGCTGTCGGGGCAGCACGAGCTCCACCTCGGTCCCCTTGCCTTCCTCGCTGTCGATCCGGATCCGGTACCGGCCGCCGAAATGGATGAGCAGCCGGGCGTGGACATTGGCCAGCCCCACGCCCACGCCCGTCGTCCGGTGTTCGGCGGGCGGCTGCTCCAGCACGTCTTCGACTTCGTGGGCCGCCGACAGCTTCCGGCGAAGCCGGTGAAGCTGCTCCGCCGACATCCCGACGCCGTTGTCGCGGATGATGAAATGGATGGACTCCGGATCGGCGTAGGCCCGAATGGTCAGGACGCCCCCGCCCTTCTTCTTCTCCAGCCCGTGGCGGAACGCGTTCTCCACGACGGGCTGCAGCGTGATCTTCAGGATGCGCTCGCCCAGGACTTCTTCGTCGATGTCGAGTTCCACCCGGATCTTCGCGCCGAAGCGCAGCGTCTGGATGTTCAGGTAGTCCCGCACGTGCCGCAATTCCTGCTCCACGGTGACGAATTCCCGCTCGGTCAGGCTGTAGCGGAACATGTCGGCGAGCGAGGTCGTCATCATCGCGATCTCTTCGATCTGGTAGAAGTCGGCGATCGACCGGATGCTGTCCAGCGTGTTGTACAGAAAATGCGGGTTGATCTGCGAATACAGCAGCGCCAGCTCCGATTCGCGCAGCTTGAGCTGGTAGACGTATTTGTTCCGGATCAGCCGCTCGATCTCGTCCAGCATCATGTTGATGTTGACGGCGATGTTGCCGATCTCGTCGTCCTGCCGGATCTGCGCGCGGATATTGAGGTTGCCCCGCTTCACGCTGTTGACCAGTTTGTACAAATGCAGAATCGGCCGCGTGATGCTGGAAGCGAACCAGAGCGACACGACGACGGTGATGAGCAGCGCGACGGCGGCGAACAGCCCGGTCAGCTTCAGAATCTGGTAAGACGCATTGAAAATATGCGACTCCGGCGTCAGCAGGATCATCGTCCATCCGTTCACCGCCGACCGCGCGGACAGCGCGAGGTAGTCCTCATCCTCCCCCTGGTACCAGGCAATGTTGCTCGCGGCCGCCGATTCGAGCAAAGCCCGGTCGAGCGGCAATCCCGGCTCGTCGTTCCCGGTGGAGTACACGATGTTGCCGTCCTGGTCGATGAGGACGGCCTTGCTGCCCGTGTCGATCCGGTACTCGTCGAAGATCTCGCGGAACATGTCCAGCGTGTAGTGCGCCCTCGCCACGCTGTACACGTTGCGGTTGTTGGACAGGTCGCGGATCATGATGGACGCCGAGAATATGTACCGGTCCGAACCGCTGTATTTGTCCCGCTCCACGCCATTGAAATAGACGCCCCCTCTCTCCGCCACGGTCTTCCCGACCCAGTTGCCGGAAGCGTAGGATGCCCGCATGATGTCCGGTTCAATCTCCGACGTATGGTACATCAGCTCGCCGTTGCTGTGCAGGACCGCGAAGCCGGCGAAGCTGTTCTGCCGCGGCACGTAGTACGACTTGCTGAAGAAGCTGTGCAGGAACTGCTGGTAGACGATCCGCTCCGCCTCGCTCATCGCATCGTGCCGGTTGATGCCGTTGATGAACTCCGTCTGGTAGTAGGGAGCGATCAGCACCCGCTTGATCTCCTCGAAGCGGAAGTCCAGGTTCATGATGATCTGGGCGGCCGTCTGCCCGCTGGCTTCGATCGCCTTCCGCTCAAGGGCGTCGTGGGACACCTGGTACGAGGTCACGCCCATGAGACAGATGCCGAGCACGATGACCGCGACATACGTCAGGAACAGCCGGCTTCTGATTTTGGTGAAGAAACGTTGCCGGAATCCGTTGTACAGATTCTTCCGGAAGGTGCTGCGGGCGTTCATGCGGAACTTCCCCTTTGACCCGTTGTCCGGGTGCATGTTGGTTGTCTGCAATCGCTTTCAAATTTGCGGTTGCCATCCGTCTGTGTTCTCAATTGTATCGTCGGCAGTCCGGCATGGTCAATTAAATTTAGTTTTAAATGCTTGAAATTTAGGTTTAATTGAGCTAAACAGGTCCATCCTTCCAATTTGCTCGACGATCGGGAAGACGCCTCGGACCCTCGCAAACTAAACTTTCTCAACAAGAAAAAACGGCTGGCGCCGTCCTGCCGGGAGGCACCTGCCGTTTTGCGTTGAAAGGCAAGCCGATGACAAGCGTGAAGAAAAGCCGGCGCGAAGACCTTTCGGCCTTCCGCCGGTGTTGCCTCATTTCCCCGCCAGCGCGGCAATCTCGGACGGCTGCAAGGCGCCTTCGTAGATGCGCAGCTCATCCATCAACCCCTCGTACGGCGGGTCCCACCAGTTCACGCCGAGCGCGAAGACCGCGTCCGGGATCGTGAACACGTCCGGGAAGTCCGCGCCCCGGAACCGCTCTTCGCCGTTCACGTAGACGACGAGCTCCCCGCCGTCCACCGTGAACGCGAGATGCGACCATTCGCCGGTCGGGATCGTGAGGCCCGTGACGCCGTCATACCACGCGCTGCCGGACCAGACCATCGTCTGTCCGCCGACCGGGCCGCGCGGCACGAGGCTGACCCAACTGTCCGGGCTCCGCGCGCCGAAGAACGTCGTCGTGAACATCGTCAGCCGCTCGGGCTTCAGCCAGACCGACACGGAATAGGCGTCGCCGCGGATCAGCCCGTTCGGCAGCCGGACGCCCGAGGCCCCGTCGAACACGGCGGCGCGGCCGATCTTCCCTTCGGCGTAGCCGATCGTACCGCCGGCGTTGTCGATCCGGTCGCCGGTCGGCGTGCCGGAGCCGAAGCGCCCCGCGGCATCGTCCAGATTGTCCTCGAAGGCGTAGTGCGCGGTCAGCGTGACCGGGCGGCGCGGCGGCACCGTGATCGGGAACGCCTTCACCGCGCTCTCCGGCCCGTACGTAATCGTCGCGGTCAGCACCGCCGAAGCCGGTTCGGCGCCCGCCGGCGGCCGCGTCACGACGCCGGTCTCCGTCACGACGCCCGGATCGGAGGTCGTCCAGGCGATCCGCGCGCGGCGCGTCCCCTCCGTCGGCAGATTCAGATTGCCGGTGACGGCGCTTGTGTCGCCGAGCGTGAGATCGGCCTCGACATCTTGCACGATCTGCGCGGCGGTCCGGTCTTCCAGCTTGCTCCCCCAGACGGCGACGCCTTCGTCCGAGATGGCGGTGAACGCCATCACGTATGCTTCCGACACCGGATCCCACTGCTTCACGAATACGCCGTAGTAGGTCGAGCCGTCAATCGTCAGTTCCGCGTCGTAGTGCCCCGTTTTTTTCCACCTGCCCTGGACGTCGCCGCTGATCGTGTTGTTCGAGTTCAGCCGGATGTAGCCCGACCGCTCGATGGCGGCCGAATACGCCTTGCCGTGATTGATGTAGCGGTACTCGCCGATCAGATCCTGCCGGTCCACCTTCCCGAGCTTCTCGCCGGCATAGCGGTACGGCGCCGCGACCGGCCAGCCTTTCTTGTTCAGGAACAGCTGGTGGACCCTGACCTCATGAATCTCGCCCTTCCCGGGAAAACGGGTGTGGAACACGAGGAACCGTCTGCCGCTCTCCCGGTCGTAATAGACGGAATTGTGGCCGGGCGAGACATAGCCGTAACCGATCCCTTCGCCGGGCTCGCCGATGCGCCGCTCGAACAGGAAATTGCCCATCAGCTTGATGCCGTAGGGGGTGTGGTTGACGTTGCCCGGCAGCACCGCGTTCTGCCCGAGCGTGTCCTCGAACGGCCCGTCCGGCTGCTTCGAGCGGAACACCCGGATGTTGTATCCGCCGTCCGAGCCGAGCCAGCCGTAGGACATGAACAGATAATAGAAATCCGTCTCCCGGTCGTAGACGATGTACGGACCTTCGCCGGATTTGGTGTAGCCGCCGGCGATCTTCGTGCCGAAGTAGCGGTCGATCATGCGGCCGTCAGGGGTCGTGCCGTCTTCGCCCGGATGGATCGGCCGCCCGGTCCGCTTGTCCAGTTCCAGGATGAAAATGCCGCCCGACCACGAGCCATACGCCATCCAGAGCCGGCCGTCCTTGTCATGGAACACGTTCGCGTCGATCGCGTTCGGATACAGGGCGTTGTTGTACGAACCGTTCGCGTTGAACCAATCCGGATTCGGTCCGTCCAGGACGCCGCTCTCGACGAGCGCGGACAGGTTCGTGTTCGTCCACTTCTTGTTCACCGTGCTGTTTTCGTCATACGCCTCGTCGCGGGTGAAACCGGAATAGACGATCGTATCGACGTAGGTGTACGGCCCTTCGATATGCTTCGCCGCGGCGAAGCCGATCGCCGAACGGATGTAGGTCGACGACGCGCTGTAGTAGATCAGCCAGGCGCCTTTCGTGCCGTCGGCGTTCACGAAATGCTCGTTCCAGAACACGTCGGGCGCCCAGACGGCGATGCCGCCGAGGCTGTCGGCGTCGTTCTCGCCCGCCCAGGCGAAGGAGCCGGCCAGGTTCGCGGACAGATCGCCGTACAGCGCGTTGCCCGGCGTCGTGTAGCCGTTCGTGAACCGCGTCCAGTTCATCAGGTCGGCCGATTTCGCCGCTTCGATGTGTGAGCCGAACACATAGTACATGCCGCCGTGCCGGACGATGGACGGGTCGTGCACCGACACTTCGGTATATGCCGGCGGCTGCGGATCGCGCGGCGGCTGCCCCGGTTTGCCGCCGCGCCCGGCATCCTCCCCTGCGGCATGCGCCGGCACGGCCAGCGCCGTCAGGAGCAGGCACATCAGGATCACGACAAGCGGATGACGGCGACGCATGAATGCATCCCTCCAATTCGGTTTCGGGAAGTTGGATGTGGCTTCAATGATGCACATCATTATGAAATCGTTCTCATTCGCATTAACCATACAACAATGATTTGGAATGTTCAATTTTATTTATGGTTTTGTCTGAGTCAAGTCAGCGTGGGCACCTTATTGGGGATGCTGGATCACAACCGAAAAAAGAGCCAATCCCTTGTTAGCGATTTCAGTTTTTCTTCTTTCAGGAACTGCTTTAGGTCTCTGGTATCAG
>Ga0065720_1020254_pt1 | contig 15693 bp, 8 predicted proteins | sample Thericmetagenome_FD_59107 | JGI IMG/M metagenome (GOLD analysis project Ga0065720, IMG submission 59107) | Thermophilic microbial communities from the Joint Bioenergy Institute, California, USA of rice/straw/compost enrichment - eDNA_2 v2... | ecosystem: Engineered > Solid waste > Grass >... | reverse complement strand
ATAGGCCATGTGGGTTGGGCAGAGCTAAGCCCCAGATTGGTCAGACCCTGATGGGTTTATTTAATAGAGTTCTTGTCAGTGGGAAAAATTATTCCACTTCTACAAAATATAGAAAATTCGAATACTGGGTTTAAAGCTGATTTAGAATGGTGATAATTGCTTCAACATAATTTATAAGAAAAGTGGAGATCTAGTAGAGTATTGTTCGACTAGGCCTCAATTGCTCTTTATGATTGATTCACTAGAATAGTCTATTGGGAGAAAACCCTCATGACTAAAAAAAAGCTGTTCTTGATAGCTCGCTGTTAGAATAGCCAAATTAATCCAACTCGCCAAAGTGCCGATTGAAGGTTAGATTTAGAGATTGAGACTCCTTCTGTTAAATAAACCAAAGTAATACTTGCTACCTTAAACACGATCAAATTTACCTCTGAGGAGTCAAGCATATCATTATATAATATCTTCGAAAATATTGTTTATGAGAAAGAAACATAAAGGATTCTTTAACTTAGGCCAGTATCAAAATGCTTCCACACTGAATCCATCAAGGGTCTTTATCATCCCACTTATTTCTTAGCTAGTGTACACTAAGTTTGAAACCGTTCAAGTCTGAACATAGAGACAAATCTAGAAATTAAACCTTGGAAACAAAATTTGTATAACTTAGAATATAGAGAAGCCCTAAAGGCCAAATAAAGGTAAAGAACGCTTATTGGGACAGGAACTTAACACAGCTGTGCGCCAAACAAATTTCTGTAGTACCAAGGTTTAATTTATCTAATGAGTTGTGGAGGGGATTTTATAAGGCCTTTTCTTCTCTAATCATGGCCTTCGAAAATAATCCATATCTTCCGAAGGGGTGATTTATTATGAATTCATTGGGTCAGGTGTCTATTGTTCTTATGTTTTTCAATTTATTTCCAAGGTAATGGTCGAACTATTAGCTTTCTAAAATCAATGAGTTTGATTTTAAAAACTCGAGTTAAATTTGGTTAATCGATCTGTGGTTAGAATTCTTAGGATAGTTCTAAAGAAGTATATTCGAACACCAAAAAGAAGCTATGAAAAGCATTTCATTTCTTTTGCGAGTAGTTGGGAAATATACTTTTTTGAAAAAATTCTGTCTAGGGTATCATTAGAAGGAAAACTTGAGTCAAAATTTACTTTTCAAGAGGAAAAAAAAAGTTTTCTACAGATTCTGATCCACTGATATTTAACGAAAGCCACATTGATGGCTAAGTAAAAATGATTCGGCTTCTAACTTTTGAATAAATTTTGATTCAGTGGACATATTAATTCACTGATTGGGAATCTAAATTTTGAATCAAATCCACTCATAATAAATAAATAAAATAAATCCTTCTCAGTCAAGGACTGCAGATAAATCTCAGTTTGAACAATCAACATTCGAACTCAGAAATGAATCCTCTATACTATGAAGTCATTGGCCCACAATCTTTATGTCCATCGGTTCAAAACAATAAGGCATCCTCATATCTGTTGAATTTCAACTGCATTTCTAAGAGAAATGCTGTCGAGAGCGGTCTTGCTCTGAATTCTGAGGTAGAGGAGATGGTAGCAGACTCACCTAATGATATTACGCAGAACTCGGAGCTGGGTAAGGCTCATGTGAAGCATACAGCCCGAAAGTACTTTACTTTCGAGGGTTCTTTTAAAAACTCAGATGACTCAACAGATGTTTCAGAAGAAGAGGAAGGATCATTAAAGTCACCACAGAGCACCAAGGAAACTTCCACAGAAGGTCAATGTGTTCAGCCCTCCATCATCCACACTGCTGAATTAGAAAAAACATGGAACGAAAAAGATTGCGAAGAACTTCTTGAATTGGCTATTCGAAATAGAAACGACTGGAAAAAGATAGCCAAAAAGATTCTCCTTACCAAGGGAATTCGTGTCAGCCCTAAGACCTTGAGGTGCTTCCACTCAAGGTTGATTTCAAGTAAGCAGGCCACAAGGACGAAATTTACCCATAATGATGACTTAAATATCATCAAATATTTCCTTGAATACGGAATGGACTGGAAGAAGATCTCTGATCATTTCAGTGATAAGAATCCAGTGATGATAAAGAACCGATTCTACTCTTACATCAAGAAGAAAGGCCTAGTGGACAAATATATTCAAGAACTGGCGCAACGACACGAAGAGAATATGACTCTAAATAATGAGGATTTTGATATAATGATATCAAAACGCATTAGAATTATACACGAGGACCAGGAAGAGATCCCTCTGCTCAATTCAACCTTCCTGGAAATGATCTCAGTTCGTCCAGAGGATGAGCTTCAAACAAAGATCTCGGAACATACGTCTCAAAGGTCTAATTTCCAATTAATTTAATATGTATTGTTCATTTTTAAACATGCATGTTATTTTCGTTGGAAGACCTCTTCAAGGGATATTTACTTATCCCTTGCCTATTCATTTTCGACCTAATGTCTCTTTATTGTATTGAGCATTAATATATTGTTAACCTTAGTTAATATGCTATTTATATAGACTGAACATAACAAAGACCTAAAATCGAGCCTAAACAAGTTTCTGCCCGCTACCTTAACTACAATTTGTCACAATAGCTCTGGAAAAGTCTACTGAGTTCTTCTTTATGTCGGTTCAAATATGAAATATGACGTTAGGCCATGGGTTTATATTTTCCCCTTGCAATGCCCAATTTTATCTTTCAGTTCTAAGTCTGAAATGAATTAAATCTAGTCTCTTTCTATCTAGTTGTCGAGGTTTTTACTTAAATTTCAGGAGAGGCTACTCTGAAGAGCCTCTTCAGTGCCTAATAAGTTGAGCGAGTGTTCATGAAGAAGATACCTTTTCTCACATGTTACTTAATGGAGGCAAGCTAGAACGCACTCAACTTCGATATGTAACCTGATGCGAATTTCTAGTCTAAATTGATGAAATTTGGGTGGCTTGATCTGCGATAGAGAATATGAGGTGATTTCTAAGAGAAAATTATGCAATACATAAACGATTTAAGGAGTCATATTAATCCATTGGATTCTCAAATGGGTTCATAGCTTGATTGAGCTTAGTCTTTTCGATCAATTCGGTCCGTATCGATTTATCTGCAAATTATTTAATTTATGATAATCATCCCGTTCATTTTAATAGAATGAGCCTATCAGCAGGAGCTTCTGGCCCGAATTCCCGTTGGAGAATCTCTGAAGAGATAAGTTCTTTACGTATCGTTAAAATTCTTTATTTAGGAGATTTATTAATAACAATTTTGGTGTATTAGTTTTTATATACTTTAACAGTATGGCTGCCCTTACCCGTAGTTCTGAGTATTTCTAAAGGTTTTCTTTGAACCGAGAAATTAATCAATTAGATGTCAATGTCAATGTCAATAAATCTCTGGCAACGAATTTTACTTAACCTTTGACTCTATGTAGAATCAAATGAATAGTATAATTAATCTTATAAAATCAATCGTAATAGAAGCATATAATATGGAACATCATAAACAAGATAAACATCAAGCTAGTATCCAACCACTTCCCACTAAGTCAGTCAAAATCGAAGGTACCCCTATCTTCGGAAATGGATATCCAAAATTATCGCAGTTTTGTGGCCAAAATGAGCCTCAAACTTTTAATTCCACACAAGACTCCATAGATTCACAACCTCTGCTCGTTGGGCCCAGAAGATTCAACATGACAAGTGATTGCGTGCATACAACAGAAAATTGTGCGGGAGAAGCTTTTAATTCCTGTTCTTCGCCATCTATGGAGCTCGTAAGGCCACATGATACGGATCCACAATTTCTAAACAAGACTTTATCAGAAAACTTTTCAAGTTGTAAAAAATTGCAAGAAGAAAAGTCTTCACATAAGCAGCCAACTTTTAATTCTACTTTTCTAAGAAAAATATGGAAGGAAAAGGACTATGAAGAGCTCCTGGAGATGGCAGTTGAGAATAGAAATGACTGGAAGAGAATTGCTAAGAAACTTTTGCAGACCAAAAACCTTAAAGTGAATCCAAGAGGGTTAAAATTTCTGCATGATCAATATTTAGCCACCAAACCATCAAAAAGGGCCAGATTCACCCCAGAAGAAGATATGATGATTATAAAATACTATTTAGAATATGGATTAAATTGGACTAAAATCGCAAGCCATTTTCAGGACAAAAGCAGTGTAATGATCAAGAATCGATTTTACTATCATATTAAGAAACGGGGATTGCTCAGCTACAGTGCTTCTAGTGATTCTTCAATGGAAAGTGAGGCAATTGATTCTCCTATCTTAGACAATTTTTCTCCTAAGGAGAATATAAAATTTATCCTTGATATGAATGAAGATATCCCTATTTTGAATCAGACATATCTAGAGCTACACTCTATTTATTATGAAGATATTCTTCATGAAAAAGTTACTAATGCTTGATCCCATTCGCCGCAAGTGGTGCTTACATTGAGCCTTGCATTTTATCAATTAATTGAGATAAATTTCTGATATTGATCAATTTTTCTCAATTCTATACCTCATTTTTATATGTTATCCCAGGTATTTGAGAGTTTTATAAGTTCATCCAAAATATTTTCCCTTAGTTAGGCTTAAATGAAGGCAGATATAAAAAATGATTTTCCAACTGTGCAGATCCATCACTGTGGACTGGATTGGATATCCAGGTAACTCAAAACGAGGTAATAAGAGATCTATCCTGCGAATTCATACATCCAAAATTTCTTCAAATTTGGATGATTGAAAATGAATAAATTTGGTATTTTTACTTTGAATTCCCTAGAAATTGTCCTGTGGAGTTCAGGTATAGAGCAATGGCGCTTTCAGTAAAATAATGAATCAGAACCAAGGTTGCGTGAAGTGGATTGTCAAATACTCACACTCCCACAATCAAGGAAGATTTTTAAAATGTTTGCAACTTAGAAAAATTACATTCACGTCAATACCCTCAGTCCATGTAAGTCGTGATGAATATTACCTCTGGAGAGTTTTACTGGACTGTTTGCTGAAAATTTTTAGTTTCTGTTAATCACTATGAATGGATGTATCCAGTTTTGGATGATCACAGAGGGGAACTAGTTTTAGGCCTGTATATATGTGCATTCATCTGGTTTAAGTTTGTCCCCCACCATTCCTGGTAGAAGCTAAAAATGAGTTGATTCTGGTTCTTAATTGACTCTGAATAAAAATGAAACGCAATAAAAATTTGATAGCTAATTTTAGTAGGAGTATAGAATGATAGCACAGCTTGATTAGGGTCCTTGAGTGCTTAAAATATCATCATCTGCTTTCTCTGAATGTAAATCTTTGGAACTTGAAAAATATTACATAAGTAGGTCAATACTTATGCTGGCTCCGCACTTCTCGACATATGGTTAGTTTTCTGATAGGATTGACAATGAGAATTCATGAAAATGCTGTGCTAGGGTCTTAATTCGAAAATTGATACTTACGAAACGTCTAATTAAATAATTAAGTCCACAGTTTGTTGGAAATAGAGTTAGGAATCAAGGAAGAAAAAGAGTGGATGTATTTTGATTGGGTTCTCACGAATGATTTCATTGGTAAGAGAAAAATCCACAGCTATTTCTTCAAATTTTCAAAGATTCACTATACACAGGTTGAAAGCAATTTGGCAAGACTGGATGGATAAATTAGATTTATATAAAATTAATTGCTTATACACTAGCTAAATAGTTCGAAAATATAATTATTTATTAGCAATAATTTCTCATGGATTTGGGTTCTAATACTTCACTTTTCAACTTCACCGGCTCTACAGGAATCAATACAGTGCCTTTTCTTTTCAACGGGATTCCAGAAGACTTGCCCTTTGTAAATCAAGTCATCAAAAAAGACTCCAATTTACAAAGAGGACAATCTTCTGGAAGTTCCAGTTCTTCAACATCCACCTTAGCTTTCCATGTCTCTGACAACTCTCTTTATGAAATGCATTCCTCAAACTCTATCAATGGAAACTCCTCTCTTAATTTACAAGCCTCACTGAATCTTTCTTCCCAAAGTGAGGATCAACTTTCTCATGAAGAGACTCCTCAGAATGAAAGCACTAACGAAGATTCAAATTATGTATGCGTTCATTCAAGAAAAGCTAAGACTCCGGACCCTCAGAACTACGAGTTCTTGCTGGATTATGCAGTCAGATATAGAAACGACTGGAAAAAAATCACCAAAGTAGTTTTAGAAGTGAAAAAAATTAAATCAAATCCCCAAATTCTGAAAAGAATTTATGATAAATTAAAGGCTTCCCAGAAGCAACAAAGAACGAAATTCACTCATGAAGAGGACCTCGAAATAATCAGGCTTGTTCAAGAAGTGGGTCTGGACTGGACCAAGATCTCATATCACTTGAATAATAAAACACCAATTATGATCAAGAATAGATATTACTCTTACATCCGAAAGAATTTTATGCTTACTGACTCAACGGAAAATACTTCCGACTCTACTGATTCATCAGAAAATATAGTTAAGTTTGAAGAAGTAACTTCACCTAAACTTGTGACCATTTTGACAGAAGAAAACAAAGATTTACCTTTCTTTAATAAGACCTATCATGAACTCAACTATCTTGGGCTTGAGGATGAACTCCACGTTAAAATTACCCCCGTGTGTCATCAGTTTGATGAGAGAACTGTAAATACCAATAATATCTTTCTTTAACTTGTGAATATTCTAATCGAATGATATGGTTAACAGAAATTGTCTGTAGTTCTTCTACAAATTGTATGAACCTCCATACAGAGAAGTATTACAATAATTTCTATGAATCTTCTCTTTAGATCAAGAATATTTACTTTGAAAATTTTCTCTTCAAATTTAAATCAAAAACTTAGGACTTTTCCCCTTTCTTTCTATATCCCTGAAAGATAATATTCAAAATAATTAATAAAGATTCTTTTCCAGCACATATGGTCCCTTTGTTTAATCAAATAGTTAAGGAAACCGCAATTTTCGATTTTACTTACATATTTAGACTTTTGCTGTAAAATGAATTATATCACAAGTCATTATTTTCATTGCATATTCGATAACAATTCAGGAATACACGCCAAAGTTAAAACTTACAATTTGATATGTACCATATTTATGAGGATTCCCACTTAGAAATCATAAGCAAAAGCCCTCTCAAGTAAAAAATATTCTCTTTCAAGAAAGAATTGCATGGTGATAGCATGCCACTTGCTTTCAGCATGCTTCCCATTTGTCTTATTAATCAAAAATTCAAACTTTAATTTTTCCGCAACTAATACACTTTTTGAATTTTTATTTATATTTCCTAGCATGATATGACCTGATGAAATTTTGAATTTCAGATTCCTCTACATTTTTAGAGGCAAATTCCTTCAAGCATAGGTTAATTGTTAATCTATTCACAATAACATTCCAATTTTAGAAACAAATTCACCAAAAATTTTATGATCTTAGATCAAGTTTGTAAAATTCCTTATCAGATCGAATTTGCATCGATTTTGAGGAAAATAGTGAGACTCAGTCCTATTCTCTTGCTGAAAAAATACCAAACTTCTTCAACAACATTAAAAAAAACATGAATTTCTTGTATTCACATCTTTTTTTAGCGTATGTTCATTATTTCATGAAAGAGTTTGTTGAGGAAGTATGATGTAGAGTCCTATTATATTACCTTTGTTAAATAGCATTCACACTATTCATTTATTCTAATACAAATTATTCATTTTGAATTTGTCTTTTGTAATTTCCCTCAATTTAGGGTAATCATAGCTCTCAATAATGCACAATGTGGATCTCTTACTTGTGTTTCAATGGTTAAGAATCAGCAAATATCATCTTTTGAAAAAGATCTGACTTTCTTGTGCTATTTCAGCATAGAAATAGACAGATTGATCTAAATAATTTAAATATGGGATTCCCATCGTGAGCTTTGTTGTTCTTCTGATTGAAATAATAGTACTATGCTATTTTGACTTTTTGCTTGAGTTCATTAATTTTCATCCATTTTTCTAGCTTATACTCATGAATAACATGATAGTTGGATTATTTCAAACCAAATTGACCCATATTCTAGACAAGAAGCCTTTGAAAATAAGATCAGGAATTTTTGATCCCAAAAACTCCTTGATTCCTATTCATGAATTCTTTGACTCCATAGAAATTTATGACTCATCAACTAGCGTTGAAATGAAGTGCAATTGCCCAGAAATTCTTTTTTTTTGGATTTTATAGATGAAACGATTGCAAGGCAAAAGTGGTACATGATTCAGGTTGCTTAATATGCAACCACAGTAAGCAAGATCATCTCTTGATTTGATTATTTCAAAGTCCAGCCCTCCTTTCACTCTTTCAATTTGGATTTACAGAAATCTGCATGAACAACCCAGATAAATAAAATAATCTGAGTTCTAAGATTATAAAGTAATACCTATTTGGGGACCTGATCTAAAATTTTTTAACTAGCAGAAATTAGCTACGGAGTTAGGGTTCATAGAATGAACAGTTAAGACCATAAGATTGAGGCCATAGTCGAGTACTGATCCCCTTGGGATTTAGAGTTCTCATTTCAAAAGCAATTAATTTAATCAGAAGCATGAAAAATATTCTTATCCTGATTGTAACAATTCTCTTCTCGAAGGGAGCTCCAAACTTTAGACCTCCTAAAGATTTGGAAAGTGCTTCTGATTTCCAAGACAATACTATCAGAAAGTTATCTTATTACTCTTCCAAAAGGCTGGAAGGAGTATGGAATGTATCAAAAAATTTAACTTCGCCAATTATCGACCTAACTCCTCTATTCGAAAAGGATTTTGGTCTTATCAGGGGAAATTACTATTACGATAAGAGAGATCAAATTCTTAACCTAACTTTCAACTTGATCGAAGGAGAGTATAATGATGATCGCCTATTGAGTTTTGTTTTCTCAGGAGTAACCCAGGAGAATGGTCAAAATAATTCAGGAAATATTATCTATGGGATCAAGCAGCCAAGCTCAATTATCTCGACTTACAAAAATATTTTATATGAAAATTCCTTCAATATTGATGTGGAACTCGAGCTTAATTTTACGAGCTTTTTCGCAACGGAACAGTCATCCAAGGGAATAGATTTAAACATGAGGATTGTTTATTGTAAGAATAATGAAAGCGATAAATGCATACAATACAATTTAAATGGGGATTTATTGCCTGAATCAAATGGAATTTCAAGTGCATTAGTCTTTATGCTACTCTTCGTCCCCTTAGCCGTATTCAAAATTTATTCAGGGCAAAAGCTGATCATGTACTGCAGTGAGAGCGGGTCAGGGAAAAAACTATCTTTAATTAGTCTTACAATGATTACAATTTGGGACACGGGAATACTCTTCAATTACATGTCAGAACTCTGTGACTATAGCAGATTCTCCTTATTTTTTGAACTGATTGTCGGGTTGACAAGTCTCTATATTTTTCTCTTAGATTTGTCTCTTATTGAAATTGTTCTAACAATGAAAGTAAGAGACCAATTAAACGATGGAACCACGGAATCGCAGAATAGCAGGACCACAGCTTGCAGGCTTCTAGTTAGATATTTTGGTAGGCTAGCAATAACAATGCTGGCCCTTGCATTTTACCTTCAATTCGACTCTGCTAAACTTTTGATGAGTTTGTATTTCGTTCCGCAGATTGTGGACACTGCAGCGCACCAAATAATATCATTTGAGAAAATTGGACTTTTCATTGGAAATACTATGTATACTCTTTTGATAGTTTATTTTAGGATGTACCCTGACAAGATTTGCCACCTTCAGCCCATGTACTCATTTTGCCTTATTTACATTTTCCTCCTTGCATTGCAAATTGCAATTCTTGTCCTTCAATACAAGAGGGGTCCTAGGTTCTTCTTGCCTTCTATCGTCTTAAAGAGAATAAATCAAAAATATAATTATTTACATGAATTGGAAGACTATCAGGCTGAAGCTGAATGCGCTATTTGCTTGGGAGCATTGAATGAGGATCCAATGAGCGAGACAAAACCTAGGCCTGAAATTGCAATAGTCATAAATGAATTACGACCCACTCGAGGGCAGATTATGAAAACTCCGTGTGGTCATTCTTATCATATAGTCTGCCTCTTAGAGTGGTTTTCTAAGAAACAAGATTGTCCTGTCTGCAGAAAGAAATTGAAAACCATGATTTAGAAAACTTTTATTTTAAAGGAAGCAGATATGTTTCTAAATTACAGAAAATTATACCGAATACGATTTTTTACTTCATACTTTCTGAGCTTGTTTCGTGAATAGAAAATCTATTTCAATATGTAAATGTGAATGTTGTCAAAAATTATGCTAATCACTTTCTCTCTAATCGATCCACTTGCTTTTAAAGACGATCAACCTGATTAACTGAGGTAAGCTAATGTAAATTTTCTTTAGAGTCCAATATATTTTATTTAGCGAAATATTTTGCAAAGATTAAGAGACCAGTGAAGCATTTTCCTGAAGATCTTAGAGCAAATATAGCTTAAGGAAAACCAAAGATCCCACAAAGCTTATTTCTAAAATTAGTAGAGCTTTATAGCCAAATAGAGAAATAATAGTTAAAAAATGCCTAAATTAATTCAAGTAATGAAGGTCCATTGGAAAAATGATTCTCTTGATGTTTGTCTGCAGAGAGGCATACATTATGACAGTCTTCTACTGTAAACTTTAGTAAAAATTACTTCATACTACATTTATCATCAGTTTTATCATTTTATCAATAACGAAGCCATGCTTCATTTTGAAAAAGAACAATTAAATTAGAAATTCGGAATTGTCACAACCAACATTAGGGAGCTGCAAATTTTGACAGAGCCTTCTAAGGACAAACTTGTCAAATCATTAATTGATCATCAGACTGTACACTTGATAAATTAAAAACTCCCAAGAGCAATACAATTATTGTCAAGAGCATATCAACTTAACTGAGTCTTTTTTTATTTAGACGACAATTATGGAGATATGTCTTGACACTAACTGGATTGAACTCTTATAACAAAAGAAAATCGAGTATTGAAGCTTTCTTCAATATTTGATCTAAAAGGAACTGCTCTAAGCGATTTGCTTATAAATTTCAGCTATCTTGCTCTATTTCGATAACTCAGGTAAGCAAAATTGAAATTTCTTGTTGAGTCAGAGTTAAAAAATAGAGGAAAAAATTCTTCATAGAAAACTTAATGGAATTTGATTTTTGGTCTCTCTTCTTTTAATCGAGAGGCTAACATCCTTATTTCTCTTGTAACTTAGTTAAAAGTCCTAACGAAAATCAAATCTTGCATTTGATAACATTTTCAGTTAATGTTAATAATTTCATAAATTGCGCAAAATAAGCTGACAATGCACACAGCTTTCCCATAGTACTCTTTTGAGTAAATACTAACTCTTCTAGGAAGGTATCTTCGACCAAAATGGTCCACCAAGGTTCGAGAAGGGTCTTCATGGAGAAATAGTTTTTTCCCCTTTAAATATGATTAACGAAATGAGTCAAAATAACTCTGTGATACCCAGATTATTCTGGCTCTTCTAACAATGGAAGAATATCAAGAGAGACTTAATATCCTGTAGAATTTTATCTTGTTTGCAAGAAACTTTGGATACTTATGAATTCCAAATGAATTAGCAACAAGATATTTTTCTCAGAGCAATAAATCCCCCAACTTTCTCACTCAGATTTGAGAGTTCTCTTCAGCTTCAGACTATCCAACAACTTATTTTCTCTTCTCACATTTTCTCACTTCTTCGAGTGCTGACACTCAATTCAAATTTCAAAACTAAGAAGCTAACATACCAGGATTGACACACAATTGATAAATCCTTGTCCCAGAGGATATTATGATATAATCAAACAGAGAGCAGAGAGTAATATAAAATGAAATCTATTTAGGAATACATTCTAAGACTTCTTCCCAAATCATACATAGCGGATTTTTTTCCTTAGTTAGGCCAGATAGGCAACTATCTGGCTTTGAAAATACTAGTCTTATAGACAAACCATCCCAACTTAAATATTAACACAATTAACACTATGCTCTCTGAAGTTCATTATGAACTCAGGAAAACTATCTATCTGTAGAAATTTCTCAAACTAACTTGTTTTTATCACTAATTTACAGTTTTAAGACTCGTAACTTTTTGGAAATCAAAAAACTCTACCATTTCTGCAGAGTTCTAAGAATTAATTCAAAACACAAATATCAAAATAGAATCCCGTAATATTGGAGAAAAGACTCAGAAATTGAAAACTTCAAAGATGAGGGAATTAGGCCACGATCTCTAAGATTAAGGATAGGCTGAAACGCTTCCCTGGGTCATCTGATTGTGGATTCTAAAGATCAATCTTACAAGTTCTACAGAAACTTTGTACGTTTCAAGTTGTTTTTGTCTAAGAAAAACAAGAAATGGTTTGGAAATTTGATAATGATCAGTTCTTTACCAATTTGACATGGATAGTAAAAATATCTTGAGTAGTATATCTTTATAAACTATTTTATTATACGGTTGTCACGTTCTTAATCTTATGATTTTATATACACAAAGATATATCTTATTTAGAGGGCCAAAACAGCCAATACAACAAGAACCAATGAGAAGCCGACAGACTTCATATTGGCGGAGTTTGCTTCAGGTTTTATGACTTCAATAGTGCTAGTATCTATTTCACCCTCGCTATCATAGAGTGGGGCACTCTCGTCATCAGGCACATCATCAGGTCTAGCATCGATTGCAACATATACATTGCCATTATTTTCATCGCCGAGATTGATATCTTCTCCATCTTCTTCATCCTCTCCATCTTCTCCGTTACCCTCTTGGCCTTCTTCGATGATACCTGCATCAGCTGGCTGGTCATCGGCAGGAACGTCAATACTGAATCCGACATCTACATCATCGTCATCTGGAAGGTCATCAGCCTTGGCATCAGGGATGTCTTCAACACCATTAGGGTCTTGGTTACCGTCAGTAGGAATATCATCAGGTTGGAAATTAACATCAACGGCTTCATCGAAGGGTTCTTCATTGACTTCTCCATCATCTTCAGGAAGATCAACAGAATCAAGAGGGACATCTTGATCAGAGATATTTCCGTCATTTCCATCATCTTCGGGGAGGTCAACAGTGTCAACGGGAGTTTCTTGGTCTGAGATGTTTCCATAATCGTCACCGTCATCTGCAGGAACATCAACAGTCTCAACAGGGGTATCTTGATCAGAGATATTGCCATCATCTTCATTAACGTCATCATCGTCCTGAGGGACTTCAACTGGGGCTTCTTCATCTCCATTAACATCGTCATCGTTAGGGGGACTAACCTCAAGTTTGCCTGGGTCTTCAACGTTAATATCTTCGTCATCCTTAGGGACTTCAACTTGAGGAACATCATCATCATTAACTTCATCATCATACCTAGGGGGTAGGACCTCAGGGACATAGTCATCATTGACTTCTTCACCAAACTGAGGACGTTCAACTTGAGGTACATAGTCATCATTAACATCATTGTCATCTTTTTGAACTCCAGCAGTATCAAGAGGAGCAGTTTCAATTATTTCGGTTTCTTCAGGAGGTTGCTTATCATCAGCAGGAGCGTCGATTGGCTTTTCATCTTGACCCTGGTCTTCAGGAGCAACAGCTCCGACCTGGGGTTGAGAAGATGAATTAGCTTCTTCTAGCTGTCTGGGTTGTCTAGTGACTAGGTCATCTGGAACCACTTCGAGCTGGATGTTAAGCTCGTCGTGGATACAAGAGGATGAGCAGATAGCAACAAGGAACGATAGTATTGCTACCTTAAATAAAAGTGTACTTGTTCTCATGTGATTTTTTTAATAATTGTTTTATTTCTTGGGTCTTCCAGATATAAATAGAGCTGCTCTCGGATTTAAATTTTATTCTGACAGATAATTGGCAGAAATGCTCGTATTAATAATACTAATATATTTACTTCTGATCGTTTTCTATTTTAATAATCTTAATACTAGGAAACTGTCATTTCTAATTCTCTGTATATATAAAAGGCTTTATTGTAACTTTCCTCGTATAAGTCAAATGGACAACTAAAGTCTATTTTCTTTCGAACAGATAACTTTAACTGATAACCTGACATACAGATATGGAGAAAATACGATCCACTCAGAATCACATTGACCTCATAGAATGTAGAACTTATTTATACTTACAGGTTTAGATTCTTAAGCATTCTCTTTTGCAGGGCCACAAAATCTTCCTCATCCATCCAGTAGTCATAAGACATCTCAATCAGCTCGCAATGTTTGAGCCTCATGTTCCCTACGAAATCAAAGATTTCCCTAAGGTCATCCAACGGCAGCTTAGTAAAAGAAGCCAACAAACTAAATCTCCCCAATTTTTTCATATTAGTAAGCATCTGTTTTAGAGCTCTTGCGCCCTCCTTATCCAAGTAAAAGAACCCTTCTTTAGAGTACTTTCGATCAAAGATAAAACAAAGGTTATTCACCTCAGTGCAACTGCTAAAAAGCTTAAAAGTATCTGAAGCCCTGATCCCCCTGACCTTCACTAAGAGCTCATTCAGATTCTTAGCCTTTGAGAAGCAATTCTTTGTTGCCTGAGATAAGTCATGTGTAGAAAATTTGAAGTTTAAATCAGCATTTAATACTAGCAACAGGCTCCTTAGATTCCCAAAAGTGCCCAAGAAACGAATTGTATTGATTATTTGCTTCATATTGCAGAAAGGCCTCGCATTAGAATAATATAAGCACTCCAGACGCTTCATCACCCTAGAGATAGTCGAAATCAGTTTATCAGCTTTTTCGGAACTGAAAAACAAGTTAATGCAATTAGTGCAAAACTTTTTGAACATTGTAGGGGCGGTCACATCAGGTGGAACCAGCATGAGTGATTTGAGGTTTTCTAACCTTTGTAAAAAGCCTATTGAAGAGGCTTCATATTCATCAAGATCATTAATTTCAACTCCGTCAATATCTATTGTGAGATAGTTCAAAGACTTCTCGAAACGAGCTTCTGAGAAAGCTTTTAAAGCAAGTAGCAGGACTCTTTCTCCATTGAAAAGGAGTTGGAGCTTCTTTAGATTTGTAAGATTTGTGATAGTACAGATGAGCTTGTTTAGCTCCTGGAGGTTCTTAGTATGGTCATAGATCAAATCCATCCCCGAAAAGCTGAAATTTAAATTTTCAAGCTGGGGGTTGGCATGGAGATAAATATCCATATAAGTAATGCACATTTGTATATCCTTCGATGAGTGGTAGCGTGGAAAGGCTATGCACACTTCAGGGATCTTTTGCTTTTGCAAAGTTTCGAAAAACTTCTGATAGTTGTAAAGAGTTGTGTCATAGCTAAATTCTGTGCGAATTCCCTTGAGTCTTTTTAAGTAAAATAGAACCCTCGGAAGGGTATAATTAAATGGACTATTCAGATATTCCAATTGAGTACAAGAGCGAATCTTTTTAAAATCAAAGGATCTGAAGTAACTGGGTATCGTCAGTTTTTTGAGACGTTTAATATATGAAATACTGGATTCGAAGTCATTCAGATTGCAGGAATTGTAGTCATCAGATATATATTGGTCTACTGTGATACGCTGCAGAGATTTGCATCTTCTAATGAATTCTTTTTGGATGATCGTTGATTTTACATTTTTGTGCGGTTTAAACAAAAAGACTAATTTCCGAGGAAAAGAATTGTAAAGAATTTTCC
>Ga0065720_1020250_pt1 | contig 15697 bp, 23 predicted proteins | sample Thericmetagenome_FD_59107 | JGI IMG/M metagenome (GOLD analysis project Ga0065720, IMG submission 59107) | Thermophilic microbial communities from the Joint Bioenergy Institute, California, USA of rice/straw/compost enrichment - eDNA_2 v2... | ecosystem: Engineered > Solid waste > Grass >... | reverse complement strand
TATGAATGGAAGCTTCAATTAAGGAACAACTGGGATTGATGGCAGACAAGCTGGAAAATTTCTTATTTCCAGACAACAATCCCCAGACACAGGACCAAACCCAATATTTCCAGTCATTTTTCACAGAGTCCTATGTCTTCCCCGTAAATTTGTTGAAATACATGAGACAGGAGATTAGTCTGGGTTTTGTGTTTAATATTATCCTCTTTGGAATACTGGTTGCTTATCTTCCCTTTAATTTCTACTATTGCTGGGAATGCAACTCTGTAATGACCTTATGGCTCCTTTATCTCTGCATATTAAATGCAGCACTCATTATACCCAAAGTTCTGCTGATTAGAAAGCTTTTCAGAATAGAAGACTGCACAGATATATACCAAGCTAACTATTCTTTGTGGATGTTTTCCAGATCACCTGTGTACAAGTTTAATATCATGATGAGCAAATATGTTTTCACCACATATTTGGTTGGCACTGTCCTACTCATCATCTCATGGGCAAGTAATAAGAACTGCGACAGATACTATGGAATGATTGGCTTACTCCTAGGATCATTCGTTGCCCGTGTGGTTTCTAGCTTTTTCAAATTTTTGCAGAGTTTTAATAACCCACAAACCGCCGAGTCTTTCCATGAATTATTCAATGGAAGCACTACTGCTGAAATCTCATCACTGAGTGTTATGAGCCATAAGCAATATTGTACCTTATATGGAAAATCTGAGGATATATGTCCTATCTGCTATGAGAATTATACTGAAACTCAGGAGGTGAGAATCATGGAATGCCCTGGAGATCACGCCTTCCATAAGAAGTGCATAGATAAGTGGTTATTGAAGAGTAATAAATGCCCTAAGTGCAACCTTAACATCTTCTATAAAAGACAGAACGACGGTAAGTCTGAATAAATTAATGAGGGTTAGACATAAAGAATGAACCTTGCTAATGAAACTATTTTTGTACTAGACATCTATCATTAATTGTGAAATTGATTAGCTAATACATTGGATTAAATTCCTCTCTATAGTTGTTGTTTGTATAATAAGCTCTTCTTTAATGTATCATTGTGTGAAACCTCATATCAACTTAAAAGAAAAAATTATCTGAAAATGTACAAGAAAAATGAAGCAATTTTTCGACAAATATTTTGAGCGAAATTCTTTGAAAGTTGAAGATATTATTTTTTCATAGTGCCTCATAAAGATATGCATAATATGTTTAAATCGTTAAGGATACTTGGAACAAGTACTGGGGGCGATCTGCATATCCCTGACATTTACTGGTACTCCTGCAACAATCATGCTGGCAACAGCGATAGCTACTTGGGTCTGAGCAACCTTCCAAGTAGGGGAAAGGACATATCCAGTCATTCCAAGTTCATCAGCGAAACCATAAACATGGTTTTTGTAGTCAGCATAAACCCAGACAACTTTCAGTCCATTTAAATCCCAGACAGCAGGATTATCAGTGATAGTTAAGGTGAAATTTTCAGGTTTGGGGTTTGCCCATAGGGTGGTGTTCATGAAAATCTGGTTGTGATTGTTACCAACATATTGGAAGTGCATGCCAAGACAGTCACGAGCCCAGGAATCGTTAACATTATTGTAAGCAACTGCATTCAAATTCACATTAAGGACTTTATCCACTTGGAAGTTGGAAACGGGTGTTAGCCCACTTTGGGTCATAGCTAATAAGACAAAGACTAAGAGAACTGTATATTTCTTCATTTTTTGAATAATTTATAAAATACAATTATTTTTCAGTGTTATACTAGAACTGTTTTACAAAGGTTTACTTTCAATAGAAAATCCTTTTAACCGATAATTTTTTTAACAAGAGCATTCACGAATCATCGAAGTGGCCCTTCAGCTAGAGATTTTTTTCAGACTACTTAGGATTAGATTTAGGAAATCCTTAATTTAGGTTTCTGGAAAAAGTGAGTATAACATTTTCAATCTCTACAGATATTTAAGTCAAACAATAGTGGCTTTTCACTTGAGAAGATTTTTACTGAAAGGTCTAATTATTTCTGCATTTCATTAGGGTGCTTAGGAGGGATTTTCAGCAAGTTGTTGATAATGAAGATCTAATGGAGAGTATGAAGTTAAAGCAGAGTGGAGGGAAAAAGGTATAAAAGTGTAGAGCAATACTTGAAATGAAATAATACAAGACTTCAATAAAATTAAACACTCATGAAGTCCTTTGACGAGAAATGGGTCACAACTTTAGCAGGTTCCGAAGATTTGGCGAAGCGATATAAAGCCTTTACGAGCATCAAAAAGGCCTGTAAGGATTCAGGAGAAGACTTGGAGAAATATAAGCAAATAATAAACACATACAGCAAAAATATCTTCGCCATGATCATGGAGAAGCTTGGAAAGTATAAAGATCTATTAGTTCAATTAATAAGGCTAGGGTCCCCACTAATCCACTAGAGAAAATTGTCACAATGACTTCGCCAGTTCATTTGTTATCTGAATTATTAGATATCATGAACGATATTTTTACCTTTTCAGACTCTGTAAGTCTCAAGGAACTCATCAATAGCTTTCATGTCCAAATTATCTGCCTGATCTATAAGCTGCTCGACCCCTTGACCAAAAGGGACATGAGAAAGACAGCTTTCCAGTTTTTATTAAAGATAATTGACTCTTTCCCAGATATGACTGCAATAGGACACGAGTATTATGCATTATTTACTACTGCTATAGACCACCCCGTGATGCGTGAAAATGCTCAGAGGCCATACTCAATAATGGAGCTTGATTTTGATGTGAAGGACAAAGATGAATATATGGTCAATGAATATAAAGAGCAATATGAGGACCTTAATGATATAAATAAGACTATCGCTGAGAACTCAGTTCACACTCCTAGAAGTGAAGAAGTGACAAGAGTATATTGAATTTTATCAAATTTACCCCTAAGGAGCTCTTTGCTATCTTTATCGAGTTTTTTAGGACCAAAACAAAGAAGCAAAAAGACTGGTTCTTGTTCCTACAGAAGACTTGGATAGATGTATACTTCAATGAAGAAAGCAGCGACCAAAGAAAGAAATTTTTAGTCTTTGAGGAAATTAAAAAGAAAGGCTTCACTACCTATACACCGATTTTAGTATAATTTTTGGGAAATCTAGTCATATCAAAGAAACTGTTTCTTGCCTTCATAAGGAGCTTATTGCTGGATGGGACATTTATCATGAAGAAGGAGGACATGTTCTTGATCATGGAAAAAGTGAAATATCTGTACCCAAATGGGCACCTCCAAAGGGAGATAAATGAAATACTAGAAATGTAAACTATAGAAGTCTTTTTTATAATGAATAGATACCAAAATTTTATCACAAAGAAGGTTAGACTACCAATAGATTTGGCCTATGAAGCTGAAGTCCACAGAAAACTTATTAACAATATTGATGGAATTTTAGTGACATATGTACTACATGAATCTCTTATGGCCAGGGACAGAGAGGAGGATTTTAGTCCTGTGAGTGCTCGAGAAAGGGAAGGGAGAGAATTGATTTGTTTGAGAATTCTCTATGACTTGAGCAAGTATTATCCAAACCAATACTCCCAGGAGATATACAAATGTTGTAAATTCTTGATTGGAAAGAGGTATCTTAGTCTAAATTCCTCTAATTGTTAGCGAAAATCATATGGATTTCTTTCCTAAGATGTTCCTCTTCCAATTGGTAGAAATCATCTTTAATCTTGCCATACAATCTCCTCCAAAGCATCTCTCAGACTATATAGTACTGATTAAACAATGAATTCTAAATTATTAGAAAACTGTTGAAAGGTTCCTTAGAAATGAAGAAATTGTTAATAGACTTCTCGAGTCTATCAAGGCAAAAGTTCAAACATTCATGATTGACAATACTAATGAGGCCTTATTAGAAGCAATGAGTTATATGGAGGTTCATTCTGGCGACACAGTTTATCCGATGAAGATAGAGTACTTGCCCCAGCTTTTCCTTCAACAGTATTGTGAACTCTGTAAAGAGGCCAATATTGATGACTATAAACTATTTGAGCACGAGGGGAATACAAAGAAGTTGATATGGGTTAGATTCAAACAAGGAAAGACATATAATGACTTCAAAGCTGTACTGCATGAGTCAGAAAGGATTTTTAATGACTGGTTTAATGCTATTGTGATTTGTTACAAGGCTGAGCTAAAGGATAAGCATATTTTTATGTTGGTGTGTAAGGGATTTGCTTATATTATTGACATGCTGATCAACCCTGAGGAATATATCTTGATTGAGAACCTAGAAAGAAGTAAGCATGCTCCCAAATTTAAGTATCCCATGCCAACAGAAACTTTCTATGTAAGATTATTCTAATCGAAAATCAAAGTTTAGCAAATATTTGATTATTTCTTCTGGAAAACTCTGAATATAGACGAGCCTGAGAAATTTGAGGTAAATAACCCCTCAATTATTCTGATCTTTCAGGCAAGACATTGGTCTATCAGGGCATATATGAACATCTTCTGCCACACCCAGAGCGAGATCAATCTCAATAAAGCTGTAATTACTGATGCGATCAAGTTTCTTTACTCAAATCTTAAAACTGATTACAAAAGAGGAGAAGAACATGCCAGCTTTATTGTATAATTGAACCCAATTATTTTCAAGTTTTAGGTAAATTGTGTTTTGATAAAGAGCACAGAAGACATGTTCCTTACAGACTATCCAATTTTAAAATGCTTAATTCCCACCTATCTTAAAGTCATAGAGAATCTTTTCATTCTTGATGATTTTGGAAAGATTCCTCTGGAAGAGAAGCACAAAATGAAGAGAATATTGATCTATAATGAAAAGCATACAGAAATGCCTAAGACAAGCAAATTAGTCAAAAACTCTGCCCTAAAGATTCTCAAATCTCTACTCTTCTCCGGGTATACATTGGGAGATATGGTAGCATTAAGCCTTTCTGGAGAAAAATTCAAACTTCATTTAATCAGAGAGAGAATCATCTTCATCACTTATAAAATCCTTGGAATTTTCAAGAGGCTCAGGCTCTTGAATCCGAATAATTTTGCCAACACTGAGTACTGTGACATTGAGTTCCAGCACAACCTTTATACAATTGCCATGAATGTCATGTTCTTGGAATGCCAGTTCATTAAACAAAAGAAAACTATAAAATGTGAAGTCTCAATTGAGGTACATTGTCGTAATTTCATCAATAAAATTATAGGACTATATTGATATCTTCTTCCAGACCTTTGGCCTCGATATTAAGGAAATGGACATTAACCTATTCTCCCTCCATGCCCAGATCTTTGGAAGATTTGCAGGTTTGATCAATACTGGTATGCGACACTATACTAGAATTTTCCATCTTGCTATCATACATCTTACTTCCAAGATCAAGCTTCTATTGAAGGGTTCAGTTAATTCTCAGAAAAAGGAGATTATATCTGACCTACTTCATGTTTTATTGGTAATTTTGTAAGTACTCTGCTCTAATGTAATAGAGATGGATTATCAATGATACTAGGGGAGTTTTGTTGGATAAAAGAAACTTGAACCCTATTATTGAGATGGTCACAGAAAGCACAAAGATTGTGGAGTATAGAGATATTATCGAGATTTTTATCAAGACAATGATGATGTACTATCTCAACTTCCCACTAAAGAGCCAGGAGAAGGACACAATCGATTCAATCTTCGAAGAGGTTTCTTTCAAAAATTTACAGAGGAACTACAATGATAACTTCCAAAGAAGAAAGGCCTCTTCTATGTTCAGTCGTAGAATAGCAAGCCAGCCATCCAATCTAGACAAATTAGAGACTATAGGACACCCAACCCTTGAAAAGTCCAACTCAAATGCCCAAAGAGAGGGAATTGGAATTGAACAGCTATTATTACTTGGCAGTGATGGAGAGAAGACACTAAAGCGCACAAGGCTTCTAGATCCCTTCCAGTATCTCCCTTTCCAGAAGGATGAAATGATGCAGTTGCTTATTATGAGGGAGAGAGAACTCATAGACTACATCAATATGCAAATAAGGAGATATACACCAGACAAACTCCCCGAAGGAGTTATGTATCTTTGTTACCAGGATTCGGCCCTTTTGGTTAATGTCGGGGAGAGTTCCAGAACAATTGGGGGAAGGATATTAATGAGGAATATTACTGGTCGTTTTGGCTGGGAATTTTCTTATCTTAGCACCTTGAACAGCAATGTTCATCAAAGAGGTCCAAAGAGATTCGATGAACTTCCCTATAATCAGCTTACTATTATTCCATACAGCCCATATGAAGAGGATATGCTCGTCCCAAGCAGAAAAGGGAGCTCCAAGAAAAATACATCGATACCCAAAACGTTCCCTACTGACATTGGAGGTAAAGATATACTCAAAGAATGGACAGAATTCTTGGTCCAGCTCATCCCTACCTTCAAACAGTTTGAACCCGAAGATGATTCTTGGGAAAATAAGAAGAGAACAATGGTAAGTTCAACTCAAAACTTGATTAAGTGTTTAGTCCAAGGAAGTCTTTGATGACATTTATGACAACGGAAAAGCTTTCTGGGAGAAGAGACAGAAGAATACTCAGAAATCCTTCTCAGAAGATCTACTTAGAAGAAAAGATGTTCACGAAATTACTCATAATAAATATACATTTGATCTCAATACCAATGTAGTCAAGCTCGACAAACTCGACGGAACAAGGCTTTTGTATTCGAATTTAGGATTCATAGATGCCTTCAGCGATGAGTCAGATGCCTGCCTATGTGAAGCTGACCACCAAAAGCACATGTTAACAACAGTGAGTCTCTTGGATATTGTCCCTCGTAAGAAAATTGATGGTGTTTATGACTTTTCTAGCTAGAGAAACAGTCAAAGTGGGAGTTATATACGCAGCAAGAGGTCAAGAGAACCAGAAAGAAATCTTGAAGAACACGAAGGGCTCATTTGCTTATGAATCATTTATCCAAGGACTCGGAGAGGTGGTAGATTTGAAGAGCCATCTTGGTTTCCAGGCTGGACTTAAGCATAAAACTGATGGAGAGCATGCGATCTATTATTCTGATCCCTTGATCGAGGTTATGTTCCATGTGGCCACAATGATGCCCACTTCAGAAGAAGATGAGCAAGTCCTTAACAAGAAAAGGTATTTCGTGGAAATTATTTTCTTACCTTCCTTAGACATGTTGGAAATGATCATGTGAATATTATTTGGTGCGAAAATTATAGAGCTTACAGGTAAAAAAGATTAACAAGTTTTCTAATTATCATAGGAGAAATACCATATCCAGTCAATACAACTTCATTCAGATTGTCATCTACCCGTTGAAATATGACTTGTTCAAGGTCTCAGTCCTTAGAAAGGAAGGAGTAATTCTCTTCAGCAAACCCTATAAACAACTTTAGGTCCCATATGTCCTCCCATGGATAGATAATATGGTCATTAGCAAGGAATATCTCGCTCTATATGTCAGACTCACAGCAGAGAATTCATTTAGAAGTATAAGATTTATTTCAATATTTTTATTATAGAATGCCGTCCACAAAAGGAGTCAACGTTCCAGTCTTACCAGAAGAGAAATGAGTACCTGAAGCAATTCTATTCACAAAGCAATGGAAATTCGACAAATCACTTTAAGCGTAAGGGTCACATAACAGATGTTTTTAAGGCCTTTCTTCACGAAGCTAGTCCAAATAAAGAGAATAAATCTCCTTAAAAGGTTCTCGATATACTTTTTGTAAATTTATCTAATCTTTTCTACATTGCCAGTATTTAACTGTACTATTTTCCTTTTTTGCCCTGCATCCTGTATTAACAAATAACGCATTACAAGTAACAAATTTAAGATTTATTTCAAACTAATATCCAAATCATCCTTTTCCACACTATGAGTCTCTTCCAAAAGAAGCTCGAAGACATCATCAGAGGATCCCGAGCCTCTGGAGTAGATCTCGCAACTTACAACTCTCAAATCATGCAAGAAACCAAAACTGAGCTTAAATCTCAAGATCCTGATGTAAAAGCCCAAGCTCTACTAAAACTCTTTTATGTAAATCCTCAATTTCCTTGTAATTAGCATAGTTCTTGTCTGAAGGGCATAGTATTGATTGGGCCAGCTTCAACATTCTCGAATGTATGAGCAGCTCATCTGCAGAAGCTAAAAAAATAGGACTTATTTTCGGCTCGCTGCTCCTCAGTTCCAATCCAGATGCAGTTATGATGGCCACCAATTTGTTCAAGAAAGTATGCATATTGTTATAGCCTTGTTTAATTATTTCAGGAGATAAAGAGTAATAATCTCAAAGAGGTCTCCATGATCCTCAGTTGCCTCGGAAATGTCCGCAACAAGAACCTCGGACAAGATGTCCTCCCTCTTGTTATCAACTGCCTAACACACTCCAAACCTCTTATCAGAAAAAAGGCTGTTGCCAATCTCAGAACAATTTTCACAACCAACCCACACTTGATCCAAGAAAACCTTGAGAAAGTTCTCCAAAGAATCCCAGAAGAACATGATCCCAGTGTCCTTAATTCTATTATTTCTCTTTGCTTCACAGTGATTGATCTCCAACCAGCACTTCATCCTCTACTCATTAAGCCTCTCTTTAATCTCTTTGAAATGAAGAAGAATAATTGGGTCTTCATTAAGCTAGTCAAGCTAGTATAAACCCGGTAATTGGCATAATTTTCTAGTTCGACAGATTGATATACCTCGAGCCCCGTCTCAAGAAAAAGTTGGCTGATGTATACTTGAAATTCTTCGCCACTACAAACGCTAAATCTCTTGAATATGAGCTTATTATCACGACACTAACTCACTTTGTGGAGTTTGGAGATTTATATAAGAAGGCATGCCATTGTCTCAAGTCTTTTATTGACAGCACAGACCCTAACTGTAAACTAATTTGATAGTGTATAATCTCCTAGTAAAAGGAATGGGTTTGGAATCTCTCAAGCAGATCCTCCAAAACGATCCTGCTATGATGGAAGAATATTATGATTTCTTAGTAGAGTGTTATAAGAAAGGGGATAACCTAAATAAAATTACCATTTCCAGTATATTTGCTGATCATTTGGACAATAGAAGTGTCGAAGAGACTGTGAACCTTATGATCAAGGATCTGGAGAGAATTGCTGCTAAAGAAGGAGCTTTTGATGCCTCAGACTTAATTATACAAAATATATTGAAACTTTGTTCCAAGAATTACTATTCTAATGTAGGAGATGCTGAATGGTTCCTTATGGATGTCCTTCTTAAGATCATGCCTAAGCTCAAAAACCCTGCTACAGCTAAGATTGCATTAGATATACTAATTGTAAATTTGGGAGATATTATCATAATAAATAGGATTTTACATTGAGAGTTGAGGAAATCAAGGACTCTGCAATTGATTTTGGAACTGAGCTTCTTCAGGCTCTAGATAAGGGAGATTTCAGTTTTAGAAGTCTTGGACAAAGTCCCTTCTTGTTTGAATATGAAACTGAAGAAAAGCATAATATCAGTGTAGCTGTCAAAGTGATTGAAGCTCTTCTGTTTATATTTGGTGAATATTCTTCTCATATAAAGGTAATCCTATCTCCTTTGTCAATTTACATTTAGACTGTAGAAGGATTCTTATCTATTGTGAAAACCCTTGAAAGAGTCGATGCAAAAGTCCTTGTTGATGTCCTTGGTCCACTTGAAATTTCTGTATCAAAGGTAAACCATGCAAACAATAATTGAATATTTTAGCTGATAATCACATTTTCAGAGTTCATCAAAGCTAATAAATCCTCTGAGGAAGTTCTTCAAACAGCTGTTAAAGAACTCAATCTCAACTCTAATTCTGAGGCTCAAATTTTACCTATTATCCAAGCATACATTAAGAGATGTGTCAAGCTCTTCCTAAAAGTCCAGACTGCAGGAAATGGAGCCTTGTTCTTCCTTAAGAATTACTACCTTTCAACCCTTCTTCAAGCAATTGACCCTTCTGACTTCTTATTAAAAGATATTGACAATTTCACTTTATCTGAAGATTCTCTTCAAATTATCCAATCTTTTAAGGAAAGATATTTCCAGAAAATAAAGCCTATTCAGAAGAATGTACACCTAGCAATAATACCTTTTTAATTTTTAGGCACAAAGTCTTGTGAAGATCCCTGAAGCTGTAGCCAATTTGGAGATAAAAATAAGCCCAGAGGAAGAACAGATGCTCTCCACATTTGAAAAGGATATAAATACCATTGTTAAAACTGTTGCTAAGGCTGAAGAGCAAAAGTCTAATGCTAAAATAGAAACCAGAAAAACAACATCAGAGCCTACAATCCAAAGTCCTGAGATGAAGGAAAGTCAGGTTGAAGAGAAGCCTGTTGAGACTAAACCTGTTCGCCAAAAGAAAGAATTCAAGGTGAATGTAGAGGAAGATGCGCCAACTCAACCTAATTAGAACTAATTTTGATTGAAATGATTTATGAGTGTGACCAATAAATAATCTTCTATTGGGTATAGATTTATAAGCAAGAATACTATTATTTTATGTATTAAAACTCAATATACACAGAAACCAGATGATAAATTAACAAGAAGACTTATTTTTGATTCTCTTTTCTTGCCCTCTCACAGGCCTTGGTTAGCTTTTGTACCCACTCGACAGGAGCTCTTCCTGCCACTAGATTGACTATTATCTTAGGAATACTTCCCTACAAAATTAACACCAAATTTTCCATATGATTACCTTAACATCAACTTGACTAAGAATACATAGATCAGTGGAATTAGGATCTTTAGCAGAAGGTTTAATCAAATAACCGGCAATATGGGTCTCAGCTCTGATGTTTCCTTTGATGGGTGGGACTAGAGGATGAGTCGTACTAACAAAACTCATGATGATTTCTCCTTTTTTAGGATAGTCAATTTCGTAATCTCTACTCTGGACGAAGTCTCTGTTAGAGACTCCCAAAGGAGCCTAGAAAGTTACAAAATACAAGATTTCTATTACCTTTACTAAAAAGTATATAATTTCTGTTTTTTCATCCACTTTCTCAACGATTCTTAGCTGTGTAGTGACAGTATCCCATTTGATTCTTTTTTCTGTGTCGTAGATCTGTTGGAATACTTCATAGGGTGAGAAACCTTCAATGAAAGCCCATGCTCTAATCAAGACGACGGGGCTGTTTTCAGGTTTGATCTTTTGGATAGTAATGATGGGATTGGAGCAGATTTTATCCCACTTTTGGGTTTCATCATAGGCCAGACCAACAATCTTCTGGAAAAGAACTAAAATTTAGAGGAAATACTATAAATATTACTTTCTCTCTTAGTGGAGTGAATTTTAGGTGGAACTGATTCTCTGTTCTTCCTTCTACTAGGAGTCATGCCGACATCTCCAGGAGATGATTTCTCAGATTCGTCGTCTTTCTTTTCAATTTCTTCTTCGGGATATGAAAATGAGTTGGATCTGGCGAGATCAGGCTTTTGAGTAGTTCTTCGAGGATCGAATTTAACATCGACATCTTCACAACTATATGAAGGAGTCTTTTTATAATTTAAGCTATTTCTTGGAGTCTCTTCGATAGACTCAGATATAGACTCGAGTTGGACAAGTTTGGCTGCTTGGAAGGTGATATGAGGACCTTTTACTTGGTCATGATTACTGGTATCATAAAGTGCAGAATCATCCATTAGATTCTTTTCTTCCTCTTCTTCCTCCTCCTCATCTGATTCTGAGGAAGAGCCATCTGGTCCTATTCCAAGGTCTTCAAGGGTAATAACACGGTTATCATCATGCTCAGGGGACCCTGCCTCTGGCAACTTTGTGAAGTTTGCATTTGTTTCAAAATCATATTTGAAGATTTTCCTGTCAACTCTCTTAGCAGACTCTATTTCTTTGGTGTCGATACTAGTAGGTAACTACAACATAACTAGTTTTATTACACTCTCTCATCTTCAAGACCGCTAAGCAAATCTGCGGAGTCGAATAACTCATCATCACTATGATTATCATCATCCTCTTTATCTTTATGCTTGACCAGTTCAATATCCTTTTCAATCTTTTCAATGTCTCTAACTCCGTTCATAATAATTTCCTTGTCCTCTAAAGAAATTAGAATCGTCTGAGAAACCATATACGTCGTGCAGCCTCATTCATTTTTCTTTGAAGATTGATAGGTTCTCTTAGGAATGCCTTGAATTTTTCAACATTTTCGCGGGTGGTCTTTTCGTTAGGGAACTCCAAAATCAGCTTTTGGATTTCCTCACTAATTATAAGAGCTTAGAATCAAATAGGGTACTTATTCAATAACTTTTGGATTTTCTTATATGTGACAAGGTTCTTGATCTTCTTTTCGACCTTGCCATCTTTTTTCTCCCTAAATTCGAGGATATGCATGTAAGGGATGAAGGTGGAATGTAACTTTTGGGCAATACTAAATATTAGACATTGAACCTCCAATTATACTCTTTTCGGCCTTCAGCTTGAGTCAAGTCAATTGACTTAATATGCAGCTTTAACAGTTTGTAAGATAACAGGATTGCCTTTTGTGGATCGACTTTGATAAGGAATTTCTTGAGCTTGAGGAAAATCTTAGAAATTTTCTTAGGATTTTGAAAAACTCTAAGATCAAGACAAACAGAAATCTCCTCAATGACCTAATAGAATTAATGTGGACAAGAATATAGCTACTTTCTCAACGACAAGTCTAAACTTGTTAAGGTTTCTTTTGGCATAGGGTTTGTTGAGCTTTGCGAATTTGATCAAACAATCCAGCTTCGTGGAGTAAAGAGCCTCTTGAGTGATAGGTCCCTTGTTCTTTATTCTCTTTTTTAGTTTCTTTCCTGCATATCTACCAATAGTAAGGCCCAAAACTCCCCCAGCAATCCCTCCAATGATAGTAAAACTCAGCGCCAAAAAACCAATAACGCTCAATACTGTCATGCCTACAACTGCCCCCATCTTCCTACTGTCTTTTTGTTTGGACCCTTCCTGAGACGTTAGACTGTTAAAATAATTGTTACAATCAGTCTTTCGATATCTCCGACAAAGTCTATCATCTCTTCGTGCGTAGCTGTATAACTTCCTGTTTGGTAAATTTTCTCCAAGTACTCGTTGTCCGTGGTAACATCAAGGTCGTACTCGAAACCTTTTTCTCTCTGATTTTTCTTACTATTTTTAGATTTTTTATTCTGAACGAAGTAGTTCTTTTCTTTAGACTGTCTGGGACTATCAAGCGCCAAATCTACTGATGAGTTTCTTTGACTGATTGGCTTACCGTAAAGTGATGGATTCTTGTGAGCTTCTTGCATAATCAGGATTATTGCAGGTACTTAATTAACAAATTTATATAAGATTGTTGTTAAATAAAACAAACACATTCAAATTCAAATATACACTAAAGGGTCATGAACAATCCAGGAACTTTGAATAAATTCATCGAATTATCATACCTCGGAATGGCAGTATCACGGATTTACCATTTTTTCCTTATTTTCTTAGTGGATATCTGCTTTTGTCTGTCTTATCAGAACTGACTTCAACTTTACTTTCGCCCTCTTCTGTTATTATTACTGGATCACTAAGGCTAGCTATCAGGAGAGAACCCAGATCGTACTGTGAATAGAAATTCCTTTATAACATGATAGTTAATGGCAATAAATGTCGTTCTTATTGTTTTCGATATACTCTGGATGTCCACAACAGGCTCTTCTTGGGGAGACAATTACTCCGCATATCCACTCTGGAACAGCATGTCTGGAATGAGAGCCTTTGCGATGACCTTCTCAGTCTTTAATCTGATATTGAAGGTATTTTGTTTGGGATTTTTTAATGATGTAATAGGCCATTTGCACTGGATTCCTCTTCATGTTACAAAGAGGACTTGCTAAAGGAGGTAAGGTTTGTAGTAATATAATCTAATTGATAGATGGAGAAAATATTGCTCTTGGCAGTGCTGACTATCTTGCCAATCAACAAGGCAATTATGACATGAGATCAAACCAAATTCAAGGTGGATACAGATAATTTCAAATTATTGTTCTTTGTATTTATTAGAAGCTTAGTGATATAATTAACCATAATTGCATAAAGGGCATATGGTCCCAATAATATTAAATTATTTTTCGTAACATATCAGATGAATTGGAAAACTTTGAATAAGTTCATTTTCACCAATCGCAAGTTCAAGAATTACACTTCATATCATATTCAAGATTCAGTGCTGACTAAAAATCTTACGATTTGTTACGATTCTAAATAATATATCTAAAATCTATCTAATATTGCTTGCCATAGTATGGGTTATAATAGCCCTTAAGTTGTCCCTTTCCTCCTGGAACCCATGAGTGACTAATCACAAATTCAAAGAGATTATCGTCAGGAATAGTTGCACTAACAACTCTGTAGTAGTCCACAAATTCCTCCAATGTCACCTTCTTGTCTCTTCCCTTAGGATCATTGGTCTATTTCTTAGTTAAACATTAAACTCTCTTACTTTAATAGCATGATGGATTTCAAAAGTATCAAGGAATTCCATCAAGACATCGTCCTCGCTTCTCTTACCATATCTCACATCAGGATGGTTCTTGACATTGAAGTTATCTATTGTCATGAAAAAGTAAGAAATCAAATATACTGTATAGAGTATCGGTTAATAGATAGCCCTTGAAATCTTTATCAAGTCTTTCGAAGTATTGGGTAGCGAGTTTTCTTCTATAGTCGCTTAACTGTCCAGTTAGCTTGTGCAAGAATTCTTCATAAAGAACATCGCTTCCCTGGGTGCATTCACAGAAGTTAAGAATCTTTTCGAGTTCATTTTCGGAGAGGTCAAATCTGAATTCTTGGGCAACCTTTGCGAAGGCCTTAGTGGAGACTTTTCCAGTATTTTCCTCATCAAGATCCTTCAAATGCTTCCAGAGTCCATAGAAACCTCTAATTCCTCTGGCAATAATTCTCTGTCTGAAGTGGGTGAACAATTCCTTAGCACGAGTATATTGATAATCTTCCTTATATGGGCTATTATTAGTTCCAGTTCCAGCATAGGAGTAGTCGGAGTAGGCAGTGGAAGGTCTGTTCATTTCTTCAGCATAGGTACCGAATGGAGCGTGGTGGGAGACTGAACCACCCTTCAGCATAGATCTATGGAAATCTTGGAGATATCCAATTTTAGGGTTGTAGCCTTGTTTTCCAGCGCCAGCGTAGTTTTCATAGTACTTGCTCTCATATTGGATTTTGAAGACACTGGTGATGATCATTTCAAAGTACTTGTCATCTTCGATTGAAGCACTAAGGCAAGATAAGAAATGATCGAAGAGGAATCTGTTCACGTATGGGTTACTCTTGGGGTTCTAAGAGGGTTATTCATGAGAAAATCTGTTTATACGTCAATAGAATGGAGAATAATAAGGGTTTCAGTGTATTCATCTTCAATTTGATCCTCAGTTTTCTTGCCTGACTTGACATCAGGGTGGGTTCTGCAGTTTGCAAAGTATTGGATAACATCATCAAGCTTAGTTTCTCAGATAATTAATACTATTCTTACATGAACAATGGATTTCTTCTCAACATCAACTTTTCTCCATGCAATATCAACAAGATCCTTTCTTTCAGGGCTCAAATCACCCTAAGACATTAAGACTAAGCCCTCCTCTTTCTTACGATAATGTGGTCCATGAAGTCAGAATATCTAATGACTCCTTTTCTTTGGGGATCATAATAACCAAACAAAACTTGATTTTCTAGCTCAGTT
>Ga0065720_1020251_pt1 | contig 15702 bp, 14 predicted proteins | sample Thericmetagenome_FD_59107 | JGI IMG/M metagenome (GOLD analysis project Ga0065720, IMG submission 59107) | Thermophilic microbial communities from the Joint Bioenergy Institute, California, USA of rice/straw/compost enrichment - eDNA_2 v2... | ecosystem: Engineered > Solid waste > Grass >... | reverse complement strand
TGTCTTCTTAATTTCTTTTTTAATTCTTCATTATCTTTTGTTACATAATTCTCCTTTATCAATTCAGTAAGAGAGTATCTTCTTTTCTTCCAGTTATAGTTTTCAGCGCAAGAAAACAGGTCATCTTCATCTTTAAGACCAAGCATCAAATATATTTTATTTTGGAGGGCAGGGTTGGGCCTTTGGAACCAAATCGCATAAATCAAAAAGTAGAGGAACCAGATAAGTGCCATCCACCAGGTAAATTTGCCGAATGAGAACCAGACACCTAGAATAGCTAAGTTCAGGATGTAAAAGAAGGAATCTTTAGAGAAAATCCAAGTGTCTAGTGAAATAAAATCAAGAACTCTCGTCTGAATCAACCCCATTGTCAATAATAAATTCAAGGCATCACTTCCAACTATTGTTGAGATTCCAAGGTTATCTCTCATAATCAATAGATTAAATATCATCATCACTAAGTAGGGAATGGAACAGCATAGACAATAGATTGGAGCTGTATATTTGGTCTAAACTCTCTAAGAGAAAATCAAAACTAATCTTACTTCTAACAAACCGACAAGGTCTTCAACAGTCGGGAAGTAATACTTTCTGCTGATAATGTAAATTGCCCCATAAAAGTATAGGACTCCTTTAATATTAAATGGAAAAAGCTCTAGTTATTACCTAGGATTATTATCGCCACTGCACCATCTTCAAGCTGAGACTTGCTAAAAATGGAAGTTATGTGCTCAAGAGGATTGTCATAAACGAGTTCCTCCAACTGACGAGCAGTACTTTCTGTCATCTCACAATTAGAAATATTTATTTAAAATTCAATGAGTATGTTACATTAATCTCTAGGATCAATTTTCCTGGCGAAATTTGAATATTAAGAACAATCTCTCCACCAATTATATGAAACCTATGCTAACTTCTCACAGAAGACCATTAAAATGAGCAGTATCCATTTCTTTCCAGTCATATTTTTTTTGGATATCTTCTTCATATATGATAGTAGATATCTAGTAGTTTAAATGAGTTTTTAGAGTCTCACTCTCTTAACAGAACATACTTTTAAGAAAATTCCAGAATCACTAGGATCTGAAACCCTGTTCTGGTAATACTAACGCAAATTTGAAATCTAGCTAAGATACTTTGTAAATTCCTATCTCAACTAATTTTTGGTTGTTCCCTCTTTCAACTACAATCTAATGGAAAAGAAAATATGTTTTATTCATTTCTGAAAGATTTACTCAAAGATTTGTAATTGTAAAACATATTTCTTTTTTGTTGTTAATTACTCAAAATGGAGTCTGTACAAAGAGTTTTTCAGGCTCGGTGCTGGTAAATTTATTCTGGAAGCGAAGGAAATAATTATTATTACAAAATCAATATTAGAAAGCTTCGTTTAATTTATATTTCTCTCCTATTCAAGAATGGATTTTTTGGGCATTATTGGAACAGTGATCGAGTTCTCTCAAAAAGGTGAGGAATTCTCTGATGAAATTAAATCAATCAAAACCACCTGCGAGAGTCTCCAGATGACAATCAAACAGCTGGATCAAAGAGAGTAAGTTTACTTCTTTTTAACATTCAATTCTCACTATAATTCAAAATGGCGTTCTAATGTTTTATAGGCTTCCACCACATATATCCAAGACTCTTGATGATAACCTTAAAGAAGCAAGAGACTTACTTCAAAAATCCGCCACGAGACCATCATCTTGGTACATTTAGAATTCGATGTTTAAATATGAATAGGTGGACAAACATTAAAAACATGCTGCCTGGATCAGATCTTCATAAAATCAAAGAGAAGAACCAGCAACTCATGAATGTCATCAATTTGATCAATTTTCATTTAGTCAGCAAATCCACTACAATGGCTAAGAGAATGAAAACAATAGCTGACGATGCAGAAATTGACACCAATCTTACCCTCAAGAAAGTTAAAACAATGGAATTAAATCGATCAATGGAATCCTTAGCACTAACTAGAAAAACCAATAGTGAAGGAGGAAAACCAAATATTCTACTCGAGGCCACCTTAGCTGATGATCCAGAAGAAAATAAAGCTCTTGATGGCCCAACTCTTCCTGATGATGAAGAAATAGGAGATCACCCTCCCAAAGACATTGCTTTCAGACTTCAGATGCTTTATGATGAGAGACTTGGAAAAACATTTCATAATAATAAAGAGGTGACTCATATCATAGAAATGCCTTGGGAGGCAGATGGGACATCTGTTTACACTTTTCAAAGAATTAATTTCCATTATCTTCCTCCAAATGATTTACCTCGATTATCGAGAGACCACGCAGTAATAACTGCTGTGAGAAAAGTAGAAAAGAAATCCCAAGAGGATATTGCTCTGGCTCCAACTCTTCTTGATAATGATAATGATAATAAATTATATGGACCAACAATGCCAGATACAGATGACGAGCCTAACCCTAGCCACGAAGAAGAAAAATCCAATCAAGTCAAAAATGAATATGTGCTAAAGGATTTGAGCTTGAATGGTACTTATTATTTGAAAAACCAAAATATTATATCTTTTAATACAAATGGAATGAAAATTTCTGGAGACTTTTTACAATTGAAAAAGGGAGAAGAAATAAAACTTGAACATGGAGATATTATTGCTTTAATTACAGTAAAACCTCATCACAAGGATCTCATATTCGGTTTCCAATTTTTAGAGTACTGAATAATACGAACTTCATATATTATATCACATTATATAATTATATACTCATGCAATGATGATGATTCTTCTGTACTCCCTTTGTATTGCTATTTATAGAGCTTTCTGATTAAGAAAAAGGTTGTTACATTATAAGAAGAGAAAAAAAGTAGGTAAGTTACCAAATGAATTTATACTATACAAAATGTGCAGCGATGAGAATTTTTTGCCAAGGTTCTCCATTTTTGAGAACAAAAAGAGTATATTCCTTAAATTCCTCATTGGTATAAACAAATTTTAATGAAATCTTTGCAGGAACTCCTTTTTCTGCAACAAACTCATTTGACGCCATATTGAGAATATGAGGATGATCTGTGAAAATTTGGACTAAACATTTAGAGTCATTGCTCAATATGGTAATTTTCTAAATATTTACCAAATTAATAAGGGACTATTTACCTTTTTGTTCGTTTTGTTTTTAGAAACTTCAATTTGACTTAGCTTATTCTCAGGAAAATCAACTTTTGAAAAATCGTGTTCAAAATTGGACGTGCGATTTTTGCTAGTGATAGATTCGGCAGCATGAGATGTCAGATTGTCTTTGAGAACGAACTTCTCCTTCAAATTAACCGGATGAGCCTTTTCTTTTCTATCATCAGATTTGGGATCATATTTTTCATCCTGTGAGGATACATCTGCCTGATATATTTTGCTTTGGTCATTTGACTCCTCAGCTTTAGATTCACTTGTTGTTATACCTTTTATAAGTGGAGAGTCCTCTTTCTTCTTTCTTATTTGACTATTCTCTAATTCCTCGTTCTTTTTCTTCTTCTCGTCTTTAGTAATGCTTGATTTTGTCTCTTGACCTTTGGGATTTTCTAAGCTTGTCAGGCTTGCCAAAAACTTTTTTGTAAAAACGGTTCCTCCTTCTTCTTCTATATCTTCTTCAACAGGCCGAATTAACTCGCTATTTCTCCCTGAAATGTTCTCTTCTATTGGAGAATCTCCTGTCTGTAGGAGATTATAATTGTTCGTAAAGGGCTCAGTGTGCTCCAAGGTTCCTGTTACATCAGTTGTCATATTTATTCCTATCAGCTAAAAAACTTTATACTTATCCATACTGTCCATTTGACTAGGATATTGACCGCTTGAGTTGAATTGATAGTCGTATTGGGCTCTAGGGTCAGATTTCTTATGTCGAAAAACATCGTATTGTGAGTTTCGCATTGATCCATTTTGACTGATTTTCCCAGCCGCAGACTGTTTGTATATTTCAGGGATAGTGATTGTTTGAGTTCCAAGCTCTTTCTTGTTGCCTACTGATTAGATCTATATTAGAAAAACTACCTCTGGTCAAAAAAATAATTTCCTTAGAAGCATCTATTTCGTTCGGATTTAATACTGGTACATACTTCTTTGCTTGGAAGCCTTTGTTAGGGAGAAGACCTCTAAGAAATTGTTTTTGAGGAGTCAGTTGACTCAAAGCTTCTTTTATCGCTTGTCTCTTACGTTCAATGCTAAGTTCATATGAAGAAATATTCCTGCCAGCTCTCTCTTCTTTTATCGGAGGAAAATGAAAGTCCTGATTATCGCCTCTGCTTCGACCCACGGTTTTGCTTCTGTTTTGTGAGCTCAGTACAGAGTCATTTTTGGAACTACGAGGAAGTAAGAAATGTCTTTCGTCTATTCTCTTAGAATCAAATGAGATACTGGGGTTTCCTTCTGTAGTGTGTAGCTCATAGAATTCTATTCCATGATCTAAAGTTAATATTGTGTTGAAGCAGTTTACCAAGTGGCTGTCTGCCATCTAATATATCTGCAATTTTGTCAATAATTCTGTCAATTTTTGGCCATGATTTTGTCTTCAATTTAGAGAAGACAAGCTAGAAATCTCAATTTTATCCATTAATGTTATACATGATCTCTAAAAACAATCTCGAAAGCTCCTAATGCAGGCGTGAATTTTCTACCATCTGAAATGAGAAAAGTAATATGCTATTTACTTAGTGGATTGATGTTCCCGAACACAGATAAATTTGGAAATTCTCCTTCAATCTCAAATTTTACTAAGAGATGAATCAGTTGGAAGGCAAATTATACTCATTTCGAAAAATTGAAGGTATTTCTTTTCATTATGTTTGGTGCACCAAGCATGGGTATGGCAATCCACACAAAATTCAACAAAGACCGAGTTGTACAAGTTAATCATTATTTAACTGCATTATTTTATATTATTTTATCGCATCCTGCTGATGTAAAAATGATTACCAACCCAGATCCTGAAGAAATTTTTTCTAGTTCAATATGCTCATTTGCTTCAAAAAGACAAATGAAATGTGATTTCTTTTACAAAAGAATTTCAGAGTTTTGTTTTATTTAAGTAAAACTCAGAATTCGGTTTGAAAAAATAAATTCTTACGATTAGTCACAAATAACTTAGAAATTTTGTCAGTATTGATATCCTGGTACTTTTTTATTTCTTTCTCTAATCTATCTTTAGTTCAGCTTTATGAAAATTATTTTTTATCTAATTTCAAATTTCAAATGGAAGAAATATTTACACCTTTGCAAATTGAATTAACCGAAGCTATCTATGATTCTTTGCAGAATCACATCTACTCAAATGCTGTATTTCTCGCTGAGCGCCTTCTAGCTGAAAATGATTGTGAAGAATCCCGAGCTATCCTTGCAGAATGTTATCTTGCAGAAATGAAAGCGTACAAAGCCTACTATATTCTCAAGGATTGCAAAAGCGAAATGAATAGATACAAATTTGCTATTGTCTGCTTGAAGTTGAACAAACTCAAAGAAGCCGAGAAAGCCTTGGCCTCTCCAGTCAACGATACAACAAATAAATTTTTACTGAATCATACAATCAAATTAGAAAACATACCAAACGGATCATACGGGCTTTACTTATTAGGACTCATATCAGAGAAACTTCAAAAGATTAATGAAGCCAAAGAATTCTACAGAAAAGCCCTCGAAATGAATCCAACAATGTGGTCAGCATATGAAAAACTCCTCAAGCTAGGAGAATTAATTGAACCTTCTGAGGTGTTTATGCAGAACCGCTTCAAAGTATATGAAAACTCCAGAAAAAAGAACATATCCTCACTTTTGTCCATGGTTAGATCTCCATTTTCGAACGAAACTATGAAACCCTCTAATAAGTTTGATTTCTTGCAGGAAGAAAAGCCTATAATCAATGAGAAGTCCAGTGGCTCCTCTATCCAAGTTGAATTTGACTTCAACACAAAATCTTCTGCTGCAAATAAAAGTAAAATGATGCCACCTACAAAATCTTTGAATTTTTCTACAAACAGTAGCTCTCTTGTCAACAATTTCAATATATCACTCGAAGAATCAGGCACTATCAATCCTTTCAAGACTAATCAGGGCATGAACCTGAATACTCAAGGAAAAACAAATTTCAGCCACATTTCTCAACAAGTCGGAGGAAAATCAGGTTCAACTAAGCCCTTTGAATCTGATTTCACTGGAAAAATACAAAATCAAGGCCTTTCTCCCAACCTCTCATATAGAGAAACTCAAAATCAGATCAAAGACTTGATGACTCTTCTAACAAGATTAGGTGAGCCATACCTTCATCTGCTAAGCTATAATTGTCAGCAGGCTATTGACCTCTTCTATAAGCTCCCCAAAAATCATTTTAACACGGGATGGGTTTTATCCAATATTGGTAGAGCTTATTGGGAATCAGTGAAATATGCTGAAGCTGAGAAATACTTTGAGGAAGCATTCAGAACCGAACCTTATCGTCTTGAAGGCCTAGAGTATTATTCCACATGTCTTTGGCATATGAAGAAACAAGTCGAGCTCTGTCACTTAGCATATACCGCCTTGGAAAAATCTCTCTTTGCTCCTGAACCTTGGATTGTTCTTGGAAATTGCTTCTCTTTACAGAAAGAACATGAGAATGCACTGAAGTTCTTCAATAGAGCAATCCAACTAAATCCCTCTTTTGCTTACGCTCATACTTTGAGTGGACATGAGTATGTGTATAACGAAGACTTCCAAAAGGCCAGAAAATGCTTTGAAAATGCGTTAAACATCGATTTAAGACATTACAATGCTTGGTGGGGATTGGGCTACATCTACTACAAGCAAGAAAAATATGACAGAGCCATTGACCATTTCCAAAAAGCCATCTCAATCAATTCAAAGAACCCAGTTTTGCATAGCTACCTCGGTATGACTTATGCCGCCCAAGATGAACTGTTGGAGGCTTTAAGATGGTTCCAGAATAGCGAGCATCTGGATGATAAGAATGTTATGAATAGGTTCCAGAAAGCCAATGTGCTCTGTAAACTTGAGAGGTATGAGCAGGCTTTAGCTGAACTTGAAATCTTAAGAACGTTAATGCCAAGAGAAGCTCCTATTCCTCAGCTCATGGGAAAGATCTATAAGCAGCTTGGAATGATTGAAAAGGCTCACACCTTCTTCACACTAGCTCTTGATCTTGAAAACAAGGATTCTCAGAAAATCAAAGCTATGATTGATTCCTTACATAATATGAATGAATTTAATGATGATGGTGATCTGTAAAGGGTGTATTTATGTTGTACGTTCATAACTAGTCAGTGACTATTTCTCATTAATTCAATTCTATTTCAATTTTATTTGGTTTAATACAATGCAGAAAACAGTTTGGCCTGAGTATGAAAACGCAAAGATCTTAGATTGCAGGTAAAAATAGCCTATTAGCAGTTGATTTGTAGAGAAGAAACAAATCCAATGAATAGCATTGTTTTTACCTGTGAGCATGCAACGAATCTGTATAAATTCACTTTCATATCATAATCAAAGGCTTCCAGAATCATATAAATGGTCCGAAAATGACTTAGAACACTTCGCAAACGATCATTGGGGATTTGATCCAGGGTATCATAATGAAACTTAATAGAAAATTAGTGCGCTCGATTTAGCCAAAGATATTACAACAGAATTGAAAGCATTATTAGTATATAGCAAATACAGGTACTCATATTTCAAATAGATCTTTAATGATTAGCCGATTACTTGTGGATGTGAATAGAACTCTGGCTTCACAAACTCTATTTCGCAAGGAAGGTGATGGCCTTAAAATCGAGCTTAATCAAGGTAGGTATGTATGAGTTTTGTCTATGACAAGTTAGAGCTGGATAAGAATGAAGAAAATAAGAGGATTATAAAGTATTATTATTCATACTATACAGCAATGAGTATGAAGAGTGAAGTCAGTTGTGTAAGTACTTAGGGAATATTTCTGAAAAACTGGATCCAGACTATGTGTTTTCAATTCATTCATTTACACCAAATTATGAAGGACAAATTAGAAGAGCAGAAGTCTGCATTGCAACATCTCTGTCTGAAGAATTCGCTTCCAAAGTTTTTTCGATTAGTAGAAAATATAAAATCTAGGTGTTAGAGGAATTTGAGAATAAAGGATGGAAAGCAGCTTTAAATGATCCTTGGTCTGCTAAAGAAGGAATTTTTAATGCTAACGATAGGTAAAATTTCAAAGACAAATATGTAAACAGTTAGCTTGACAACTTCGAGAGCAGGGAGAAAGAGAATAGGAGTGGGATTTGAGTTTAGGAATGACCTTCTCCAAAATCCTGAAAAATATAAACAGCTAAAATCTGACCTACTTGACATACTAACAAAACTATGTATAAATAAAAAGAACTAAAAATCTGATCCCAACATTTTTCTTGAATTCCATAGTCTGTCGGCACAATTTGTGTTTCATGTAGACAATATTCCTCAAATTACCTCTGTTTCAAGTTTAATTTAAGCATTACAATTTCATACGAAACGACACTTAGCTAGATTTCTTGGTTAAAATATTGCCTACAACGTGTCAATTGTGAGAAGTTTACTAGATCACGATTATTTTTCTTAGTATCATTCTATGTTCTCTCTGTATGATTTCTGACATAGCTTTATTGGGTTTGAGTTAAATAAATTTATTCAATCTCAATAATAATTATACAGATCTAAACAAGATTATTAACTGCTTCAATGTTCAAGCTTTCCAAGTTAGTCAAGTCACCTTTCAGTCACTCCATCCCTAAGGCTGGATTCTCATCCAAGATCTGTAATTCACTCTCCGATGCCTTAAGAGGCCTCAAGGATGGCCAAACCTTACTTTTTGGAGGGTTTGGATTATGTGGAATTCCTGAAAATTTAATCCAAGGAGTTCTTGAAAGCGGAGTCAAGGACTTAACTTGCGTCTCTAATAACTGTGGTAAGCTTTAATATTCGACGAATACAAAGACTTTAGGTGTTGATAATTTCGGATTGGGAATCCTTCTTGCCAACAGAAGAATCAAGAGAATGATCGCCTCCTACGTTGGAGAAAATGCTGAGTTCGAAAGACAATATTTGAGCGGTGAACTCGAAGTTGAGCTTGTTCCTCAAGTATTCATTCTTGAAAAACCTAATAATCTCTTAGGGTACTCTCGCTGAGAAAATTAGATCTGGTGGAGCTGGTATTCCCGCCTTCTTCACACCTACAGGCTATGGTACTCTTGTCCAGGAAGGAAATTTCCCTATTAAGTTTAAACAAGGAACCAACATTCCTGAGATCTTGAGCAAGCCTAAGAAGGTAAAACGCGGTTTTTCGCTGTGAATTCGTTAGGTTGAAACATTCAATGGAAGAAACTATGTTATGGAAACAACCATTACAGGAAACTTTGCCTTCATCAAGGCCTGGAAAGCTGACACAAGAGGAAATCTTATCTACAGAAAGACTGCCAGAAACTTCAATCAAGATATGGCCACAGCTGGCAAGATTGTTGTTGCTGAAGTAATTCTGACGAGGTTTTTTATGGACTTTTTAGGTCGAAGAAATTGTTGAAGCTGGAGAACTTGACCCTGATCAAATTCACACCCCAGGAGTCTTTGTTGACAGAATATACAAGGGACAAAAGTGGGAAAAGAGAATAGAAAGATTAGTTTTGGACAAGGGTGCTGATTCAGGAAAACCCAAGAAGCCTTCTGATTTAATCAGAGAAAGAATTGCTAAGAGAGCTTGCAAGGAAATCAAGGATGGCATGTATGTTAACTTGGGAATTGGTATTCCAACCCTCGTTCCTGCATTCTTGCCTCCTGGAGTTAATATCGAATTGGAAAGTGAAAATGGTGTTCTTGGTGTCGGTCCTTACCCCAAAGAGGGACAACAAGATCCTGAGTTGATCAATGCTGGTAAAGAAACTATTACAATCAACAAGGGAGCTTCCTTCTTCTCAAGTTCTCAATCATTTGGAATCATTAGAGGTGCTCATTTGGATTTGACCATCTTGGGAGGTATGCAAGTCTCTGCTACTGGTGATCTTGCCAATTGGATTATCCCAGGAAAGATGGTCAAGGTAAACTCTTTTAATATAATTATCAAGCGTTTAGGGTATGGGAGGAGCTATGGACTTGGTTGGATCTGGAAGCAAAGTCCTTGTTGTGATGGAACATGAAGCTAAAGGCCAACACAAGATTCTGGAACAATGCACCCTTCCATTGACTGGAAAGGGAGTGGTCACTAAGCTTATCACTGAAAAGGTATAAAGATCTAATGATTTTCTTAAGGAATAGGCTGTCTTTAACTTCGAAAGCGGAAGAATTACTTTGGAAGAAATCGCTGAAGGACTTTCTCTCGAAGATATCAAGAAAGCTACTGGATGCCAATTCAATGTCGTTAACAACCTTAAAACTTTCTAAGCATTATCTAACTTCGTATCGAATATCAACATGTCATGTATCAAATTTCACTAAGTCAGATTTTGCAAAACTTTCATCTAAAAATTCCTGAAAACACTGAAATCTTACACAAATCATGGATATATATAGATCATAATCTCCAATTATGCATTCATAATTAATCCTTTTTAGCCTTTTTCTTGCCTGGAGTTGGCTTTGTCTTTGTCTCTTCACCTGCTGTTGGATCGATTGGACTGGGGCTTGCCTTAATAGTTCTGAATATTAATATAGCGAAGAATAAGGTAATTATCAAGGTAAGATAGAGCATGGGCCTTTGTAAGGTGATATCTCCAACAGGAATAGGAGCGAATAGGATATCACTCATTTGTCCTTTTTTCAAATCCTTCTCATCAGCAAAGTGTCTTAGTCTGATTTTTTGGAAACCTGGGCCAAATAAACTTGCAACTTTTTCATTAAAGAATGGATTGTCAAATGTGTCATTTTCGAAGAGATTGATGAATGAACAGTTAGAAAAGAATCTTGTTTTCATAAACAAAGGTGAGTTTACATATTCTGTCTCAGCAGGAGATTGATACCTGAAATGAACAGGGTAGTTCACTTTAAGGATAGAATCTGGTTGATCCTGAGAATAGGCTAATAATTTTTGATAGTTCATCTGTGCGATCCAGATATACTGTTTTCCATGACTTGTGGGTTTCTCAATATCAAATACATCAAATCTGACCATTTTCTAAAGAATAAATATAAGTTTTCTTTTAATATTACCATGTAAGGGACTTTACGTATCTCGTCTTGATCAACATAAGTTTGTTCAGAAACAAGATCTAGAAGCAGAATGTCACAATTCTCTTCATAGTCAGATTTGAATTTAATTTGAGTCTTGTTTATTTCATCTGAAAAGAAGATCTTTTCCATATGCCTATGAAGTCCGCCTCCAGTCAAATTGAATAATGCGTTCATATTCATTCTCGTATTGATCTCTTTTTGTTCTTTCTGGATAATGTATCCTGTAACAGTTGAATTTTTGTGCTTCACTTGGAAAGTATTGGTACCATCTATCCTGGTGATAGGTTCAGACTTGTTATAAAAGTCTTTAATATATGACAACTTGATGGGCTTATAGGAAAAGGTCACATTGCTTGAATCTCCATATTCCAATTTAAAGTTGAAGAGTGAAGTTCCCTTCATGTGGTTAAAAGTTGATTGGAAATTAAAAGGATAAGCTTGGAATAAGACTGTATGAGCAAACCCAGCCAGCAACAATATTTCCTGGCTCTGTTGCTTGAAATCATAATAAAGATATCCAGTACAATTTTCCTTAGAGTCTTTGTAAAGGAATCCTTTCTTAACAAAATGATCTGCTGTTTCCTTCAAACCAAAGATTCTGTTAAGGACTGTGAAGAGTCTGCTGTCAGTGCTTTTCCTTGTAAATAAGCCCCAAGAATCGAATAATTACTTTTCACATATGACTAATTCTGCTTCATGTGTTCGTAGTGTTATGAATATGCTCACTCCTTTCACACTAGATGTTTCGTTTGTAGTAGGTACTAAATAATTACAGCCATCTTAAAATATAGTCCTTACGATTGAACTCTCCTTCAATAAAAATATCAGATTTTTCAATCCTCCTTTCTAGTGCCGCTTTTTTGGGAGAAAGAAGAGTTGACATAGCTTCTTCTGGATAACTAGTCTCAATTCTAATGATTTGACAAGCTGTATATGAGAGCAATAAAGCAAGAATAAAAAGAATCTTCTTCATCTGTTGTGTTAAATATCTTTTTAATTAAAATATCCAAAAGCACTGAAACTTTTATTTTTCAAAGAAACTGTACATAAGTCCTTCTTCACATACAAGCGATATCTAAATTTTTCTTTACATTAAGAAAGGCTAATAGCATCAAAATAGCAACAAATAGAATAGTATTGAGTAATATTCTTAATGAAGAAACAAGTTAATTAGAGTTAGTTTATTGTTTTTATTGTACCTAATTCTCTATCGTTGAGTAAGCAGTCCCAACTATATCTCAATATTAGTATTTTTGAGGTTTACCTCCAATTCTGACATAATCTGATTGATATGTGATCTCTGGGTCAGTGAAATTCATAAACAAATAATGTCCTAATTGGACATTCTAAACATCATCTAAAGGATAGAAGAGGATTACTTTATGGGCTAACAGACGATTTAATGCTTCAAAAACAGAAATTCCCAAAGCATCCAAAAATGGGAAAGCAGCATCGACGTCAGTTGATCCATCGAGAGATTCTATTTTTAGTATGCTGTAGTCCAAAATGGCTCCTCTCATTGCTCGTATTTGAGGAAGAACCTTTAAATCAACCGATGTTGTTATATTAAAGGTAGCATAAGGATCTTCTCCAGATAGGTCCTTAAGTAAGGCTTCTATCTTCATAGGAGCTGTTATTCGAATAAAACCACCATTAGTTTGATTAAAAGCTATGTAGGGTAAGGGCTCAATAGATTCTATCTTAAATGTAACATTATATGGTTGGTCTAGCTCTTTCATTTTAGGGAATAAATCACCTTAAAGTTTTTAACAGATTAGAATTCTATACCAAATGTTTGTGAGGTAAATCGCAACCCTACAAAATTCTTCATCTGGAAAGGACTTACTTCAAGAGAGAAGACATTATGTGTGAGATAGGAGGTGACTAGAGTATTGAAAACTGCTTGACTTAAATAAATTTGAGGTGTGGAGTAATCTAATAAATTAGCTATTAGCATTATTGGTGTTACTCTGTTTGTCTTCAAGTTCATTTTGGAACCCTGTATCAATAAGCTTATATTCATGCACTTTAAAGTTAGTTTTCAGTACCTTTGGCTTACGGTGATGATAATAAAAGTGGCCCTTTAGATATATACGAAGAGTTCTATTCATAAGGATAAAAGATTTCTTAGAAATTTTACTGATCAACAATTTTAGGATCTTTTACTAGTGATAGATCCAGGAAGATGTCTGAATTAGCAATAGGAAATTTGGGATGGAACTCATTTTTAAATTTGTTGTTGATAAACTACGAATAGTTCGTTATTAAGTATTATCCCTTCTTACCCTCTCAAGTGCTATAGCAAGAGGAGTATTGAGAGTATCTCCAATTATCGGAATCAGCAGATTAATTAGCTTGCTCTCTATTTTATCCCACCAAGTATCTCCCAAACTAATTCCTATAGCTTAATTTAATATTCAACGGATTTACTAATATTAGAAAAGTCAATCCATAAAAATGGAATTGTTATTTTCAGGATTTCTTTGTCTCTTTTCAACTTGAAGTCTGCTCGCCCTTTAAAATCTTCCCAATACAAAATCACATCTTTCCCAAATATCTTTTTTCTAAATTTTGAGAAGATGATTATAATTTTCTACTCTCCAATTTTCAAATCCAAATTCAAGGACATTTCTAGCCTTCCATGATTCCTAATCCTTGAGAAGGTCAATCAATTTACTTACGCATGACAAAGAATAAATTCAGGTTCTCTCAATTTAATAAAAGTATCATTGGGATTTAATGAGCAAGAGATAATATTAATATTTGAGAGGGTTCCTTGAAGAACCAGCGGCCCTATTTTTTTCTCAAATTGCTGATCTGGTATTTTAGAGTTTTGTATCTCACTAATTACAAGAGGAAGGGCCTAATTAATAACCAATAACACATTTTTCTTTACATAATGAGTCAGGCCATTGATAATACTTTCTGGTATAGAAAAGATAACACCTGGCAAATCTTCCTGGTGGTCTTTAGCTAGACTTATTTCCCAGATGATCAAGGAGAGAAGAAGTCCTAATTTTCTCATTTGAATAAATTTATTTCCTTTATTCAAGAATGTCAAAAAAATCTCAATTTTTCTATTTTCTTTTTTCTGATGTCAAATAACTAAGGCAAATTTGTTATTAATTGATAATTCCAGGAACCCAATTCACATTTTAACTTGCTTTTCCCTAATGTGGATTCTCATAGTCATAATACCTAGACTTTTTTCAAATATAACAGTTATATTGAGCGGAATTATATTAAAGTTGTGAGATAAAAAAATTAATCAAGATGATGCAGGAAAAAAATAGGTTTGTTCCTACTATCAATCCAAAAATTCTAGAAAATACAGAGGAGTTGATGGGTACAACTTAGCGATCCAAACTTATCCTTTTAGGTTCTCATTACTACAGGACTGGGCTGAGCCTTCAAAGCTATGACTTGACAATGTCGGCTAATGACTTTTTTAGTTCAGAAGAAAATTATGAATATTGCCCACACTGCAATAGAAAATTTTTTGTTGGACGACTAAAGCTCCACCTCAAGAGCTGCAAAGAAGGAAACACTTTCAAGCCTGTCAAGCCCAAAGCAAATCGTATTGAACCCTTAGAAAAGAAAACCAATGAGCCTCAAATGAAATTAGATATAGATGCCCAGACTCCTGAAAGTACAAATCAAAACGTCACACCTTATAGAAGCTATTTCAGTTCACTCCAAGCATCAGCAGAAAATTTGCATATCAAAGAATCAAGCCATGAAGAAAATGAGAACATTCAAGAAAATGACAATCAATCAGGAAGACCAACTCATCAGGATGAGGAGAAAGCTGCTGAAAATGATCTAGCCAATAAATATCTTGATGAGGTATATCAATATCTTCTTTTTTGAATTCCAAGAATGAACGAGTAGCATGCTCTATCTGTGGGAGACAATTCATAAAAGATAGAATAGCAAAACATGAAAAAGCTTGTAAGAAAGGAAATAAAAAACGTCCAGTTTTTGATATAAAGAAACAACGAGTATAAATTTCTATTATATTTCTCAGAATTTAGCAACCAGAGGAATTAAATGATCTAGGACTCAAATCTTCTGTTGAAAGCCCAAAATTCAAGACTCATCAGCAATTTAGAGTCAAGGACAATGACCATGATACTACTGAGAAACCTTCTAGTGCATTTGTGAATAAAAACGAAGATGGTACCAGAGAGACTCAATCTGAGAAGAAGGTTCCTAAATGGAAAATAGATCATGAGAATTTTATTCAGAATATCAGATTTAACAAAAAACTCAAACAAGTAAAAGATTTTGAGTAATAATAACTTTCTTAAGATGGAAGCCAATGGAGAAGATACCTCTAATCTCAAAGCTCCTGAAATCTTACAGCCAGATTATGTACCTTGTTCTTATTGTTTCCGTAAATTCGCTCCTGCTACAGCAGAGAGACATATTCCAAAGTGCAAAAATACTCTTAATAGGCCAAGACCACCCCGAAGCAAAATAGAAGAACTCTCACCAATAGAACTTCCAACTAAAACCAACCTTCTCTC
>Ga0065720_1020249_pt1 | contig 15719 bp, 15 predicted proteins | sample Thericmetagenome_FD_59107 | JGI IMG/M metagenome (GOLD analysis project Ga0065720, IMG submission 59107) | Thermophilic microbial communities from the Joint Bioenergy Institute, California, USA of rice/straw/compost enrichment - eDNA_2 v2... | ecosystem: Engineered > Solid waste > Grass >... | reverse complement strand
TCCCTTTCCTTGACCAATGTTGCCCATTGCTCAGCGAGCAATTGCTCCTGCATCACGCTCTCCATCAACTTCATGAACCTTGCTGAAAGGGACAAAACTGCGCGATATTGGTGACCTGTAGTTTTTGTCACACAGGTGTAGCCTGCCGACTCCTTGGGAATCAATTGCTATCTGTGTCGCTCTCCAACTTCCCGCGCCGATATCCTTGCCCTGCTGGGCTCATTCTGTCTCAGTCTCTTTCGTCCGTCTGCCTTCATAAACACATATTGCAGTCCTCATCAACTTTTCCTTTAACTACTTCATCAAAGCAAGCATTTGTTGCCCGGGTCAGGTGGTGTACAGATCGCTGATGCCCTTGCGTCCTAGTGCAATGGTTTAAAACCTTGTCAGACATGTTTGAAGCGGAAGTTGATTTGTAACTATACTCCAAATCACCACGCTTCCAGCCATGTCGCAGAAAGTTCTGTTGCGTCACCGACAAAACGGCGTCACCTCGGAACCTCTCCGCCTTCTGTAACTTCTTCCCTCGAGATGACCCCTGCTTCTGTTCCCCATGCATACGAACCAATGCAGACCTGGGATCAACGGCGAAGCAGCGAGCAACGGCCTCCAGTTCCTCCGTCTCTACCAGCTGCCACAACCAATCTTCTTCCCACGCTGCCTGTTACTGAGCGATCTCGAGAACCCCCTTTTCATCTTAAAGCGCTGCCGAGTCGCGCCAATCCAAATGGGCTTTCTGAGGAGATGACCATATACACGGAAACAAGGATGCTACAAGATCAGACTGGCCGCTTGCGTAAGCTTCCCTCCGTTTTGCATGTGGTTAGTTGTCATCATGTGATCCAATCTGACTTACAGGTTCGGCAGTATATATCGGCGATTCGTCGACCCTGTCGATTCTCCAACTAATCCGCATTGTAGTCGAGAACACTGCAGGGTCAGAAATAGGCTCTCCTTTCATCCACGACCCCAAGCGGCATCGAATCATGGAAAATATCATCGAATTCCCTCCTGACGCTAAGATTCCCACCCAACTGCCGGACAGAGAAACTGCGAACGTTCTCATCGAATCTTTTTTTACAAACGTTGGTCTTCGCCAACCTAGGTGATTTGACAATTGTGAATTGCTAACATGTATCCAGACATGCGGTGTAATTGAGGTTTTGGATAAAGCCTTGTTCCTCGAGTCCGTCGAGACCTGTTATCAAGATCCCCCATCTGCTAGTAACCGAGACTTGTGCCATCTGTTCTTGGTGTTAGCACTCGGTCTGCTTCTAGCAGCACCAGCCCCAGGCAGCAGAGAGGAAGAGATCATAATTGGACAACGGTCTAAGAAGCCAGATAGAGGAGAACTCTACTTCCGGAGCGCCAAGTCTATGTGTGATCCTGGATCTGGCTTTGAAGATGCTGACTTCTGGTCAATCCAAGCTCTCGCAATGATGACACTCTACATGCTTACTATTTCTAAGAGAAATACGGCTTATGCCTACTTAGGTGAGTTTAATGATTAGATCCGATATCATGTCTGAAACCGACCATTCAATTTAACTCTGTAACAGGGATGGCTGTTCGTTCTGCCTATGCGTTGGGTCTTCATCGAGAGGAAACCATGCGTGACGTTATATTCACTCCAGATCAAATGAGAGTCAGAAGAAATCTATGGAAAACGCTCTTCATTCTCGATCGCTTTCTTGCTGCCATATTAGGCAGGCCGACGGCTATCTCTGAGGAAGATTGTTCCTGCAAAATCTTCCCAGGAGAACACGCAGAGCATAACTCGGCCAACGGAAACGGGTTCGACGACTTCCATATCAGCAGCTTGGACTCCTGTGTCGAAACCAGCCGCATAATTGGAGTAACATTGAAGGTGTTCACGACACGCAAGATTTCGACAGCCAAAGTCCAAGAAATCATTGACATGTCAAGGGACTGGGACGAAGTCGAGCGTACTTATCTCTACCGGCGACAGTCGATTGACGGCGGTCTGAACCATTCTGCCTTCGGCATCGCATCGTTACATGTCAACCTCATGTCCCTGCATTCACTCATTCTCGTCACTCGCCAGCTCTTTGTCATGCATAACTGGCTGCTCGTGGAGCAAAGGTCGGGCATTAAAAAGTCGCCTCCAATCGGCCCGTCTCAAATGGCCCGGTATTCCCAGGCTTGTGTCGTCGCCTCATACCGTACCATTAAGTTGGTCAAGGCTGCATACGACGGAGGCTACCTCCCGCGTCGAAATCCCTTCATCATGTAAGATTCCGCACGGGCAGAAGTGTGTGAGTATATCCAACGTTGCACTCTAACGTGCATGCAGCTACTTCATGTTCGCCGCGAGCCTTGTCATTCTCCTGAATCAATTCTCCTCACTTTACAAAACAAGGGACTACGAGTCCACAATGGCCGATTCTATCGAAATAATGAAATATTGCTCCGAGATCGACCCGCAGGCTGAGAGAGTTTTGGACATTATTTTGAGGTTCTCCCGAGTAGTGACTAACTGGACCAGGGATCATACTTATCATGATGCCCCCGAGCTCTCCAACGATCTTAGCTATCTACGGACAAAGAAGACAGCCACTGGTGGCCTGCTTCACGCAGATCAGGTCCAGCAAGTCCCTGCAGCACCCAGCTTTCGGGAGATTGAGCTGTCCAGAGCGCCCTCCCTGTCTGACCCGGGTTTACTCACTCCGCCAGCGGTTTCTAAGATGCCACTTCTCGATACCGTGGCGACGCAACCATCTTCCGCTATGGTTTCCGATAGTGGGGTACACGGCGCATCCCCTTCGCAGACGAGCATGTACCCGATCACCGTCAACGGTTCTCGGCCGAGTGTCTCTGCTACTTCCTCAGTCGAGGGGTCCGAACCTCCGAGCATCAATATCGAGTTCCAGTTCGACAACTTATGGACCAGCGTCATCAACCATTTACCACCTGTTTCGACGGTAGCTCCGGGAATCAACACTCTTGCCTCTCAGTTCCCCCCACCTGTGATGAGCACGCCAACTGAACCATTCGGTGGGTGTTCCTTTCCTGTCCCCGATATTACGGACCGACGGCATTAAAGAGTCCCATTTGGTTGAGCTTGCACTGATACAACAATGGTTTGCTCTCTTAAGAGAGGCCTTCTTTTTAGATCGACAAGCTTTCCATTACCAATTCCACTCCTCTGGCTTGAGTTTGTGAGAGGCTTTAGGTTCTCCACGTTCGAATCGAGTAGGTCTTCTCAAGGAGACGTGCTGCAAAAGAGACGCAAGAGATCCGTCAGAATAACTCTAGCAGATCTGGCGCTACCATCAGGCCGAGGTTCCGTCCAGAATGCGCTTTTTTTGAAATGTGAGACCCACACTCCGAATCTCCAGCAACGGGGCAGCATGCAAAGATAGCATTTAATTCTGGCAGAATCCTCCTTAACAAACGCAAGTCAACCCTGAAAGGCCCAGAAATCAAGACAGAAAAGAATTCTCTCGCCTAACTCAGGAACCTTCCTATCTTTGCCTGGTCCAGTCTTCAGCCCATTGCAAGGTCGTTCACTTTCTTCCCAGAACAAAATCATACTCCAACAACCACAACGCCTTTGGATCCCCTTCTTTCGGCACAAACTTGACAATCAGCTCGTCCTTGACCGCAAACACAGCATCGTTGGTGACATAGTGATCTCGATCGTCATACAATTGCGTCGTCAACGTACGAAAGCCGGGTGCAGAGACGATGAAGTGAATGTGACCCGGACGATAAGGATGACGGTCTAGCAGTTTCAATAACCGACCGGACGGACCATCATCTGGGATGGGATATGAAACGGGCCTCAGTGCATAAAAAGAATACCGTCCCTCGGCATCGGTCATAAACCGACCTCGAAAGTTCATGTCCGGCTGTGCTTCATCCTGTTGTTCGTAGAGACCGTTCGGGGCTGCATGCCACACGTCCACAATCGCCCCCTGAATCGGTTCCCCTGAGCTGGAGAGCACCCGTCCCGTTACATGAGCGGAGTCCGCGACTGCCTGTGTATACCATGGAACGGATGGGTCGAGGTCTTGTATGATTGAGCTGCCGTTGGGGAGAAGTGGCGCGTTGTGCCGATAGAAGGGACCAAGGATGGCAGAGGGGGTTTCAGAGGCTGATGAAGCCAGCAACTTTGAGGTTATATCGTCAACAAGGCTTTCCAGCCCAAGGATATCGCACAGGAGCTGGGTCTCATTGCGTCGGTCGTTGGACATCTTGCCACATTCGTTGAGCTGTGTCTCCCGTCAGACTGCAACTATTCTGGATGCATACCAAATACGAGCTAAAGGAAAGCTTACAAATTCAACAGCGGCTTCCCATTCCCCAACTGTCAGTTTGACCTCCCTTGCAAAGTCATGAAGATGACGGACAAGACTCGGGATGATCTCTTTCAAGCGTGGATGGGCGTTTGGTCCTGTTGCGGCAATAACCCTCTCTGTGAAATTCGAACTTGTCTGTGACATCTTGGAGAGCCCATTCAAACGAGCTTCCATGGAAAGCTTGGGAGCTGGTTCGGGGATCATTTGGCCCATCTTGGAAGCGGCGGGAAGACCGAAGTTGGATATCTAGGACTGGGAGGCTGGCCGTACGCTTCGACGGTTGTACTAAGGTTGTTCAACTGTAACTCAGTTGTGAAAGGTGGACCAAACAACGTCGAGGGTAGGACACGAGCTGTTTCAAATACTTTCACAACAGGCGACCGGAGACAAGCACCCGGCTTCTTCATCTCACCAGCTGTTGCGCAGCGGAAATACGAAACACGAGTTCTCCTGCGGGTGGCGGAGTGTTTATCCCGTACGCAAACCAGGATGAAAGAAATGAAGCAAGCAGCATCACTCGATAACTCACCGACTCAACTTTCATCAAAAAAACTTATCGCAGCAACAGGGATTGACGACATGCGTGTGGGCGCCCCGCCGTGCGGCATGGCCCCCTGGGGCAACGGAGAATATTCAATAGTTAGCCACCGGTACGCAAAACCACTAACAAACGACAACTGATCAACGCCTTGTCTAGAAGCGCTCGGGGCAGATGATAGCTCTCGGTCCCGAGCCCGTCCACAAGCTTACTCTCACGGAAACATGCAGACCATTTGCATAGAGCGCAGCTACGAGAAGATCTAGGTTTTTCCTATTATCTTGGTACCACCCATGGTTCAATTTGCTCAAGGTGCTGCTCTTCTACGGGATCGCGCTCAAGCGTCTGGCGAATGAAAAAAAAAAGCAAACGGTATAGCGGCAGACATGGATGAGGCTGTGAGGGATCCTGCTAGCGCAAAGTTGGCACGCTGCTGACCGCCTAGTGTACAGCTTTCCTTCAGCAACCCTGGATTGTCTGCAAAACACTCTCTTCGACAGATATCATGATTAACGATCTAAAGCATGTGGATATGGTCTTCTAATGGTATTTGTTGCTCCAAGTTTGCTCCCATATGGGAACAAAAAACAAGTCACTTGTACGACTATCTAATGGTCAACTTCCAATATGAAAGGCAACACCTTTACTGATCAGGCTTGGCCGGCGACATCCGACCTCTCGGCTTCAAGCCCGGGCTCTTGGACCAGGGTTACATCGAGCCACCGCTGCAAACCACCCAACAGGACCAACCAGTGCGGCAATCCTCTGCGACTACACAATTGTCGAACTAATGTAAAGACACAACCTTTTTTTTTCTGCGACCCCGCACCTGCCAATCACACGTTTCGGGTTGGTTCCAAATGGCTGGATGAAGGCGATTACCGGTTGCTTCTGCAGCCAAGGCAAACACCCAAGATCGTCTTTGATGTGTCTGAAACCTTCGGGTTTTAGTGGATCTCGGGTTTCTTTGCAGGGGTCCTAAAGTTTTCCTCCGGTGACTGGACTCTCGACGATCTGAAGTTATTTGCCATTGGCGCAGAACTTTATTTCCAAAACCAGTCCTTGCGAGTGCAATGCTGGTGTACACTAGCCTACGACTCCTACGTCCTGCAGGAACCTCAGGTCGATCTGCGAACCGAATGCAAGCCAGTCCGATCAATCACACCTGACCGAACGGACTTCGCCAGGTCGACCAACCTTGGAAGACGGTGATTGGATCTCGGCTGCCGCACTAAAAACCCTCACCGCGCTTGTATCGTATCTTACAAAAGCCGGTCATGCCTGGGACTCTTCGAGAAGCATTTTCCAAAATGAAGGCCAAGGCGAAACTCCTCGGAAAGGATGTATTGTCCGGCATTTGTTACGTCAGCCGGGCCGGACGTTCCCGGTTAAGGCAGCGGTCTGGAAGACGATGCGGCTGAACAACGGGGGTGTTGATTTTTTCATAATGAACGGAATTCACCGCCGCACCTACCCCCAGATTCGGACAGCAGGATGATTAATGGTTGGTGACGGATGGAAGGAACGATGACTCACTGCCTGCTGGTTCAAATAGTCTTTTGTGTCGGACGTCACAACAGCATCAATTACTGTTTTATACAGAACTGGACGAAAAAGTAAACGTTCTTCACTTCGAATTTCGAACTTTAGGGTTTCTCTGTTGATATGTTGTGGGATTGAGGGAGGATGCAAACCGTGGTTTCTACGAGTGTAATCTACAATATGGATATTGAGGACTCTTCTATTGTATGAAACAGAATTCACTACTCCGACCAAGCAGTTGTCTCGAGACTGATATTGTTGAAAGTGAAACGTTGCTCAAGTACCGAACCGACCCTTCCGGGTTATTATACCACAGGGTGTTTCATCTCCTCCTCTAGGATTTGTACAATACGGGCAGGGTGTGGTACTCAAGACGCCCGAAACACAACCAAACTTCAGATGTCCCCAGCCACGTTTCTTTTTAAATCCTCCAACTATTCGGCCCAAACGTCCTACCCTCAGGTAGCACAACCTGCACCGCCTCGCCTTTATAATCCAGTGTTCCCTTGACCACCTCATTCCCCCACCACCTCGGCGGTTCGATATCGTGTATGGTAAATGCGAAAAAGATCACCAGCGTACTTAGCGCCAGCCCCAAGTCCAGACCGCTGCTCGTCAGGAAGTTGAGCCTGCTCCACCAGCCGAAGTATCGCTTCTTGATGAGGTACTGGAAGATAAAGCCTACCATGCCCCAAGACAAGTAATTGAGGGGTGTTGCTGGGGGGATGGCGCCCGCGCCGCCGAAGATGAGGGGGGCCATGAGGTAGCGGATGGGGGAGGTAGGGCGTCTACGGGCGAGGAGATAGATTATCACGGGCGTGATGGCGCCGACGGCGAAGAAAAGGAAGAGGGAGGAGTAGATTTGGCCTGGAGAGAAGATGCGGGCAGGGCCGATTAGACCCCAGATTACGGAAGCTATTGTGAGGAGGGGGCGTTAGTTTGTGGTGAGAAAAAAAAGGGGAGTTGCTTAGGGAAAAGGAAAAGGGATTTACCGGAGAAGAAAACCCTCCCACCTGGACAGGTGAAGTGCTCTGGCTGAGTGGGCTCGCAGACGTTGGGAATGTTGTTGAGGGCATAATTGAGGACAAGGACTTGGATGAAGCAGGAAACAGTTGTGGCCACCACCTGGGCCATGAACATAGTGCGAGGGGGAATCTTCATGTAGTGGCCGAACTTGAGGTCCGATACAAAGGTCAAGGCCTGAGACATAGTAATATAGCCAAAGGTTTTGAAGCTAGGATAGGCGTTAGCATGCAGGGGGCAGAAAGTTTGGGTAAAGACCTACATCATCAGGGCCAAAGGACGACCTGGTTGAATGTAACCATAGACAAACTCCGTCAGCACATTCAAGCCAATTTGGTTGTTCGTCACAGCTTGGATGATGCCAATAGGCAAGGAGAAGGCAAAGGAAATGAACACGGCCAGCAAAAAGGCCCACCATGTCATGTTAGTGGGCCAAGCAAGGACAGTAAGAAAGCCAAGGGCAAGCATCTTACGGTGTCAGTAATGATCCTCAGAGGGGGGAGAAAATTCTCACATACTACAACAAACAGCGACAGATACCACCACGTTGGGGCTTCTTTGTACCTGCGCATCAGCTTCATATGAATGTCCGGCTTCTCTGTTGTGCTGCTTTTCCACTGGCGCCAGATGGTTTTTCCATGATGGAGATAGGTATACACTATCAATGAGGAGATAGCAGCAAATGACAGGCCGTATGACAGGGCAAAAGTGGTGCTGTTTTGCTTATTAGCGAGATGAACGAGGAAGCTATGTGCGAGTGGCACACATACCTCAGAAACAAGGGCGAGTAATTATTGTAAGCCTCCACGTCCAGCGTGTAGTCAGCGCTCAGGATGCGAGAAACGTTGTACAGTTTTCCAGTGTTGTCATAGGTATTAGAGTCACTCATAGGTAGGTATACAGAGTACCAGCCACCACTGTAATGGATTATAGAAGCAAGAAAGACGAAGAATATTATGACACCAATCATGGTGTTTGCGATAGCATGCCTTGACAATGTTAGCGTGTGTTTGCCTCCATGCCAGCCCAGGATTCTCACTTACCATGGTGGAATTAACGGTGATCCGACAAAGCCTGTGATTTGCGTCCAATCAAAGGTGATGGGAATCAGAGACAGACCGGTTGTGTAACCAAACAGCTGATTCACAACAGGACTGTCAGGGAATAGCCAAGTAACGAAAGCAAAGGAGCTCAAGAACTGGGCCAGGAAACCCGGAATGAAGTAGTAGAGGAATGATGCAAGAGTAACGAGAGCAAACCAACGGTATCGAGGAATGGTTCCTCCGATGATGGTCGGATCTCGCACATCGGCCTGTTCATGCATGGCCGTCATAAGAGTGACAGCAACGAGGTTTCCTGGCCAAATCATAGAAGCGGGGTAGACCAAGAACTTCCTCATCATCCCAGCAATGCCATATCCCAAACTCTGCGTCGAAATGACAAGTAACAGTTGCCACAGAATCCCAAAGTCTTGCTTGTAAAAGACTTTCTGGGCAAGAATAATATCAGTGGCATAAGCCACAGAGAAAGACACGCCGGCCATCACGACGATGATAGCATGTTCCTTAATATTGAACGGCCCGGGGTTGAGTTGAATGGTCTCCCACTTGAACATGCTCCTCTCCCCCCGGGACCCAGTCCGGCCTAAAAACCACCCAAGGCGTAGGACTGGAACAGATATCTCCTTTTCTGGCATCCAACGAGCCCAGCCATGCCCCAAGGGCCAGGAAATGACTTGAGCCAGCAGGGAGCCCAGGCTAATACTTGGGGCACGTAACGAGAAAAGTGTGTTTGTGCTGGCGCCCACAAAGATCAGCGACATACCAATGGTCCAAGCGCGCAAGGTGTTGCAAGGGAGGGACGGATCGTCACGCGGGGGCACAGACGCGCGGACCTCAGGATAGGGAGAGTCTTCGAGCTCTTCATCCTCCTCCTCATCCTCCTCCCCTTCTTGGCCGTTCATGAGGTGTGACTGCTGCGACTCGAGATGATGCAGGGGGATGTCTTCGCCGACGTCTTTGTATTCATCCTCGTCCTCATCGTCTGGAGATGCGATTGGCTTGTTGTTGGACAGGGAGAGGCGGGGGAGAGGCTGATGGCGAAGATAATGCTCAGCAGGCAAATTTGGATCTTGGAGAAGTTCGACTTCAGAATCCGACTCGTTTGTTCCACCATCAGGGACGACTAAATGAGAAAGGCGATCGCGTAGCTGAGAAAGGGGGCTTCGAAGAACCGCTAAGGGGTTCGGCCGAGAGCTGGTGAGATCCCCATCATGAGGATCAGGTGTAGGCACATCGCCCGACGGATGAGCCATTATTCAGATGTGGATGCCCCGAAAAAAGGGCAGTTAAGATATCGGCGATCGGAAAGCCAGCATGAATTGGATGGGAGGGAAGATCGAGAGTGATAAGAAGGTGGATGTTGATAAAGTTCAGCTTCTCTGAGAGTAGACGCGCCGTGCTCACCAGTGTCTCAGTAGGCTTCCCGAGCCCACTCACATAAATAAACACTGTTGGCTCCGACCAGGCATCTAGTGATTCCGCCTGCAACAATGGTGTTGTGATGGAGTCTATATTGAAGACTCAAAAGCGCAATCAGTTTGGGCCGAGCTCAGGAACGCTTAAGCTTTTAGCTGCTCAATGCCACTCAAGATATAGGTAAAACTTGGCAAAGTGTCTTATTGATCATTTCCCGTCTCCTTAGAACTCATCCCTTGCAAAGCTTTCCTTTTCACCCAATGGTTGTCGTCAATGGCTGTTGGCTGCTGGCTTTGTTGGTGTCTGTCAATAATCAAGTCAGCTTCCGGCCAAGTGGCCCCCAGACATCTTGTCCCCACCGATCCGCTTCCCCACATTCAACCCAGACGACTTGGCGCCGGGTTATCCGGGACAACCTAGCTCGGAAATCGAAGGATTCCAGAAGGTCGACCAGAGAGGGACAAAGAATTGGCTGACAAGATCACCTCTCTGTTGATATGATTCCCGATAAAAGTAAACTTCAAAGCTCCTATTGTAAGAGTGTATTTTGCAGTTCTTTATCCGCAGGGATTGATACGCAATACACCTTCAAACCCCACTGTTTGGACGGTACCGGTCACGTGACTATAACCACAAGGTGCTCTGTTCCGAGTCCCAGAACTTCAGGTGGAAGAGGCAGACCCCATCAGCTTATCAACAGCACAGGATCAGAGCTCATTGATCACCAATGCCTTCTCGAAGGTTGATTATGTCTCCAACGGTCGGCCTTTCGGCACTCGAGTCGTACAACCCTCGGACATAGACGAATCCAGAAACCGATCCCGAGGATCAGTCTCTGTCGGTTGTCCGAAATCCAGGCCCAACAGCACGGAAAAATAAAAAAAAATAACGGAGAGGGCAGAGGGACCAATGAAACAGGGAACGGATAGAGACCGTTTACCATTCATCAAGGCATTTTTTTATGTCGTTCCCACCATCGCGAAAGGCCATTCTCACTCCATGCTCATTAGAAGCTGCAGCCTGAGGGGACTGGCCGACGATTCATGGGAGAAAAAAACTGAAAACTCGCTCATCAATGGAGCTAAGACACCAGAGTGGGGTTGTCGTGTTGTCTGGGGTTCGGATCGAGCCACGCTGCTACCATGAAACCCTCGTTGGTGAGGATGGTGAGAGTGGCGAGGGTTTTCGCGGCCGGAGACTCAAAATTCGGTAGTCATCCACGTGCAAATCAGGCACAGCTTCGGGACTTGAGCTCTGTGATGTGGACCATAGTATGTGATGCTCCAAGAACACCAGCTCGAATCTTCCTCAGTTTTCTCTCTGACTCTCACCTAGGTCAGGATATCGCAATCACATCGACTGACTATCACCAACAGGCACGCTCAGAAGTGTGTAACACGTGGCCGACCCCTGGCACTGTGGGGTTCCTGCACAGCACGTTTTGACAACGCGCTACACCAAGCGAGCAGGCCTGCTTTGCTCTCCGTCCTGGCACACGATGTGACGGATGTGATAATCCTTTCGTTCCCTCCAATGGCACCCCATCCGAACTTGTTCCTTCCACTTGCCGATGCTCCGGCCTCCCACCATGCTGGATCCAGCCTAGCTTGTTCATGCGGCGGCAGCGAACCGCGGGCCTGTCCAGCTTGATGCTGTCAGCAACTTCTGGACAAGCTCGGAACTAGCACCGAGCTTCCCTAAAACAGACAACTACCAGGTGAAAAAATGTCACCCACACGATGCCAAGCGACGTACGTGCCTGTACTAACACCCCCGCCGGCCAACCGTTTGGTTCAACAGCTTGGCGTGTGTCCGTGGGTCACATTTTTCTGCTGAGACCGCAAATGAAGGTTGTCCGAGTTCGTGGCACAGCTGAGCTGGAAGCCTACTCTTCCCGCATTTGCCGGATATCATTCCCATCGGTTCCCGTCATGTCGTCGAGATAGAGTTTCATAGACTGTCTATCAACCACAACGTCCAATTGACCATCGCCCTATCAGTGCAATGGGATCAGGCTTATGGGAACGAGAAAACTATGGTGTCCGGGCCGAATGGGCCTGCTGGTCCATGTTCGGCATGGCAGCTGGTGAGTATCAATGAATGCTGTTACTGAATGGCCAAGTTCCAGAGCTGACCCGAGCAGTCATCGTCGGCCTTCGTGTCTTCTGCCGTGCCGTCTATCGCAGGACAGCAACAGGCAATGGCCTCGGCCTGGACGACTACATCACTCTTTTCTGCATGGTCGTCTTCCTCGTAACATGCATATTTGTCACCATCTCCTCTCATCACGGCCTCGGCAGGCACATAGCCAGCCTTTCCACGGAGCAGATCAAGCAGTCGCTCAAATGGAGCCTCATCACCAACGCCGTGCTTGTCTGGACATTCTCGCTGCCCAAGTTTGCTATCATCTCGACGCTGCAACGCATCCTTTGTCCCGGAATCAAGACTACTATTCTGTTCTGGACTCTGGCACTTTCGTGTCAGGCCTGCATTCTAGCGACATCGGTTTGGTGGTTCAAACAGTGTGATCCTGTCGAAAGGAATTGGGATCTATCGATCGAGGGAAAATGCGCCGATATTAGCATTCTCAAGAACCTCGGCTACTTCACATCAGCATATTCATCATTCCTTGACCTATTCTTCGCCATCTACCCAACCCCCTTCATCATGCGCCTCAACATGCCGCTCAAGACCCGTCTAGCGTTTGCATCAGCCATGGGGCTCAGCGTGCTGGGTTGCTTTGTGTCTTTGTACAAGCTTATCATACTTCGGCAAGTCTTTGAGATCATGGAAACTGACCCAACATGTAGGTATCATACTCTTTCTTTCCTCTGTCCCCTAGTCATGGTATTCACAGACACTGACGAACCGCAGATCCCGTGCCTTACCTCGGCATTCTCGGTTTCGCCGAGGGCTTTATCTTGATCGTCTGCGCGTCCATCCCAACTCTCGGTCCTCTATACCGCCTGGCTCGCGGCCGGCCTCCTAACGGTGAAAACAACTTCCCTGCATTCGCCGACGCAAGTCATCAGCTCCCAGAAAGCAGCAACAACTTACAACATCATCACCGCGACCGCAACGCGCACCATCACCACGGTCTGCCCTTTATCTCAGCAACCACCAGCAACCTTTTCCGCAGCAAATCATTCAAGTCATTCACGTTTTCCGGAAACGATGACTCGTCTCCCACTGGAGATGACGGCACAGGGAAGCCATCCTCATCAGCCGAAAGCTTACATCTGCGCCCGAGCTTCGATGCGATCCCGCTGGTGACAACAGTGGGCAAGGCGAGCGATTCGTTCGTGGACCCGTTGGCTGGAAGGAGGGGAGTACATCTTACAACCGAAGTGTCGGTTGTGTCGACCCCGACGGAAGAGACGCCCGGCTTGCCAGCGGGGTATCACCACCCTTCTCCGGGGAGAAGACGGGGGAATACGACGGGGAGTATGGCTTGATTTCGCCTTGCTTTGGTGTATGTGTTAGTTCTGCATCCTATTTGAAGCATTTCCGGAAGAAGCGACGGTTTGGGGGGTTGAAGGATCGGGGATTGCGGCACAAGTTCGAGTAAAACAGACAAGGCGTTGAGGTCGGACGCGGGATAAAACACCGGGCGTTGGTTGTGGTTTGAATGGTGTCAGATACCCAGGCGACTTTACGGGTTGGTATATAGTACTTTGCATACACGTGTCACAGGTTATTGAATATACAGGGAGTTCCGTGGGAACGGATCCGGGAACGAATCTTCCCGCTATGCATGATCTTTGCATTTTCTTCTTGATTTAGATAGGGCCACTAGGAGTATTGAAGATATTGTGCTACCTATGTTTTGTGTTGGAACATACCCAACGACTATATTCTGTTTATGTTCAAAGATGAAGGGGTGAAGGGGAGCCTTGCGTCTCACTCCGGCTCGAATACAAACTTCGAGTACCCCTCAGGAACAGGTCTTACAAGTCCCCAGGATAACTGGGATTCTCGGTCACGTAGGCACATTCAGCATTTCTAAGCTGCAGCTCCACGTCGTGACCGTTGCACATGTCAGCATTCCCGAGGGATCAGTCACTCTTTGATGACTGATTCAACACCCAGAGACCCCCCACTTGTTTCTATCCCCACAGCTACCAGGTCCCCATCCGGTTATCTATGAATGATGCGAGGCACAAGACCTCGACATTATTGCATATTTAGCATTGTTGGTATTAGATACCATCCGGGTACCGACCGAAGAGATCCAGGATAAGTCCGTCGACTTACTTCTCGGAGAACCTACGCTGCTCGGTCCAGACTTTGATGTATGTCGATAGAGCGGTGCAACCTCTTTGGGATTGGTGGACATCAGCAAGTTGGTCCGATGGCAGATGAGGACCACTTCGCTTGCGTGAGGGCACTTCATCCACACGGTTCCTGCAGGGTTTTGTGGGGGATAGGAATAATAGATTGCCAAATGATTGCTTCTAATGGTAGCCGAGTTCACCATAAGTTCTCATTTTGACCCTTATCTGTGCCTAAGTTTCTCTATACGCATCCTGTTTTCGTTCTCTCAAACAAGGCCAAACCGCCAGGAGACGGCTGTCACCGAAGTAGGCTAACAACGAGACGGCCCGAGCACGATCCACATGCATTGCTGAGAGTTTTGAGGACGACAGCTCTCCAATATTCTTGCTGTCTCTTTTAGAAAGCACGAGACACTCGGCAGATAGTGAGTTTGAACTATTTAATGGGAACGCCTGTCAACTTATTACGTACTCTATTCTTGTCTTTAAACTTCCCTTTATTTAGTCAGCTGGCTTCCTGCTTGAAGCTTGGGAGTCAGTCCAAAGTTTCGGCTCACCAAATCCACTATCGAACAGAAGACATAGTCATATATATCGGTACTTAAAGTTTCTGAGCGCGTGATACTTTCGAGTCGCTCGTCGACCGTCTTCAATGGTTTTAGGAGAACGTAGTTCGAGAAAACTAGCCATTACATCCCGTTTTCTCTTTCCCACATACCAGTAGGCAATTCCCAATCAGCACAGTTGGCTTTTAGCGAGTTTTAGCGGGCTTGATTTACAAGTTGTTTTCCTCCTGAAATACTACTGCTGACTGGTTAATTATACCTATGAAATTCAATTTTTTTCCTTGTTTCTGACTACGATATACCTAACTCTTGAGGTTTAGCCTTTTTATTCGTAACTTACTGGTCTAACTCTTGGGGAGCGTTTGAAATTGATGGTCTTCTGAGCTTGGGTTTTAAGTTCTTAGACCCGAAGCTGGAAAAACTCCAAGCCCCCGGCAGGGCGTCCCAAACTGAAAGCTTGGTTTCTTGAGGTCTCTCAATTGCATTCATTCATCCTCTCGAAAGAATTTCCCATCAACAAATGAGTGGAGAGGAAGAAGGGTCCGGGTCCTATGACGTCACCATTGAGGGCAGCAACCAAGCCCCGCTAAAATCAACCGAACTTTTCCTTTTTGAGGCAGTAACCCTTCGGTTGTTTTTTTTTTCCCTTTTCGCCCGAGCGCCAACTGGAGCAACTCTCCTTCATTGACGACCTTCTCCAACCAAGCCCTCGACACCCATGGCCCAACAATGCGGCGCGTCGTAGTGACGGGCCTCGGCGCCATCACCCCGCTCGGCGTGGGCGTGCGTCCGACCTGGCGCCGTCTGCTGGCGTCAGAAAGCGGCATCATCAGCGTCGCCGACCGCGCCGCTCACGACCCCCGATGGCGCGACATAACGAGCACCGTTGCCGGCATCGTGCCCACCGAGACCTCGGCTGCTTCCGTGCATGCCCACAAACAGGCTGTCCCCCACGCCTGGCGCCCGTCCGACTGGCT
>Ga0065720_1003542_pt1 | contig 15727 bp, 14 predicted proteins | sample Thericmetagenome_FD_59107 | JGI IMG/M metagenome (GOLD analysis project Ga0065720, IMG submission 59107) | Thermophilic microbial communities from the Joint Bioenergy Institute, California, USA of rice/straw/compost enrichment - eDNA_2 v2... | ecosystem: Engineered > Solid waste > Grass >... | reverse complement strand
GCTGGCGGGCGAACTTCTGCGCCACCGCCAGGTACGCGGCGTGCGGGCCGCCGAACCCGAGCGGCACGCCGAAGCGCTGCGTCGTGCCGAGCACGGCGTCGGCGCCCAGCTCGCCGGGCGGCGTGAGCAGGGTCAGCGCGAGCAGATCGGCGGCTACGGCCACCAGCGCGCCCCGCTCGTGGGCCGCCTCGATCAGCGGCGCCGGGTTGCGGATCGCCCCGGACGCGCCGGGGTAGGACAGCAACAGGCCGAACAGGTCGCCGTCGGGCAGGCCGTCGGCGTGGACGTCGGCGACGACCAGCTCGATGCCGAGCGGCTCGGCGCGGGTGCGCAGCACCTCGAGGGTCTGCGGGAGGGTGTCGGCGTCGACGACGAACCGCGTGCTGCTCGATCGGCCGGCCCGGCGCAGCATCGTCATGGCCTCGGCCGCGGCCGTGGCCTCGTCGAGCAGGGACGCGTTCGCCACCGGGAGGCCGGTGAGGTCGGACACGGCGGTCTGGAACGCCAACAGCGCCTCCAGCCGGCCCTGGCTGATCTCCGGCTGGTACGGCGTGTAGGCCGTGTACCAGGCAGGGTTCTCGATGACGTTGCGACGGATCACCGCCGGGGTGATCGTGCCGGAGTAGCCGAGCCCGATCATGGGCACGGTCACGGTGTTGCGGGCGGCGAGCGCACGCAGCTCGGCCAGTGCCTCGGCCTCGCTCGCCGCGGGCGGCAGGGTCGACGCGACCGGCTCGCGGTCGCGGATCACCTCGGGCACCGCGGCGTCGGCCACCGCCTCCAGGGACTCGGCGCCGATCGCGGCGAGCATGCGGTCGAGCTCGTGCGGACGGGGGCCGATGTGCCGCTCGACGAACGGTTGGCCGTGCTCGAGATCGAAGAGGGACGGGCGGTTCACGGGCGCCTCCGAGGTCACCGACTGATCGGGCAGAGCGGTACTGCCCTCCCCCTCTGTCACTGCCCGGCCCACCGGGCGCCTGAGAGATTCACCCCGGTCTCCCGGGGCTTTCCCCGTCGGCGGACGATCGGCGGTCGCCGGTCGTCACTTTCCAGAGGCGTCTCACCCGCACGGTCCTGGTGCCTGAGAGATTCCGGGGAGGGTTTGCTCCTTCGGCGCCCGGACACGGTGTGCCGGGCTCTCCCGCGCGGGGTCGGCGACTGCGCTTCGTATCGTACGTCACCCCGGCGCCGGGTGACGGGATCCGGTGAGAACGTGCACAGGCGCCGCGGGGAAGCCACCCGCGCGGCGGATGTCACCCCCGCTGCTCGACCAGCCCAGAACGATCGGGAACCGGGCGATCGGGCACCGCGCGATCGAGGACAGGCGGATCAGGAGATCGCGCGCCGCGCCCGCCGCTTCGAGAGCTCGTCCTCGGGTGCCTCGTCGACGGTTCCACCGTCGGCTCGCTCCATCGGGAAGTCCTTGATGGAGCCGCTGATCTCGCGCATCGCCCCGCTGACGGCGATGCCGAACACGCCCTGCCCGCCGCGCAGCAGGTCCACGACCTCCTCGGGCGAGGAGCACTCGTAGACTGTGGTGCCATCGCTGAACAGGGTGATGCCCGCGAGGTCCCGGATGCCGCGGCGGCGCAGGTGCTCGACCGCGACCCGGATGTTCTGCAGCGACACCCCGGCGTCGAGCAGCCGCTTGACGACCTTCAGGACCAGCACGTCCTTGAAGGAGTACAGCCGCTGCGACCCGGAGCCCGCGGCCCCGCGGATCGACGGGACGACGAGCCCGGTCCGGGCCCAGTAGTCCAGCTGGCGGTAGGTGATGCCGACGACTTGGCAGGCGGTCGGACCACGGAAGCCGACCAGCTGGTCGGGCAGCCCGTCGAGTCCCTCGCCCAACAAGGGGTCGGGGAACAGTTCGCCTTGTTCCGGCGAAACCGACGTCCGGTCGTCCACCGAGCTCCTTCCCGCCGGGTGTCCGCACCCGCTACAGGGCCCCGGACCGCTCCGGAGTACCCTGCTGACCGTAAGCGGACCACCGCGACGGGTCAACGCAACGCGCCGTGTTTCCCGCGTTGTCGTGACTCCGGACCGAGGTTCCGGCCGCGGGCGGGCCGCGATGTCACCCGTTCGGGTTCGCGCCCCGGAAATCCTCCGGCGTGATCGAGTCGAGGAACTCGCGGAACTTCTCGACCTCGTCCTCCTGCTCGTCCGGGATGACGAGCCCGGCGGCCGCCAGCACGTTCTCCTCGGCGTAGATCGGCACGCCGATGCGCAGGGCGAGCGCCACCGAGTCGCTCGGCCGCGCCGACACCTTCACGCCGCCGTCGAAGACGAGCTCGGCGTAGAAGGTGCCCTCCTGCAGGTCAGTGATCCGCACCTCTTCCAGGCGCCTGCCGAGGGCGGTGACCACGTCCTTCAGCAGATCGTGCGTGAGCGGCCGCGGCGGCTTGACTCCCTGCTGCTCCAGCGCGATCGCGGTGGCCTCCACCGAGCCGATCCAGATCGGCAGGTAGCGCTCACCCGCGGTCTCGCGGAGCAGGAGGATCGGCTGATTCGCGGGCAGTTCGACCCGGACGCCCACGACGCGCATCTCGCTCATGCGCTCTCCTCCTCCACACGACCCTGCTGTCACCCGACGCTACACGGCGAAACGGGTCGGCGCCCGCCTCCGGACGGCTCACGCGACCGCAGGGCGACGCCGGCCCGGTCGGCTCAGCTCCGCGGACCGGTGATGAACACCAGGCGGAACTTGCCGATCTGCACCTCGTCGCCGTTCACCAGCACCGCGGTGTCGACCGGTTCCCGGTTGACGTACGTGCCGTTGAGGCTTCCGACGTCCACGACGATGAACTCGTTCCCGTCGCTGCGGAACTCCGCGTGCCGACGGGACACCGTCACGTCGTCGAGGAAGATGTCGCTGTCGGGGTGCCGCCCGGCCGTGGTGACCTTCCGGTCGAGCAGGAACCGCGATCCGGCGTTCGGTCCGCGCTTGACGACCAGGAGCGCCGCACCCTCGGGCAGGCTCTCCGCGCCGGAGACCGCAGGCTCGCTCGCCGGAGTCTCGGCCTCGGAGAGGAAGTCCGCGCGGAAGACCGAGGTCGTTTCCGGGGAGCGCTCCGGGGGAACTCCGGGCCCGTCGTTCGTGGTCACCTTTTCGGTCTCCTCCTGGATGGTGCCGGGGAAGCTGAGGCGGCGGACGTGGTGTCCGTCCAACCTACTCCTACGCCCTCGCTCCGACCGGGCGGGCCGGGCGGCGGACGCCGGTGCGGTCGATCACGCCCGGCGGCGTCGGCGCTGCCCTCCGGGGCCGGTCACGCCTCGATGAGCTGCGCGTACGCGCCCGCGTCCAGCAGCCCGGCCAGTGCGCCAGCCACGTCGCCGTCGACCCGGACGTCGATCATCCACCCTTCGGTGTACGGCCCGGAGTTGATCAGCTCCGGGCTCGCCTCGAGCGCCTCGTTCACCGCGACGACGGTGCCGGAGACGGGCGTGTACACGTCCGAGACGGACTTCGTCGACTCGACCTCACCCACCGCCGTGCCCGCGGTCACGACGTCGCCGACCGCCGGGAGGGACACGAACACGACGTCACCGAGCTGCGACTGGGCGTGGTCGGTGATGCCGATGCGCACCACCCCGTCGCCGAGGTCGCGGACCCACTCGTGGGCCTCGGTGTAACGGAGATCATCCGGGATCACGCGGGCGAGCCTACGGGGTCGGCGCGCCGGCCCCGCCCGGTGGTGCCGACCGGCCGCCGAACGGGGCCGGCCGGCGCAGGGCGAGCACGAACTGTGCGAAGTAGAGCGCCCCGGTGTAGAGGTAGACCGCCGTCCCCCACACCGCCAGCGCGTACCCGAACGGTCGGCACAGGTCGGCGAACCAGCCCGTCTGCAGCCCGGCCAGAAGCAGCGGGAACGCGTAGAGCATCACGAAGGTGGCCGCCTTGCCGAGGTAGGTCACGACGAACGGCCCGTACCCCCGGCGGCGCAGGATCAGCAGGCACACCCCGAGGACCAGGTCCCGCGCCACCAGCGCGACCACCGCCCACCACGGCACGATCTCGCGGACACCCAGGGCGAGCAGCGCGCAGAGGATGTAGAGGCGGTCCACGGCCGGGTCGAGCAGCGATCCCAGCCGCGAGTACTGCCGGAGCAGGCGCGCGAGCTTGCCGTCGAGCCAGTCGGTGATCCCGCCCACAGCGAGCACCACGATCGCCCATACGTCGGCGGTGGCCTGGAGCTGAGGGTCCCGGCCGGGCCCGAGCAGCAGCCACAGGAACAGCGGCACGCCGGCCAGCCGCAGGACCGACAGGGCGTTGGGGATCGTCAGGAGCCGTTCGGGCCCTGCGGTCGTCCCGAGCTCGGGTGCGGTGTCCGACGGCACGGCCGAAGGATAGGCCGCCCTGTTCACCGCCCGGGCACGCCAGGGAGGATGCGGAGCATGGACGTCACGACGGCATCGGCCGAACTGAAGGCGAAGCAGGCCCCGCTCAAGGAGCGCTACCGCAACGAGCCCGAGGCCGCCCTGATCACCCTGACCGCCGACGGCGAGCTCGACGGCAGCGGGATCGCGTGCAAGGTGAAGACCTCCACCGCGCTGGTCGAGGCCGGTCTGCACCCGGCCACCGGCGGCGACGGCACCCAGCTCTGCTCGGGCGACATGCTGCTCGAGGCGCTCGTCGCGTGCGCGGGCGTGACCATGCGCGCGGTCGCCACCTCGCTGGGCATGGCGGTCGCCGGCACCGTGCACGCCGAGGGCGACCTGGACTTCCGCGGCACCCTGGGCGTGGCCAAGGACGCCCCGGTCGGCTTCCGCGACATCCGCCTGAAGTTCAACCTCGAGACCGATGCCGACGAAGAGCAGATCGCCACGCTCATCAAGCTGACCGAGCGCTACTGCGTCGTGCTGCAGACGCTGAAGAACTCGCCCACCACGTCCGTCGCGGTCACCACCTCCTGAGGCCGGCGATGACGACCGGTGCGCAGGCCCTCCTGCGGACGCTGCTCGCGGGCGGCGTCGACGTGTGCTTCGCCAACCCCGGTACCTCGGAGATGCACGCGGTGGCCGCGCTGGACACCGAGCCGGGGATGCGGGCGGTCCTCACCCTGTTCGAGGGGGTGGCGACCGGGGCCGCGGACGGTTTCGCCCGGATGGCGGACCGGCCGGCGGCCACGCTGCTGCACCTGGGGCCCGGCCTGGGCAACGGCCTGGCGAACCTGCACAACGCCCGGCGGGCCGGCACCGGCATCGTCAACGTCGTCGGGGACCACGCCCTCACACACGCGAAGTACGACGCCCCGCTGCAGTCCGACATCGCCGGCATGGCCGCGACGGTCTCCGGCTGGGTGCACCTGACCCGCGGGCCGGCCCAGGTGGCCGCGGACACCGCGGCCGCCGTCGCGGCCGCCCGCGCCGGGCAGGTGGCGACGCTGATCCTGCCCGCGGACGCGAGCTGGAGCGAGGGCGCGGCCGACGAGCCCGCCCCCGTCCCTCCCGTGCCGGAGCGGGGCACCGGGAACCCCGAGTCGCTGGCCGCGGCCGCCGCGGCCCTGCGGACGGGCGAGCCGTGTCTGCTGCTGCTCGGCGGCGACGCCACCCGCGAGGCCGGGCTCGCCGCCGCGGGCCGGATCGCCGCCGCCACCGGCGCACGCATCATGGTCGAGACGTTCCCCACCCGGCTGCAGCGGGGCGCCGGGCGGGTACCCGCGGAGCGGCTGGCCTACCTGCCGGACATGGCCGCGCAGCAGCTCGCCGGCACCCGCCACCTGCTGCTCGCCGGCGCCCGTTCCCCCGTCGCGTTCTTCGGCCACCCGGGTAAGCGGGGCGACCTGGTGCCCGAGGGCTGCCACGTGTACGAGATCGCCGGTCGCGAGGACGCCGCCGCGCTCACGCTCGCCGAGCTGGCCGACCAGGTCGCCGGCGACGCCACCGCCCACCTCGCGCCGGCCCGGCGGCCCGAGCTGCCGACGGGCCCGCTGCGCGCCGACGTCGTCGCCGCGGTGGTGGGGGCGCTGCTCCCGGAGAACGCGGTCGTCGTCGACGAGGCCAACACCTCGAGCGTCGGGCTGCCCGCGGCCACCACGGGTGCCCCGCCGCACGACTGGCTCTGCCTGACCGGCGGCGCCATCGGCTGGGGCCTGCCGACCGCCACCGGGGCCGCGCTGGCCTGCCCCGACCGGCCGGTGTGGAACCTGCAGGCCGACGGCAGCGCCCTCTACACCATCACCGCGCTGTGGACGCAGGCCCGCGAGGGACTCGACGTCACCACCGTCGTCTACAACAACGCCGCCTACGCGATCCTGCGGCTGGAACTCGCCGCGGTCGGCGCCGCCGGCGGCCCCAATGCCCGCTCGCTGCTCGACCTCGACCGGCCGCGGCCGGACTTCGTCTCGCTGGCGACCGGCATGGGGGTGCCCGCCTCGCGGGCGGAGACGGCCGAGGAGCTCGCCACTGCGCTCTCCCGCGCAACGGCCGAGCCGGGCCCGCACCTGATCGAGGCGATCGTCCCGCCCGTCGTGCCCTGAGATCGTCCACCGCGATCGTCCTGACGCTCCGCGCCCGCCCGTGCCCCTCAGCCGTCGGTCGCGGAGGGCGCGGGAGGGCGCCCGGACACGCCCGGAGAGCGCTCCACCCACACGGGCGATCCCGGTGTTCACCGAGGTCGTCGCCCCGTCCGGATCGTCACCGTTCGTCGCCGATCAGCGACTGTTCGGCGCGCTGAGGCCGCATTTCACCCCATGCGGGATCGACGAACCGACGTAAAGTGTCAGTCGGGTAACGCTGAGTTCCGGCTGGTCGGGGCAACCGGGCGGCGGACCCGGGGCGCCCGTGCGCGCCGGCGGCCACTGGACACCCATCCGACGACGCGGAGTGCACGATGACGAGAACGGTCGAGGACATGGCGTCCTTCGACTCAACCGTCAGGCATGCCTGCGCCGTCGCCGTGAGCGACGAGCACCTGTGGGAGCTGTCCTCGGCGTTCCTGTCCGCCGGTCTGGCGGCGGGCGACCAGGTCAAGTACTTCGACGACGGGACGTCCGACCGTGTGCTCGAGCGGATGTTCGACGACGGCGTCGACATCGACGCCTCCCTCGCCTCCGGCCAGCTGGAGGTGGTCCCGCCGGAGGCCACCCGTGCGGCGATCCTCACCCCGATCGACGTCATGCGCGGACTGGTGGACGAGCTCATCGAGGACGCGCTCGCGGAGGGCTACTCCGGGGTGCGGTGGACCGGGCAGCTCAGCCACGCGCTCAACCGGCCCGCCGGCATGCTCGACTACGAGCTGATGCTCGACGCCGCGGTGGCCGGCAGGCCCGCGCGCGTCCTCTGCCTCTACGACCGCGCGCACTATCCGGACGACGTCATCGAGGACATGCGCAGGGGGCACCGCGTGGAGATCGAGACGACCACCGTCTACGACGACAACCTGCTGCGCATCACCTCGACCGGGATCGGCTCGGCCCGGCTGGCCGGAGAGGTCGATCACTCCAACCGGCCGCAGGTGCGCAAGCTGCTGCTCGCCGAGCTGGACCGGGCGCTGCGTTCGCCCACCGGCCCGCACGAGATCCGGCTCGACGTCTCGTCGCTGCGGTTCATCGACGTCGCCGGCGCCGTCGGGCTGGTGCACGCCGCCGAGGAGTTCCCGTCCAGCCACAAGCTGGTGCTCGACGGGGTCCGGCCCCGGGTGGCGCGGGTGCTCGATCGCTGCGGGGCGCCGTTCGCGTCCCAGCTGATGACGATCCCGCGACCGGACCGGCCGATCCCCTCCACCGCGGGAGCGGACGAGTGAAGATCGAGAACCGCCGTTCGGCGCAGATCGTCGCGCTGCAGCACCGGTGCGGCTTCTACGCCTCGCAGCGCGATCTCGTCGACCTGCTCGTGCCGATGGTCGGCGCGGCACTGACGCGCGGCTCCACCGTCGCGCTGGCCGTCGCCCCGGAGACCGCCGACGCGGTGGAGGAGGCGCTCGGCCCGGCACCGCAGCTGGTGCGCCTGTCCGAGCCCGGCCCGGGCTGCCACTCGGGGCAGACGCTCGCCGCCCGCCGGGCCCGTGAGCTGCGCGAGCTCACCGCGCTGCACGGCCCGATCACGATGATCGCCCAGCACCGCAGCGAGCTGGACGGGGCCGACGGAGCGTTCTGGACCGAGCTCGACGCCGCGTACGGCATCGCGCTGGCCGACATGCCCGTCGAGCTGACCTGCTTCTACCCCGAGCTGCCGCTGCACCAGTCGATCCTCGACGGGGCCCGGCGCACGCACCCGATGCTGCTGGTGGGCGGCGACCCCGTCGAGAACCCCGAGCACATGAGCCCGCGCAGCGTGCTCGCCGAGTACCCGGCGCCCAGCCCCGCCCTGCTCGGCGCGCCGGACCTGCAGATCGAGTTCGGTGCCTGGCAGCTCAACGAGGTGCGCGATGAGCTCGAGCGCGCCCTGCTGTCGGCCGGGTACGGACGAACCCGCGCCGAGGACTTCGTGCTCGCGGTCAACGAGATCGCCACCAACGCCGTCGAGCACGGCAGCCCGGACGCGCGGCTGTACGTCTGGCTCGACGGGGACGGCGTCACCGAGGGCGCGGTCTGCGAGGTTCACGACCGCGGTACGCTGCGGGACCCCCTGCCCGGTCTCGCGGCACCGCACTCGGCCGAGCCCCGGGGCCGCGGCGTGTGGATCGCGCGGCAGATCTGCGAGTCGCTGCACGTGTGGTCGGACAAGTCGGGTACCCATGTCCGACTTCATGCGGGTCGCCCGGTATGATGGCACTCAGTGCGCAGGCGGCCACCGGCACGTGGCCGCTGTGACGCAGTCACCCCTTGGCAACCGGGCTCGGGCGGAGAACACTCGTCCGCGGCTCGGCCCAGTCGGGGCACAGGCGAGTTCTCGAACACGTGACATACCGAACCCGGGGCGATCATGTCTGACGATCAATGGCGACTTCGGACAGACGGCACGGTACGCGTGTCCGTGCTGGGCTCCTTCGAGCTCACCGTCGGCGGCGAGTCCGTCACCCTCGGGGTCGACGCCCGCCGGCTCGTGGCCTACCTGGCCGTGCACCCGCGCCCGCAGCCCCGCCCCGCCCTGGCCGGGGACCTCTGGCCAGGCGTACCGGCCGACGCGGCGCTCAAGCTGCTCGACGAGGCCGTCGAGAGCGTCGACGTACCCGGCCTGCTCGCCGACATCGCCCCGGGAGAGATCGGTGAAGGCCCGCTGGAGCTGGCCCCCGCGGTCGAGGTCGACCTCGCCGACGCCATGGGCCTGATCCGCGCCCTGCCGGAGATCCCCACCACCGACAAGCCCGACGTCTCCCCGCTCACCGTCGACATCCTCCCCGGTTGGACCGCCGCCTGGGTCGCCGTCGAGCGCGAGCGCTACCGCCAGCTCCGCCTCCACGCCCTCGAGGAGCGCAGCATGCGCCTGTCGGCCGAGGGCCGCGCCGAGGAGGCCGTCGAGCTGGCCCGCCACGCCGTCCGCGCCGCCCCCAGCCGCGAGAGCGCCCGCCGCGCCCTGGTCGAGGCCCTCCTCGCCGAGGGCGACGTCACCGCCGCCGTCGCCGAGTACGACGAGTACCAGGAGCTGCTCCGCTCCAGCCTCGGTCCGGCCAGCAACGGCCTGGACAACCTCCTCCCGCCGACCCCGGCCTGGCCCGTCCTGCGCGCCCGCCACCCCATGCCGCGCTCGGCCGTGCAGCTGCCGCGCCTGCCCGGTGCCGGCCGCGGCGGCAGCCGCCGCCTCGTCTCCGGCGGCTCGGTGCCCGGCTCGTTCCGCTAGGAGCACCGCCACCGCAGCAGCCCGCCCCCCATCACGGGACCGGGCCCTCGGATGCTGCCCGCGTGCAGATGTGAACGAACGGCCCNTTCGTCCACGCGGAGTGGACGAAAGGGCCGTTCGTTGTNCCCGGGGCGGGGTGAGGCGGAGCCGGCTGGCCCCTGNGCGGCGCCTGCTGAGATCTCTACGAACTGTGCTTTCGTCAGCACCACTGCTCACGAAAGGACCGTTCGTAGGTTCTCGGCCCGGGCATACCCAAGATCACCACCGCACCCCCGCAACAGGTGTGTCAGCTGTGGCACGAGCCTTGTGGGGCTCCACCGGGGGGAGGCCGGGATCCAGGGGCGGAGCCCCTGGCGGGGTTCCGGGGCAGCGCCCCGGGTGCACAGAGCTCGGGCAGGGCCCGGCGAGGGGTCCAGCACCCGAGCCCCGCGGGGCTGCGAGGTAGCAACCGGGCTTCAGTCCGCCAGAGCCCTCAGCCGCGGAACCACGTCCTCCGCCAGCTGCGTCAGGAACCGCTCCTGGTCGTGCCCGGGCCCGTGGAACACGAGGTGGTTCAGCCCCGCGTCCAGGTACGGCTTGATCTGCGCGACGGCCTCGTCCGGGTCCGACGTGACGATCCACCGCTTCGCCACCTGCTCGATCGGCAGCTCGTCCGCCAGCCGCTCCATCTCCACCGCCGACCCGACGCTGTGCTTCTGCTCCGCCGTCAGTGACAGCGGCGCCCAGAACCGGGTGTTGGCCAGCGCGGCGTCGGGGTCCCGGTCGTACGACAGCTTGATCTCGATCATGCGGTCGACGTCGTCGAGCTTCTTCCCGGCTGCTTCGGCGCCCTCGGCGACGGCGGGCATGAGCTTCTCGGTGTAGAGGTCCATGCCCTTGCCCGAGGTGCAGATGAACCCGTCGCCGACGCGTCCGGCGTACTTCGCCATCTGCGGGCCGCCGGCGGCGATGTAGATCGGGATCGGCTGCTCGGGCCGGTCGTAGATGTTCGCGTCGACGGTCTTGTAGTACTCGCCGTCGAAGTTGACGTTCTCACCGGTCCACAGTTCGCGCATGAGCCGGATGGCCTCGCGCAGCCGGGCGTAGCGCTCCTTGAACTCCGGCCACTCCCGCCCGGAAACCGCGATCTCGTTGAGCGCCTCACCGGTACCGACGCCGAGCATGATCCGGCCCGGATAGAGCAGTCCCAGGGTCGCCCAGGTCTGGGCGAGCACCGCCGGGTTGTACCGGAAGGTGGGGGTCAGCACCGAGGTGCCGAGCATGATCCGCTCGGTCCGCTCCCCCACCGCGGTGATCCAGGCGAGCGCGGACGGCGCGTGGCCGCCGTTGTGCCGCCAGGGCAGGAAGTGGTCGGAGACCACCGCGGAGTCGAGGCCGAGCTCCTCCGCCCGCACCCCGAATTCGACGAGCTCGCGCGGCCCGAACTGCTCCGCCGACGCCTTGTACCCGATCCGCAACGACACCGTGAAACCGTCCTTCGTCCGTCCGGCCGATCCGCCTCGGATGTCAACCACCCGCGCCGGACCCGCATGATCCGCAGCGTCCAGTCCCTCGGTGGGGTTCAAGGCATGGACGGCTGCGGCCATTCCCTGTCGGCCGATGATCTCATCGAGACGCGCCGTGCGCAGGTCCGCTGCGCCGTTCGTCACCCTCCGAGAAGCGCCGATCCGAGCGCGGTGCGGCGGTGGCGGACCTCGCGACCGGCCCGCCGCGCGACGGCGAGCCCGGCCGCGCGCAGCACCCGCAGGTGCTCTGACGTGCTCGGAAGCCCCAGGCCGACCCGCCGGGCGAGCACGGAGGTGGATGTCTCCTCGTCCAGCGCCGCGAGCAGGCGGGCCCGTGAGGCGCCGATGAGCGCAGCCAGGGCGTCCGGCGTCCTGACCTGGCCAGGTGGCCACAGCGTGCCGACGCCGCGGGCCGGGTAGACGACGGTCGGCTGCCACGGCGGGTCAGTGACCGCCACGGTGTCCGGCCAGGTGAACACCGTCGGCATGAGGACCAGGCCGCGGCCGCGGACGTCGGCCGAGCGGCCGTGGTGCCGTCCGCTGAACGCGAGGACACCGTCGGCCCAGGTGATCGAGGGGTGCAGACCGGCGAGCACCGCGGCGAGCCCGTCGGCGGCCAGCCGGGCGGCGCGGTGAGCGATGTCGGACGCGAGGAGATCGTCGATCGCGGTCCAGTGCGGCCGCACGAGGTGCTCCCAGCACGCCCGCTGCGCGGCGACGATGCGCTCCAGGCTCGCAGCGGGGTCGGGGAGCAGCGCCCGCAGCCCGTCCCGCACCGCTTCCGACGAGCCGGGCGCTGTGAGCGCCCGTTCCAGCTCCGCAGCGACGACGTCGAGCGGGGTCGCGGCGACCGCAGCGAGGTCGTCGTCGATCGTCGTCGTGGGCCCGGCGGGGATCGGGACGAGGAAGTCGGGCTGGTAGCCGTGCTTCGGCAGGAGCGGTTCCAGCGTCCGCAGGGCGTCCGCGCAGGCCGCGGTGTCGACGGCGCGCAGCCAGTGCAGGTGGTGGACCTGCCGGCGGGGTTCCCGCATGGTCCGCGCGGCCTGGATCGTCTCCCACATCGGCGAGCGGGCGAACCGGATCGCGGTGACGTCGACGGCGCCGAGTCGCAGGTCGAGGGCCATGTTTCGATCCTGGCCGAAGCGTTTCGCGCGCGCAGCCGGTCCGTCGAGACTGCGGTCGTGTCCTCCTACCGCGGCGTGCTGCGCAACGCCGAGTTCCGCGCGGTGCTCGGCGCGCACGTCCTGACGATGCTCGCGATCATCCTGGCCGACGTGGCGCTGGCCGTGCTGGTCTACCGGCGCACCGGCTCGCCGCTGCTGTCAGCCGTGACGTTCGCCGTCGGGTTCGTGCCCATGGGGATCGGTGCGGTGCTGCTCGGCGGGATCGGCCGATCCCGGCCCGCGCGCGATGTGCTGGTGACCACCGAGCTGGTCGTCGCCGGGCTGATCGCGCTCATGGCGGTGCCGGGCACCCCGGTGCCGCTGCTGCTCGCCCTGCTGGCGGTGAAGGGCTTCATCGATCCCGTGTTCACCGGCACGCGCACCGCCACCCTGCCGGAGATCCTCGGCACCGACGGGTTCCCGTACGGCCGCTCGCTGCTGCGGATGATCGGCCAGAACGCCCAGCTGGTCGGGTTCGCCGCGGGCGGGTTCGCGCTCGTGTTCGTCACGCCGGCCCACGCGCTGCTCGCCGCCGCGGCCGGGCACGCACTCGCCGCGCTCGTCCTGCTCGTGGGCACCCGGCGGTACGCACCGGTGACGGTGGACGGCCCCATGCTGGCCGTCCTGCCCGAACTCCGAGCCCTGCTGGCCATCCGCGGCATCCGGCCGGTGCTCGCGATGATGTGGCTGCCCGGCTTCTTCGCGGTGGCACCGGAGGCGTTGGCCGTGCCGTACGCGCACGAGTCGGGTGGCGGCTCCGCGGCGGCCGGTCTGCTCCTCGCCGGGATCCCGGTCGGCGCGGTGCTGGGTGAGCTGCTCGTCGGGTCGCTGCTGCCCGCCGCGCGGCGCGTTCAGCTGGTCGTCCCGCTCGCTGCGGCGACCTTCGTGCCCGTCCTCGGCTACGCGGCCGGGCCGCCGGTGCCGGTGGCGCTCGGCCTGCTCGTCCTGGCCGGGTTGGGTGCGAGCCACCACATCGGGCTCGACCAGATCGCCGTCGCGGCGATCCCCGAGCACGCCCGGCGGCGGAGTTTCACGCTGCTGGGCGGCGGCATGATGGTCAGCCAGGGCCTGGGCTTCGCCGCGGCCGGGACGCTCGCCGAGCACCTGCCGATCACGGTGGCGGTACCCCTGACCGCTGCCACCGGGATCGTCGCCGTCCTCGCCGTGGGGCACGTCCTCGTCAGGTCGGTCCCGCCTGCCCGGCCCTCCCGCCTACGCTGAGCCCGTGCTCCCCGAGACCGCCGCCGCCCCGCTCGACGTCCTGCGCCGTGTCTTCGGCTACGACTCCTTCCGGGGCCACCAGGCGGAGATCGTCGAGCACGTCACGAACGGCGGCGACGCGCTGGTGCTCATGCCCACCGGCGGCGGCAAGTCGCTCTGCTACCAGATCCCCGCGCTGGTGCGGCCGGGTGTGGGCGTGGTGATCTCCCCGCTCATCGCCCTGATGCAGGACCAGGTGGACGCGCTGCGGGCGCTCGGCGTGCGTGCCGGGTTCCTCAACTCCACCCAGACCCCGGACGAGCGCACCCTCGTCGAGCAGGAGTTCCTGGCCGGCGAGCTGGACCTGCTCTACCTGGCCCCGGAGCGGCTGCGCGTCGAGTCGACGGTGCGGCTGCTGGACCGGGGGAGGATCGCGCTGTTCGCCATCGACGAGGCGCACTGCGTGTCCCAGTGGGGCCACGACTTCCGCCCCGACTACCTCATGCTCTCCCACCTGCACGAGCGGTGGCCGGACGTGCCCCGGATCGCGCTCACCGCCACCGCGACGCCCGCCACGCGTGCGGAGATCGCGGCCCGCCTCGACCTGGAGGACTCCCGGCACTTCGTCTCCAGCTTCGACCGACCGAACATCCAGTACCGGATCGTGCCGAAGGCCGAGCCGCGCAAGCAGCTGCTGGAGCTGATCCGCACCGAGCACGCCGGTGATGCGGGCATCGTCTACTGCCTGTCCCGCCGGTCGGTGGAGCAGATCGCGGAGTTCCTCGTCGCGCAGGGCGTCCCGGCGCTGCCCTACCACGCCGGCCTGGACGCGGCGGTGCGCGCCGAGAACCAGTCCCGGTTCCTCCGCGAGGACGGCGTGGTGATGGTGGCGACGATCGCGTTCGGCATGGGCATCGACAAGCCCGACGTGCGGTTCGTCGCACACCTGGACCTGCCGAAGTCGGTCGAGGGCTACTACCAGGAGACCGGCCGGGCCGGTCGCGACGGACTGCCGTCCACGGCGTGGCTGGCCTACGGCCTGGCCGACGTCGTCCAGCAGCGGAAGATGATCGAGGACTCGGAGGGCGACCGCGCGCACAAGCACCGACTCACCCAGCACCTCGACGCGATGCTGGCGCTGTGCGAGACCGTGCAGTGCCGCCGGGTGCAGCTGCTCAACTACTTCGGCGAGCAGGCCGAGCCGTGCGGCAACTGCGACACCTGCCTGGCCCCTCCCGAGGCGTGGGACGGCACGATCGCCGCGCAGAAGGTGCTGTCCACGGTGTTCCGGCTCGACCGCGAACGGGGCCAGCGGTTCGGGGCCGGGCACATCATCGACATCCTGCTCGGTAAGCACACCCCGAAGGTGGAGCAGTTCGACCACCAGAGGCTGTCGGTGTTCGGCGTCGGCACCGAGCTGTCCGAGGCCGAGTGGCGCGGCGTGATCCGCCAGCTCGTCGCGCGCGGGATGCTCGCCGTCGAGGGCACCTACCAGACGTTCGGCCTCACCGAGGCCAGCCGCCCGGTGCTGCGCGGTGAGCAGAAGGTGATGCTGCGCCGCGAGCCGAAGCGGGTGCCGCGCACGCGCACCGCCCGGTCGGCGACGCCGCAGGCCGACCTACCCGCCGAGGCGGTGCCGGTGTTCGAGCGGCTGCGGGCGTGGCGCGCGGCCACAGCGAAGGAGCAGGGCGTGCCCGCCTACGTGATCTTCCACGACTCCACGCTGCGCGAGATCGCCGCACGGATGCCCGCGGATCTGGCCGCACTGAGCCGGATCAGCGGGATCGGGGAGAACAAGCTCGCCAAGTACGGCGAGGGGGTGCTCGCCGCGCTCGCCGGGTGAGCGTCAGGTGCGTGCCCTTCCCGCCGCGTTGCACCGCAGGCTGCGAACCACCTCGCCCCCGACTGGCTCGCCCCGGGGACCACCTCGACGTGGGTGCGTACTCAAGACGGGCAGGGCCCCGCGGTCGGGGAGCTAGTATACGAACGGGCGCGGGATCGAGCCCTCGGAGGCATCGGTCGTTCTGCACCCGGCGAGGGCGGCCCGCTCGCGGCCTCCGGCGCCACGACGATCGGCGGCCGGCTCCCGCTCAACCCCTCCGGGGGTCTGGAGTCGAAGGGGCACCCGCTCGCCGCGAC
>Ga0065720_1003693_pt1 | contig 15734 bp, 11 predicted proteins | sample Thericmetagenome_FD_59107 | JGI IMG/M metagenome (GOLD analysis project Ga0065720, IMG submission 59107) | Thermophilic microbial communities from the Joint Bioenergy Institute, California, USA of rice/straw/compost enrichment - eDNA_2 v2... | ecosystem: Engineered > Solid waste > Grass >... | reverse complement strand
CCGAACGCCGAGACGTTGCCGGGGTCCGGCGGGACGATCACCGCCTTGAGGCCGAGCACGTCGATGAGGCGGCAGACGAGCAGCGGGCCGGAGCCGCCGAACGCGACCATCGGGAAGTCGCGGACGTCGAGGCCGCGCTGGACGGTGATCTGCCGGATCGCGTTCGACTGGTTGAACGCGCTGATCTCCAGGATGCCGGTGGCGGTGCGCTCGGGGGTGAGGCCGAGCTTCTCGGCGAGGGACTCGATCGCGGCGCGGGCGGCGGCGACGTCGAGCGGGATCTCGCCGCCGAGCAGGTGCGGCGGCACCCGGCCGAGGAACACGTGCGCGTCGGTGACGGTGACCTCGGTGCCGCCGCGGCCGTAGCAGATCGGGCCCGGGTCGGCCCCGGCGCTGCGCGGGCCCACCTTGAGCGTGCCCTCCGGGGAGATCCACGCGATCGAGCCGCCGCCCGCGCCCACCGTGACGATGTCGATCATCGGGATCTTGCACGGGTAGCGGCCGATCGTGCCCTCGGTGGTGACGGACGGCTCGCCGTCCACGACGACCGCGACGTCGGTGGAGGTGCCGCCGCCGTCGAGGGTGATCGCCGAGGGGTGGCCCGCGGTGTCCGCGATGAGCGCGGCGCCGAGCGCTCCGGCGGCCGGGCCGGAGAGCACGGTGGTGATCGGCTGGTTCACCACCTCGGCCGCGGAGAGCACGCCGCCGTTGCTCTTCATCACCGAGAAGCCGCGGCCGAGCCGCTCGGAGAGGTTCGCGATGTACCGGCGCATCGTCGGCTTCACGGCCGCGTCGACGAGCGTGGTGACCGAGCGCTCGTACTCGCGGTACTCGCGCAGCACGTCGCTGGAGATGGAGACGACCGCCTCCGGGTGCTCGCGCGCGAGCACCTCGCGCATGCGCAGCTCGTGTTCGGGGTTGGCGTAGGAGTGCAGGAAGCACACGCCGATCGCGTTGATGTTCCGGTCGCGGAACCAGCGCGCCACCTCGACGGCCTGCTCCTCGTCGAAGGGGCGCACCTCGTTGCCGAGGTGGTCGAGGCGGCCGCCCACGGTCTTCACCCGGTGCACCGGCACGATGCGGGGCGGCTTCACCCAGAAGTACGAGTTGCCGTAGCCGTCGGGGACGCTCTGCCGGGCGATCTCCAGCAGGAACTCGAAGCCCTCGGTGGTGATGAAGCCCAGGTCGTGGGGGCGGTCCTCGAGGAGCTGGTTGGTGGCGACGGTGGTGCCGTGCACGATGCCGGCGACGTCGTCGAGGGTGAGGTCGAGCCCGTACGCCTCGGAGAGCACCTTCGCCACGCCGGTCATGAAGCCCTCGGCCGGGTCGGCCGGGGTGGACGGGGTCTTCGTGGTGACGATCCGGCCGGTGACCTCGTCGACCGCGACCACGTCGGTGAACGTGCCGCCGGTGTCCACACCGATCCGCACGCGTGTTCTCTCCCGGCTCATGCCCTTTTCCACGCCCATCTCCCTGCCCATGTCCCTGTGTCTACAGACGAGGACGGCCCGCGGGAACCGGCGGACACTGCCCAAGGGTCATGGTCGTTGTCGGCGATCCTTGCCACGCGGAGGCGGGGAGGCGCGGCCACACCGCGCGACCTGACGCGCGAGTCGACGCGTGATGCGACGCGCGAGGTGAACGCGCGGCGACGCCCGGGGCGCGGCCTGCGCCGATGTCCTGTCCGGGCGGGCGGGGCGCGGGGTTCGCCGGGTGGCGGCGCCGGAAAAGGGACATCCCTTCCTCACCGGAATGATCACACCGGGGACACGGACATAGTAAGATCAATTCCGATTTTCCGCGCTCCACCGTAAGAACGTACCGGGCATGATCGATTCAACCGGCGGCGCATCGCGCGCGGTCGTATTCGGGAGTCGGCTGTGGGTGGCGATTTCGGCGTTGACTTCGGCGTTGATTTTGGCGTTGACCTGAACCCCGAGGTGCCCAACGTCGCGAGAATCTACGACTACTTTCTCGGTGGGAAGCACAATTACCCGGCGGACCGGGCGACCGCCGACCGGCTGCTTTCCCTGATGCCCGAGGTCAAGGCGAGCGCGCTCGCCAACCGGGCGTTTCTGCGGCGCGCGGTGCGGGAGCTCGCCGCCGAAGGCGTGGACCAGTTCCTCGACATCGGTTCCGGCCTGCCCACGCAGGAGAACGTGCACGAGGTCGTGCACGCGGTCAATCCGGACGCGCGGGTGGTCTATGTCGATTACGACCGGCTCGTCGTCGCGCACGGGCGGGCGCTGCTCGAAGGCAGCCCGCACGTCCGTTTCGCCGTCGGCGACGTGCGCAGGCCCGAGGAGATCCTGGAGGCTCCGGAGGTCACCGAGCTCATCGATTTCTCCCGGCCGGTGACCGTGCTGATGATCGCGCTGCTGCACTTCGTCTCGGACGACGAGGACCCGGCCGGGATCATCGCCGCGTTCCGGCGGCGGATGGCGCCGGGCAGCCATCTGGTGCTCACCCACGTGTGCCACGACAGGGTCGATCCGAACCTGATACGCCAGGGCAGCGCGCTGTACGACCGCGCCTCGGCGCCGGTCACCAGCCGGTCCGAGGCGCGGATCGCGTCGTTCTTCGACGGGTTCGAGCTGCTGGAGCCCGGGCTCGTCGAGGTGTCCCGCTGGCGTCCGGCGCTCGCCGCCGTCGACGACGCCCCGCCTCCCGCCGAGGGCAGGACGCGGATCCTGGGGGGCGTCGCCCGGCTGCCCTAGCCGGTACGTCCACCGGGTGCCGGCCGGCCCGGGTCACGCGCCGATCAGCGCCGGCGACCGGCCCGGCCGAGCAGCCAGCCGATGACGGCGCTGCCGAGGGCGACGCCCGCGCCCGCGCCGAAGGCGGCGAGCATGGTCCACGCGGGCGGGTGCTGCCGGGCGGGCCGCGCGGCGGCGGGACGCTCGAAGACCTGACCGGCGGCGGGCCGCGCCGGGGCGGCCGGCCTCGCCTCGGCGGGGGCGGCCTGCGCGGCGCCCGGAACGGTCTCCGCCGTGGTCTTCGGCGCGGTGTCCGCCGGGGTCTCCGCCGCACCAGCCGTCACCGCGGGGGACGCGGCCTCCGGGGCCGCCGCCGGGGCGGCGGGCACGGCGGGGAGCGTGGTCAGGTGCCGTTCGACGGCCGCGAAGAACTCCCCGGCGGTGCGTCTCGCCACCGAGCCGAGCATGCGCTGGCCGACCCCGCCGATCATGCCGCCGACCACGGCCTCGGCGTCGTAGTCGACGCGGGTGCCGGCCGGATCCTCGCTGAGCCGTACGTGCACGGTGGCGTCGACGGTGCCCGGGGCGCCCTGGCCGCGGGCCCGGAGCACGAACCGCTCCGGCTCGTGGGGCTCGGCGAGCGCGACCTCGCCCTGGTACACGCCCTTGATCGACGCCACGCCCGCGGTCACCGTCATGCGGTAGACGTCGCCGCCGAGGGCCTCTAGTCGTTCACAACCGGGAATGGTGCACGCGAGCACCGCGGGATCCTGCAACGCCGCCCACAGCCGGGCGCGCTCGACGCCGAGTACGGCACTGCCAGAGATCTTCATGGCCTACCTCCGATGAGCGCCACTCTAGAGACTCAGCGGGCGGCCCTTTAACGGCAAGATCTGCCCCTCCGGCGGGGTCCGGGTCGTCGAGCATCGCTCACCGCGGGCCCGCGCGCCGGGTGCGGACGGCGCGCGGACGGGCTGCGGACGCCCCGCGGACGCGGGCCGGGAGGGCACGGCGGCGTGCGGCGGCTCACCCGTCGCCGACCGCGAGCACGCTGCGGATCACGGCCTCGGTGTCGGTGAGGTCGGGGAGCACGAGCTCGGCGCCCGCCGCGCGGAGGGCGGCCGCGTCGCTGCGGCCGGTCGCCACCGCGACCACGCGGGCGCCGCCCTCGTGACCGGCCCGCACGTCCCGGGGCGTGTCGCCGATCAGCACGGTGCTGTGCTCGTCGAAGGTCTCCTGGAACTTCGCCTGCGCGCGCTCGCGGGCGAGCCGTACCAGGGCGGACCGCTCCAGGCCGTCGAGGCCGTACGCGCCGATCTCGAAGTCGATGTGGTCGTGCAGGCCGAACTCGGTCAGCTTGCAGATCGCGATCGGCTTCATGTTGCCGGTGAGCACCGACTGGATCACGTCGGGCCGCGCGGCGAGCGCGGCGAGCGCGGCGCGCCCTCCGGCGAGCTCCCGGCCCCGGACGGTGAACTCGTGCCGCCGGTCCTCGAACCCCTTCGCCAGGGCCTCGGCGAACGTCTCCACCAGGTCGTCGGTGCGGGGGACGCCGTTGATGTCGAGCAGCGCGGTGATGATCGAGCGGTCGGTACGGCCGGCCATGTCGGGGAATTGCGCCACGGGACGGCCGATGAGGTCGCGGAAGACCGCGCCGTAGATCTCCCGGCTCAGCCCGGCGACGTCGATGAGGGTGTGGTCGATGTCCCAGAGCACAAGAGTTCGCACCCCGGCATGCTAACCGGGGGCCCTGATCGCGGGGCCCGGCCTGCGGGCGGGCAGCGCCGCCTGGAGGAACCGCTCCTGCTCCCCCGGCTCGCGCACCAGGTGGGCGACGGTCTCGAACCCGGCGGCCCGGAGCAGCCCGGCGACGCCGTCCGGGGAGAGCCTCCAGGCGGGCACGACCTTGTGGTCGAACGGCTCGGCGAGCTACCGGCCTTCGCCCCGGGCCTCGCGCCCGGCGGCGGGCTCGATGGCGTGTCCCGGAGGCCGCCGCATCCGGGCACCGCCGGCTCGGCGCGCCCGCCCGGGACGTCGTGCCCGCCGTACAGCCGACGGCCGACGCCCCGGGCCACGAGGCCATCCGCGCGGTCCGGGGCGGCCGTTAAGCTGGGGAGTGTCCTCCCGTCGCGGGGTGGGCAGCGGGCGGCCGGTGTGTGCGACCGGCGCTCGGCCTGGGTGTGTGCGATGCCGGCCGGGCGACGGGTCATCGGCCGCCCATCTCGGTTCTCTACGGACTTCCGCGGACTCTGTCCGGCCTCCCGTTCAGCCGCGGACCGCGGCGAGGGCCGGCGTGCCGGCCTTCTTCCGCGTGACGATGATCTCGTCGATCAGGCCGTAGGCCTTCGCCTCCTCCGCGGTGAGGATCTTGTCGCGGTCGATGTCGCGGCGGATCTCCAGGGGATCGCGGCCGGTGTGCTCGGCGAGCACCCGCTCCTGCTGGGAGCGGATGCGCAGCACCTCGCGGGCCATGATCTCCAGGTCGCTGCCCTGGCCGCCGTACCCCTCCATCGCCGGCTGGTGCAGCAGCACGCGGGAGTTCGGCAGCGCGAAGCGCTTGCCCGGGGTGCCCGCGGCGAGCAGCACCGCGGCCCCGGACGCGGCCTGGCCGAGGCAGACCGTCTGGATGTCCGGCCGGACGTACCGCATGGTGTCGTAGATCGCCATCACGGACGTGAACAGGCCGCCCGGCGAGTTGATGTACATGAAGATGTCGCGGTCCGGGTCGAGCGACTCCAGCGTGAGCAGCTGGGCCATGACATCGTTCGCCGAGGTGTCGTCGATCTGCACGCCGAGGAAGATGATCCGTTCCTCGAACAGCTTGGTGTAGGGGGTCACCTCCTTCACACCGAACGACGTGCGTTCGGTGAAGGAGGGCACGACATAGCGTGCCGTGCTCTCGTTCATCGCATGGCCTCCTCCGACAACGCGCCGGCCGACGGCAGCTCACGGGCGCTGGTGATCACCCGGTCGACGAAGCCGTAGTCGCGCGCCTCCTCGGCGGTGAACCAGCGGTCGCGATCCCAGTCGGCCACGATGCGTTCCAGCGGCTGGCCGGTGTGCCAGGCGATGCGCTCGGACATGAGCTGCTTGACGTACTGCATCTGCTCGGCCTGGATGGCGATGTCGGCCGCGGTCCCGCCGATGCCGCCGCTCGGCTGGTGCATGAGCACGCGGGCGTGCGGCAGGGCGAAGCGCTTGCCCTTCGCGCCCGCGCACAGCAGGAACTGGGCCATCGACCCGGCGAAGCCCATCACCACCGTCGCCACGTCATTGGGGACGTAGTTCATCATGTCGTAGATCGCCATGCCCGCCATAACGGAGCCGCCGGGCGAGTTGATGTACAGCCAGATGTCGCTGCGGTTGTCCTCGGCGGCGAGCAGCAGCAGCTCGCCGCATATCCGGTTGGCGATCTCGTCGTCGACCTGCTGGCCGAGGACGACGATCCGCTTGTCGAGCAGGCGCTGGGCGAGCGGCGGGACGCCCGCCTGGGGTGCGGCCACGGTCATGAGTGATATGTGTCCTTTCCATGTCGCGGGGTGGGCCGGCCGGCGACGGGTGTGCGGCCCGTGGCCGGCGGCCATGCTGCGACACTAAACCCCGGCGAGCACCGCGATCACCGCTTGTTCGCTGAGGGCGGTGTTCGCCCACGGCGCAGGGGCCGCCGTGAGCCCCGCTCAGGCGCGCGGGACGCGTACCGCGATCTCGCCGCCGAGGCGGTGGCCGCCGGTGAGCGCGAGGCCGTCGCCGCTCCAGAACCGCCCCGGGTCGTACCAGTTCGGGCGCCGCCCGCCCGGCAGCAGGCCCATCTCCTCGTAGGTGACGGCGAGCACCTCCGCGCAGTACGCGGTCTCCAGGCGCTGGTCGCCCCGCTCGCCCTTCTCCTTCGCGCGCCGCCCGCGGAACGGGAGCCGGCCGCGCAGCCAGCGGGCGGCGAGGCGCGCGGTGGAGGGGAAGGGGGTGCCGTCGAGGCGCGCGATCGTGCGCAGCACCGCGTCCTCCATCTCGCGGGTGGCCGGCGGGTCGAGCTGGCGCAGCCAGGCGCGCTGGCCGTACCGGTTCGCCCAGACGAGTACGGCGGAGCGCAGGCCGTGCAGCTGGACGCCGCGATGGTGGCCGCCGCTCCACATGTCCGGCAGGGACCTGCCCAGCTCGGCGTGCCACATGAGCGGTGGCAGGTCGTCGATGACCACCGCCATGCCGACGTGGTTGACCGGGCTGTTCGTGGTGACCTGGATCGCCCGGTCGGGCATCTTGCGGCCGCGGAAGAGCCAGATGTCGCCGGTGCGGGTGAGGTCGACGGCCTCGTCGAGGTCGATTGCCGTGGCGCGCATGGCCCTTACCCTAAGTCGGATGAACCTGCGGAAATGGTGGAAAATCATCGGGCTGGCGAGTTTCGTCGGCGTGGCCGCGACCGGCGCGGTGATCTACCGCGCGGAGCGCCGCCGCCGCGCCTACACGCCCGAGGAGATCCGCGAGCGCCTGCGCGCCCGCCACGCCGAGGCGGTGGCCGCCGCGGAGGCGGCGAGAGACGACGCCCGGGAGTCGTGACCCGCTCCCGGCCCGAAGGCCGGGGATTCCGCCCGTACCGCGTACCGTACGCGGGGCACGTCCAGGTCCGGACGGCTGCGCGCCTGGCGCCATCGGCCGTGCCGCAGGCGGCGCACCGATCGGCGTGACGGCGATCGACGGCGACTGACGGCGATCTCCTCATCTCGCGCCCCGCGATGCGGGCGGACCCGAGCCGAATGCCACGGCACCGCAGGCGCGGGGCAGGCATCCACCGGCGGACAGGAAGGAGAGGCGGGCACGCCCGCCGTACTCCCGCGGTGGCCGTGCCGCCGCCGTGACCCGAACCGGCGGAGCGGGTCGCCGGGGCCGCTCGGCCGCCGGTCGTGCCGCCGGGCGGCGTGGTCATCCTCCCGGAGTACCCCGGAATGCGCCGCCGGGCCGACGCACCGGCCGAGAGCCGGGCCGCATGATGAGCTCGGCCCGGAAAGCGGTGGCCCGCCTGCCCGCCGGGCAGGACTCCGAGTCGCTCCCGGCCGGGACACCGGGATCGCCGCCGTCCTGAGGGCCGAAGGAGAACAGCGGGGGCGGCGCGCCCGTGCACCGGGCCCGCGTGGCACGGCGTGACATGGATCACCCATCGCCCGCGCACCCGCGCCACGCTTTGCTCTACAGCGTGTAGTACTACTGGAGGTAGGACTACGGCTTGTAGAGCGCTGTGCGACAAGGGGGACCATGGACGCGCTCGACCTGGCACGGTGGCAATTCGGCGTGACCACCGTCTATCACTTCCTGTTCGTCCCGCTGACGATCGGCCTCGGCACGTTCGTCGCGGCGCTGCAGACCGCCTGGCACCGCACGGGCAAGGCGCACTACCTCACGCTCACGAAGTTCTTCGGGAAGCTCTTCCTGATCAACTTCGCCATGGGCGTGGTCACCGGCATCGTCCAGGAGTTCCAGTTCGGCATGAACTGGAGCGAGTACTCGGTCTTCGTCGGCGACGTCTTCGGCGCGCCGCTGGCGATGGAGGCCCTGCTCGCCTTCTTCCTCGAATCCACCTTCCTCGGGCTGTGGATCTTCGGCTGGGACCGGCTGCCGAAACGCGTGCACCTCGCGACGATCTGGGCCGCGGTCATCGGCTCGAACCTCTCGGCGTACTTCATCCTCGCCGCGAACGCGTGGATGAAGCACCCGGTGGGCCACGAGGTCGCCGGCGGCCGCGCCCGCATGACCGACATCTGGGCCGTGCTCACCAACTCCACCGCCCTCGCCCAGGTGCCGCACGTCATCGCCGCCTCGTTCGTCGTCGCGGGCGGCTTCGTGCTCGCCGTCTGCGGCTACCGCATCCTGCGCGAACGCCGTACCGCGGGCGGATCCGGCGAGCGGGCGATGTGGCGGAGCTGCCTGCGCGGCGCGCTCGTCATGACCGCGATCGCCGGGGTGGTCGTCGCGGCGAGCGGCGACGTCTCCGGCCGCCTGCTGCACGAGCAGCAGCCGATGAAGCTCGCCGCCGCCGAGGGGCTGCGGCACGACACCGCCGCCGCGCCGTTCTCGATCGTGCCCGGCGTCGAGGTGCCCGGCATGCTCAGCCTGCTCGCCGCGCACGACGTGAACGCCACCGTCGAGGGCGTCGACGACATCCAGCAGCGCTACGAGGCGCGGTTCGGCCCCGGCGACTACACGCCGAACCTCCCGGTCATCTACTGGTCCTTCCGCGTCATGATCGGCTTCGGCCTCGTCACGGTCGGCCTGTCGGCGCTCGGCCTGTGGCTCACCCGCTCCCGCCGGGTGCGCGGCAGCGGCGCGCGCGGCCGCCGGCCGCGCCCGGTGCCCGGCTGGTTCGCCCGGCTGTGCCTGCTCACGCTGCCGCTGCCCACGCTCGCGGTGATCGCCGGCTGGCTGCTCAGCGAGATGGGCCGCCAGCCGTGGACGGTGATGGGCGAGCTGCTCACCGCGGCGAGCGTCTCCCCCGGCGTCACCCTCTCCCAGGTGGCCGTCTCCCTCACCGTCCTCACCCTCCTGTACGGCCTGCTCGCCGTGGCCGAGGCCGTGCTGCTCGCCCGCCACGTCAAGGCCGGTCCCGCGCCCGAGCCGGTCCCCCGGCCGCACGCGCCCACGGCGGCCGAGCCCGGCCGTCTCGCCCCCACCCCGATGTACTGACGGGAGATGCTCATGGACCTGGCCACCGTGTGGTTCGTCCTCATCGCGTTCCTGTGGACCGGCTACTTCGTCCTCGAGGGCTTCGACTTCGGCGTCGGCGCCCTGCTGCCGCTGCTCGCCCGCGACGAGGCCGAGCGCAGGCAGGTGCTCGCCACGATCGGCCCGGTGTGGGACGGCAACGAGGTGTGGCTCATCACCGCGGTCGGCGCGATGTTCGCCGCCTTCCCGGGCTGGTACGCGGGCCTGCTCAGCGGCTTCTACCTGCCCGTGCTCATGGTGCTCGCCGCGTTGATCGTGCGCGGCGTGGGCCTGGAGTGGCGTGGCAAGGTGCGCTCGGCCCGTGAGCGCGCCCTCTGCGACGCGGGCATCGTCGCCGGCGGCTTCCTGCCCGCCTTCATGTGGGGCGCCATCTTCGGCGACCTGCTCGGCGGCACGGCGCCCGCCACCGTGGCCGGCGGGGTCTTCTCGCTCACCATCGCCCTGCTGCACGGCGCGGTGTTCGTCGCGTTGAAGACCGACGGCCCGGTGCGCGAGCGGGCTCGCCGTACCGGCCTGGTCGTCGCCGTCGCCGCGGTGCCGGCCGCCCTCGCCGCCCTGCCCGCGATCCCCGCCGCCGCCGCGCCCCTCGCCGCCTGGACCGCCCAGCCCGTGCCCTGGCTCACCGCGGGCGCCGCCACCGCGGCCCTCGCCGCCGCCGTCGCCCTCCTCTGGCGCCGCCGCGAGGGCTGGGCGTTCACCGCCACCGCCGCCGCCATCACCGGCGCCACCGCCGCGCTGTTCGCCGTGCTGTGGCGCTCCCCCCTGCCCGGCCTCACCGTGGCCGAGGCCGCCTCAGGCCCCTACACCCTCACCGTCATGACCTGGATCGGCGTCGCCGTCCTCCCCTTCGTCCTCGCCTACCAGGCCTGGACCTACTGGATCTTCCGCAAGCGCCTCGCCGGGCCGGACCCGCGAGATCCACGACCCGCGTGACGACATCGTCGTGGCCCCCGCCCCCGGCCTCGGGCTCCGCCGGGCACGGCTGGGGCCCGCGTCGCGGAACCCCGGCCGTGCCGGCCGAGTGCGCGTCGTGCTCGGCCTGCGCCTCCCGTCGTCACTCCGGTTCGCCGGACGCCCGGCGGCCGGGGATGATGATCGTGGCGATCGCCGCGACGACGTTCATGCCCGCGGAGACCAGGAAGGCCAGGGAGTATCCGGCGGTGAGGGCGTCGGGCGCGGCGGTTCCCCCGGCGGCGAGCGCGCCGGTGTGCGCGGCGGCGACGGTCACCAGTGCCGCCAGGCCGAGCGAGCCGCCGATCTGACGGGAGGAGTTGAGGATGCCCGAGACCAGGCCCTCCTCGCCTCGGGCCATGCCGGCCGTCGCGGCCATCGCGAGGGGGGCGAAGCCGAGGCCCATGCCGCCGGTGATGAGGATGCCGGGCAGCAGGATGCCGGTGACGAAGTCGCTGTCCGGGGTGAGCTGCGCCTGCCAGAGGAACCCGGCGGCCGACAGCAGCGCGCTGAATGCGATCAGCGGCCGGAGGCCGATCCGGCCGATCAGGCGCGGCGTCAGCTTGGAGGCGACCACGATGGCGAGGGCGTGCGGGGTGATCGCCAGCCCCGCCTGCAGCGGGGTGTAGTTCAGCACCTGCTGCACGTAGAGGGAGAGGAAGTACCACACCGCGAAGCCCGTGCCGCCGACCAGCAACAGCACCACGTTCGCCCCGGTGACCGAGCGCGCCCGGAACACCCGCAGCGGCATGAGCGGGTCCTTCGCGAACCTGGCCTGCACGAGGACGAAGAGGGCGAGCAGCACCACCCCGGCGCCCATGGGGACCAGCGCCTGCGCCGAGCCCCACCCGCTGTCGTGGGTGCGGACCAGGCCGTACTCCAGCGCGCTGAGCCCGAGCGTCACGCTGATCGCCCCGGCCAGGTCGAGCCTGCGCCCGCCCTGGTCGCGGCTCTCGGCGAGGTAGCGCAGCGCGACGACGATCGCGGCGATGCCGATCGGCACGTTGATCAGCAGGACCCACCGCCAGGAGAGCGTCTGGGTGAGCAGCCCGCCGATGATCGACCCGGCCGCGCCGCCGACCGCCCCCATCGCGCCCCAGGTCGCGATCGCCCGCGTCCGGTACGGCCCCTCGGGGATCGAGGTGGTGAGGATCGTCAGCGTCGCCGGGGAGATCACCGCCGCGCCGAGGCCCTGCACGACCCGCGCCGCCACCAGCAGGCCCGGCGTGGTCGCCAGCCCGCCCACCAGGCTCGCCAGCGTGAACACCGCCATTCCGGCGAGGAAGACCCGCCGCTGCCCGTACAGGTCGGCCGCGCGCCCGCCGAGCAGCAGGAACCCGGCCGAGGTGAGCGCGTAGCCGTTCACCACCCACTGCAGCCCCGCCGGGCCGAGACTCAGCTCGGCGTCCATGGCCGGCAGCGCGACGTTCACGATCGCCACGTCGAGCACGACCAGGAACTGGACGGTGCACACCAGCGTGAGGATGAGCCAGGGCGGTGCCGCCGGTCTCGCATGGGTCTTCGCGGGCGTCTCCGTCGTCAATGGGTTGTTCATCAAGTCCGCCTTTCACAGGACACCGACGCCCGCCGGGCCGGTGCACAGGGGCCGAACGCCGGTCCGCATGCCGCTGCCTGCCGAGTACGCGATGCCGTACCCCGGCGGGCCGCCGGTGGGTGGTCCGGCGGGCCGTTCCCGCCGGACGAGTGATCAAGGGTGTTGTCGCCCCGGCCCCCTGCCGCTGGGGCCCGGATTCGTGTGCCATGGCCCGGCCGTCACCCGAATGCGATCGCCGGCCGGAGGGAGTGGCCTTGGCGAGCGTCGTGGGCCGCCCCGGGACACCGCGTGCCGCGGCACGACCGGCCCTGGGTCGGCACCGACGCTCTTCCCCACGCGCGCTCGGACGGGCACCGCGCCGTGCCCCGCCGACGGGGGTCTGGTGGCCGGGCAGGCGGGACACGCGTAACGGCGCTCGTCCACCTCCTCCGCCGCCGCAGGTGCCCGCCTCGGCCGTCGACCTGCGCGGCGTACGCCGCCCAGGTCAGGCTCATACGGGACAGCATGCAACCTCAACTAAGGTTGAGGTCAACCCCGCGCGCGGCCGGGCCGGGACGCGGCACCGGCCCGCGCCGGGACGCCGAGGCCGGGGAGTCGAGCTCCGCCTCGCCGTACCGGCCGGGCCGGTGCGCGGGCGTCGAGGCCGGGTGACGGACCCGCGAGCTCATCCGGCGCCGCAAGACCCCACCCACGCCACGGGCGCCGCCCGACGGGCGGCGCCCGGTGCGACGCGGCTTGTGATCACCCGTCTCCTCGTACGGCCCGGCGGCGGGGGATGACGATCGCGGCGACGACGGCCGCGACGACGGTGACGGCGGCGGAGACCGTGAAGGCGTGGGTGTAGCCGGAGGTCAGGGCCTGGGCGGTGGGGGTTCCGGCGCCGGTGAGCGTGGCCGTGTGCGCGGTGGCGATGGTCGCCAGGGCCGCGAGGCCGACGGAGGCGCCGACCTGGCGGGAGGAGTTGAGGATGCCCGAGACGAGGCCCTCCTCCCCGTGGGGGACGCCGCTGGTGGCGGCCATCGCCAGGGGGGCGAAGGTGAGGCCCATGCCGCCGGTGATGAGGATGCCGGGCAGCAGGATGCCGGTGACGAAGCCGCTCGCCGGGGTGAGCTGCGCCTGCCAGAAGAAGCCGCCGGCCGACACCAGCGCGCCGAGGGCGATCAGCGAGCGGAAGCCGAGCCTGCCGACCAGGCGGGGCGTGGTCTTCGCGGCCACCACGATCGCGAGCGAGTGCGGGATGAGCGCCAGCCCCGCCTGCATCGGGGTGTAGTTCAGCACCTGCTGCAGGTAGAGGGAGAGGAAGTACCACATCGCGAAGCCCGCGGCGCCGAGCAGGAACTGCACCATGATCGCGCCGGTGACCGAGCGCGCCCGGAACACCCGCAGCGGCATCAGCGGGTCCTTCGCGAACCTGGCCTGCACGAGGACAAAGAGGGTGAGCAGCACCACACCGGCCACGATCGGGATGAACGCCTGCGGCGCGGTCCAGCCGTCGTCGTGGGTGCGGACCAGGCCGTACTCCAGCGCGCTGAGCCCGAGCGTCACGCTGATCGCCCCGGCCAGGTCGAGCCTGCGCCCGCCCCGGTCGCGGCTCTCGGCGAGGTAGCGCAGCGCGACGACGANCGCGGCGATGCCGATCGGCACGTTGATCAGCAGGATCCACCGCCAGGAGAGCGTCTGGGTGAGCAGCCCGCCGATGATCGAGCCGGCCGCGCCGCCGACCGCGCCGATCGCGCCCCAGGTCGCGATCGCCTTGGTCCGGTACGGCCCCTCGGCGAACGAGGTGGTGAGGATCGTCAGCGTCGCCGGCGAGATGACCGCTGCGCCGAGGCCCTGCACGACCCGCGCCGCCACCAGCAGCCCGGCCGAGGTCGCCGCCCCGCCCACCAGGCTCGCCAGCGCGAACAGCGTCATCCCGAGGACGAACACCCGCCGCCGCCCGAACAGGTCGGCCGCGCGCCCGCCGAGCAGCAGGAACCCGGCCGAGGTGAGCATGTAGCCGTTCACCACCCACTGCAGCCCCTCGGGGCCGAGGCCGAGCTCGGCGTCCATGGACGGCAGGGCGACGTTCACGATGGAGACGTCGAGCACGACCATGAACTGGGCGGTGCACACCAGCCAGAGGATGAGCCAGGGCGGGGCGGCGGGCGTTGCCCGGGTCTTCGCGGACTTCTCGGTGGTCAGCGATTCATTCATCAGTTCAACCTTTCGGACGCCACCGGCGGCCCGCCTGACGCGCCAAACGGGTCACATGGGTCACATGGTGATAAACCACTTCATGAGGCGCAGCATGCCGAGTATGCCAAGCCGTCCCCTGGCGCATCGCCGACGGGTGGCCCGGCGACGATGCGCCGGTACACGCCGGGGGTGCCGGAGGTGCCCGGCCCGTCCCGCTCCCGTGGCCCGGAGATGCGGGACGGCCGGCGCACCGGGCCCGCCGGCCTCGGCTCCCGCGGCCTGCGCCGTGGCTGCCGCGCTCACACCGGACAGCATGCGATCTGAAGTTTGATTGAGGTCAAATCATCCAGGTCGGCGCGGGTCGCCGGGGAACGCTCACCCCGTCCCCGGGGACTCGAGCTCCGCGTCGTCGAACAGGCCGAGGCGGTGCGCGAGCGCGGCGGCCTCCCCCCTCGTCGCGACGCCGAGCTTCGCCAGGATGTGCGAGACGTGCGCGCTCACCGTCTTGGCGCTGATGAACAGGGACGCGGCGATCTGCGGGTTGGTACGGCCGGCGGTGACCAGGCGGAGGATCTCCACCTCCCGCTCGGTGAGGCCGAGCCGCGCCAGCGTGTCGTCGCGGCTCGCGGGCGCCGCCTCGGCCGGGCCCGGCAGCGCGACGCCGAGCCGTCGCCCGATCATCCGGATCTCGTCGAGCAGCGGCCCCGCCCGCAGCGGCTCGGCCCTCTCCGCGGCGACCCGCAGCAGCTCGGCCGCCCGCGAGCGGTCGTGCGCCACGGCCGCCGCCTCCGCCGCGCGCATCCGCGCGTACCCCTCGGCGTACGGGTCGCCGATCGCCGCCCACGCCTCGGCCGCCCGCTCCCACCGGGCCACCGGCCCGGCACCGGCCGCCGCGTCACCCGGCCCGTCACCCGGCCCGTCAGCGGAGCCGCCATCGGACCCGCCAGCGGAGCCGTCACGGGAGCCGTCGCCGGGCGCGCCCGGCGGGGCGAGCTCGGCGGCGACCCACGCGGCGTACGCCGCGCTCAGCGGCGCGGACACGGGCAGCTGCCCGGCGATCTGGAGGATGCGCCCGGCCCCCGCCTCCTCCACCGGCTCGCCGAGCGCCCTCGCCCGGGCCCGCAGCCGCGCCTCCGCCTGCGCGGCGGTCACCAGCAGCGGCCAGCCCAGGAACGGGGCTCCCCGGGCGTACGGCAGGGCCGCCGACACCGCCTCCCGGGCCTCTTCGAGCCGGTTCTCCCGCAGCGCGATCTCGGCCGCGAGCAGGGCGAGCGACACCGCCACGAGCGGCATGCCGGGGTCGTCGCCGACGAGCGCCCGGGCGAGCGACAGCCGCTCGCGCGCCGTCTCCGTCTCCCCGCGCAGCAGCGCGATCCGCCCGCGCAGCACGTGCAGCAGCGCCCCGGGCCCGCCCACCGGGTCGTCGTCGAGCGCCGCCGCGGCGACCCGGTCCGCCTCGTCCCAGTCGCCGCGCAGCAGCAACAGCCTGGCGAGGGACGACCGCAGGAACGTGCCGAGGGTGCGCGCCAGGCCCGCGCTCCGCGCGGTGTCGAGCGAGGCCCGCGCCAGCGCCATCGCCTCCTCGGCGCGGCCGATCCCGGCGAGCGTGTCGACGATGTTGAGCTCGGCCCGGGTGAGGCGCATCG
>Ga0065720_1003669_pt1 | contig 15734 bp, 14 predicted proteins | sample Thericmetagenome_FD_59107 | JGI IMG/M metagenome (GOLD analysis project Ga0065720, IMG submission 59107) | Thermophilic microbial communities from the Joint Bioenergy Institute, California, USA of rice/straw/compost enrichment - eDNA_2 v2... | ecosystem: Engineered > Solid waste > Grass >... | reverse complement strand
ATTTCCGCGCTTTTGGTGCGAACGTGCCGTACTTCTTGTTGACATGACACCTTTTGGTGTTATAATTGAGATGACACCAAAAGGTGTTATATTAATACATGGGGGTTTGGACATATGCCGACGCAAAAAGCACTCCCCGCAATCCGCAAAACGGTGCTTCTGAACGCCCCGATCGAAAAGGTGTGGAATGCGGTGGCGACCTCGGAAGGCATCGCCGGCTGGTGGATGGACAATACTTTGCAGCCGATTCCCGGTCACGAGTTTGTCCTCCACACGGGGCATTTCGGCGATTCGCCGTGCAAGGTGACGGAAGTAGACCCGCCCAACCGCCTCGCTTTCAACTGGGGCAAGGACTGGCACATCACCTTCGAATTGAAAGCCGTGGAAGGCGGCAAAACGGAGTTCACCCTCACTCATTCCGGATGGGATCCGGAAAAAGTGACGGAATTCGGACAGCCGCATACGCAGATCCGCGACATCATGGACGGAGGCTGGGAGAAAATTGTCAAGGAAGATCTCCCCAGGTATGTCGAGGCATAATCTGGCCGAAGCGCCTTCCCGCCACGACGTGTTTCAGGCGATTGCCGATCCGACCCGCAGAAGCATGCTGAAACTGCTTGCCGGCGGGGAACTGGCGATCGCGCAAATCGCGGAACGTTTCCCGATCACGCGCACCGCCGTCAACAAGCATCTTCACATTCTTTCCGACGCGGGTCTCGTACGGAGCCGCAGGGTCGGGCGGGAAACCCGATACACATTTCGGCCGCAGCCCCTGGCCGAGGTAAAAAGCTGGCTGTCCTTTTTCGACAAGTATTGGGACGAAAAACTGCAAAACCTCAAACGTTTTGTCGAAGGCGCTGACGAATAACGGCAACGCAGACCGGGAACCGTGCCAGGCGGTCCCGGTTTGCGTTTTTGCGGGAATGGTCACCATGATTTGGAGAGACGTCAGGGTTATTCCGCGCTCCCGATTTCGATTGACATACCCAACGGGGGTATTGTATATTTGAAATGAAACAAAACGATTTTCTGCGAAACGCGGGGCGGTGAGCATGGATCATTCCACCCATACGATGCGCAAAAGCCATCATTCGGAAAAGACCAAGAGCAACCTGATCGCGCGGCTTAACCGGATTGAAGGCCAGATTCGCGGCGTAAAGGGCATGATCGAGAGGGACACTTACTGCGACGATGTGCTCAATCAGATCGCGGCGATCCAGTCCGCGCTGAACAGCGTCGGCAGGCTGCTGCTGGAAAATCACATGAAAAGCTGCGTCGTCGAGCGCATTCAGGCCGGAGAGCATGAAGTCATCGACGAACTCCTGATTACGGTGAACAAGCTGATGAAATAATGAAGACGACGCCACAGAGAATAAAATGAAGCGAAACATGACGGAGGGATGATCATGAATCAAGTGACGCTCAAGGTAAACGGCATGTCGTGCGGCCATTGCGCGGCATCCATCGAAAAGGCGCTGAAGGCCGTCGGCGCCGCCGGCGAGGTGGATTTGCAAAACGGCACGGTCGCCGTTCGGTTCGACGAAAGCAAAGTGACCCTCGACGCGGTCAAAGCGGCGATCGAGGATCAGGGATACGACGTCGTTTGAGTGCGGAATGCCATCGGGCCGCGCCGCCGGCAAGCGCGTGAACAAAGGAGCGGATCGGAATGGAATCCGTAGAGCGGCGGAAGGAGAATTCCCTGCCCGAAGAGACGGCCATCTTGCAAATATCCGGCATGACGTGCGCCGCCTGCGCGAACCGTATCGAAAAAGGGCTGAGCCGCATGCCCGGCGTCTCCCGCGCCACGGTCAACCTGGCGCTGGAGACGGCCAGCGTCGCCTTTTATCCCGGACAAGTGACGATCGCCGATCTGGAAAACAAGGTGAAGCAGCTGGGCTACCGGGCGGAGGTCAAGCGGGAAGCGGACGATGGCGACCGCCGCGGCCGGGAAATCCGGCGGCAATTCGTCAAATTCGCCGTGTCGGCGGCGCTGTCGCTGCCCCTTCTGTGGAGCATGGCCGGCCATTTTTCGTTCACCGCGGGGCTGTATGTGCCGGACTTGTTTACGAACCCCTGGGTGCAGCTTGCCCTGGCCTCCGTCGTGCAGTTTGCGATCGGCGCGCAGTTTTATGCCGGCGCGTACAAGTCGCTGCGCAGCGGCAGCGCCAATATGGACGTGCTGGTCGCCCTCGGCACGTCGGCGGCCTTTTTTTACAGCCTGTATTTGACCCTGGAATGGCGATTTGCGGGCGGTGCCGCGCATCACGGGCCGGAGCTCTACTATGAAACGAGCGCGCTCCTGATCACGCTGGTCATCCTCGGAAAATGGCTGGAGGCGCTGGCGAAGGGGCGCACGTCGAAGGCGATCCGGCTGCTCATGAGCCTGCAGCCGAAGAAAGCTTCGGTCATCCGGAACGGACGGGAGATATCCGTTCCGGCGGAAGAAGTGCAGGTTGGAGACATCGTGCTCGTTCGTCCCGGCGAGCAGGTGCCGGTGGACGGCATCGTGCTGGACGGCGCATCGTCCGTGGACGAGTCGATGCTGACCGGCGAAAGCCTGCCCGTCGACAAAAAAGCGGGCGATCCGGTCTTCGGCGCGACCGTCAACCGGAGCGGCGCGCTCCGCATCCGGGCGGCGAAGGTGGGCAGGGAAACCGCGCTGGCCCGCATCGTCAAAGCGGTTGAGGAGGCGCAGGGTTCGAAGGCGCCGATTCAGCGGGTGGCCGACCGCATTTCCGGCATTTTCGTGCCGGTGGTCGTTGCGATTGCTCTGGCCACGTTTTTGGTCTGGTATGCGCTCCTAACTCCGGGGGATCTGGCCGGCGCCTTGAAAAACGCCGTCGCCGTGCTCGTCATCGCCTGCCCCTGCGCCCTCGGGCTGGCCACGCCGACCTCGATTATGGCGGCTTCGGGACGGGCCGCAGAGCTTGGCATCCTGTTCAGGGGCGGGGAGCATCTGGAAAGGACGCACAAGATCGATACGGTGGTCCTGGACAAAACCGGCACGGTCACCAAGGGCAAGCCGGAGCTGACGGATGTGCTGGCGGAAGGGGAGGAAACGGAGTTCCTGAGCCTGGTCGGCGCCGCCGAAAAAAATTCCGAACACCCCCTCGCCCAGGCGATCGTCGCAGGCATCGGACGGCGGGGGATTGAACTGCCCGCGGCGGAGTCTTTCGAAGCGCTGCCCGGTTACGGCGTCGCAGCTGTGGTGGAAGGCAAAACGGTGCTGGTCGGCACGCGCCGCCTGATGGAAGAGCGCGGGGTGGACGCCTCTTCCGCCTATGAGGCGGTGGTCCGTCTGGAGCGGCAGGGCAAAACGGCGATGCTGGCGGCCGTCGACGGCCGGTATGCCGGACTTTTGGCCGTCGCCGACACGATAAAGGAAACCTCGCGGCAGGCCGTGGACGCGCTGAAGGAAATGGGCATTGAGGTGATCATGATCACCGGCGACAACGAACGGACGGCGCAGGCGATTGCCGGTCAGGCCGGCATCGGGCGCGTCATTGCGGAAGTGTTGCCGGAGGGCAAGGCGGAGGAAATCCGGAAACTGCAACGGGAGGGGAAGACCGTCGCCATGGTGGGCGACGGGATCAACGACGCGCCAGCTCTGGCCGCGGCGGACATCGGCATGGCGGTCGGAACGGGCACGGACATCGCCATTCAGGCGGCCGACGTGACCCTGATGCGCGGCGACCTGACCGCGATTCCTGCCGCGATCGCGATGAGCCGCAGGACGATGGGCAACATCCGGCAGAATCTGTTCTGGGCGCTCGGGTACAACGCCCTCGGCATTCCGGTCGCCGCCGCCGGGCTGCTCGCTCCCTGGGTGGCCGGCGCGGCGATGGCGCTGAGCTCGGTTTCCGTGGTGCTGAACGCCCTCCGCCTGCAGCGGGTTAAGGTTTCGTAAGGTGGTATTGGGATTGACCGTCCCCGGTCATTGTTGACGATCCGGTCATGGGTGCCGATTTTCCCCCGTCTCTCGAATTGCCCGTGCCGAAGGGTGCCTGAGAGACGGTTTTTTCGTCTCTCAAACCGGGTTTGCCTGATGCAGTTCCCGCGAGAGGAGGTTTCCGCCTTTCACGCGCGCTTCACCTCGCGCCAAACCTCCGAAAGACGGTTTTTCCGCCTTACGATAATGATTTGCCTGACTCAGAACCGCTGTAAGACGGTTTTTCCGCCTTACGATAATGATTTGCCTGACTCAGAACCGCTGTAAGACGGTTTTTCCGCCTTACGACAGTGATTTGCCTGACTCAGAACCGCCGTAAGACGGTTTTTCCGCCTTTCACACGCGCTTCACCTCGCGCCGAACCTCCGAAAGACGGTTTTTCCGCCTTACGATAATGATTTGCCTGACTCAGAACCGCTGTAAGACGGTTTTTCCGCCTCTCGCGCGCGGAATGCCCGCCGAGGCGTTTGCGCCAATGTCGGGCGTTAGGAACTCATGCGCAAGTGCCAAAATCAAAACTCAAGAAGCGCTGCGCTCGCGTAATGCGGCCCCTTGCGATTGTTGATCTGGAATGGCCGCAAGCGAGAAGCGCTGTGCGCCATATTGCCGCAAAGCCATTCCGATATGTAAGTACCGCTTTGAAAGTTTAAAGCCTCTAAACGGTTTATGCTATAATCGTTCTATGCGGCAAAAATCCGCCTGCAACACCATTCAGACATCATTCGGAGGCACAACATGAACGGCGAACCGCAAACGACATTGACGCAAAGGCTGCAGCCGGACGATTCTCCAGCGCGGCCGGTTCTGCTCGAGGCATTGCTGCAAGAGATGGGTAAAGTCGTCATCGGCAGGGAGCGGGAGATCAAGCTGCTGCTTGCCGCCCTGCTGACCCCTGGCCACGTCCTTATTGAAGACTTGCCCGGCACCGGGAAAACCACCATGATCAAGGCATTCGCCAAAGTGCTGGACTGCCGCTTCGCCCGCATTCAATGCACGCCGGACCTGCTCCCCTCCGATGTGACGGGCGTTTCCGTATTCAATCCGAAGACCGGCGAATTTTCCCTGCGCAAAGGCCCCGTGTTCACCCATCTTCTGCTTGTGGACGAAATCAACCGCGCGTTGCCGCGCACGCAATCCTGCCTGCTGGAATGCATGGAGGAAGAGCAGGTGTCGATCGACGGGGAGACGCACCCCTTGCCTTCGCCGTTCATGGTGCTGGCCACGCAAAACCCGGTGGAGATGGAAGGCACCTTCCCGCTTCCCGAGGCGCAATTGGACCGATTTCTGATGATCGTGAGGCCGGGCTATCCTTCCCCCGAGGAAGAAAGGCTCATGCTCGAGAAGGTGGGCGACCGGATCCCCTTCGACGAACTCGGCCGGCTGCTGGAGCCCGCCCATATCATGGCGCTGCGCGAAAAGTGCCGGACGGTTCGCGCGCACGAATCGATAGCGGAATACATCACCGCTTTGGCCGCGGCGACGAGAAACCGCCCCGAGGTGGCCGTCGGCGCCAGTCCGCGGGCCAGCAAAGCGCTCTATAAAGCGGCCAAAGCATGGGCGTTCCTCAGCGGCCGCGATTACGTCATCCCGGACGACGTCAAAACTTTGCTGCCGGCGGTCTGGAGCCACCGTCTCATTCTTGAGCCGGAGGCGCGCATCCGCGGAACGCGGGCGGAGCAAATTCTGCAGGAAATCGCCGGAGAGGTCAATCTGCCGGAGGAGCGCGTCGCGCGATCATGAGCGAAAACGGTCAATCCCCGAAGTTGTCCGGCTATTTGTTCGGCCGCCATGCCTTCCTTCCGTATCTGGGCGGCGCCGCTCTGGCGGTCTGGTACCGCAATCCCCCGCTCATTGCCGTCTGCGTATTCCTGCTTCTCCTGAACGCATTGATCCTGTATTGGCGAAGAGGGGCGCTGGCTCGCCTTGAGCCCGCTCTGGCGCTCGACGGGGAGCGGTGCTTCGCGGGAGATGCGTTCACCGTCCGCGCGTCGTTGCTGAACGGCAAATGGCTGCCGCTCGTCTGGCTGGAATGGGAATTTCCCGCCACGAGCGGCATCGCGTGGGAGGAGGACAAACGGGAACGCTACGTCATTCGTTTCCTGTGGGTGATGTGGCACCAGCGCCTGTCCTGGACCGTGCGCGGTCACGCGCTGCGGCGCGGCGTCTATCCGCTCGGGCGGATTGTACTTCGTTCGGGCGACGGCTTCCGTTTCAGCGAATCCGAAAAAAATGTGGATATGCACCGGACGGTGTACGTTTATCCCCGTCTCGTGCCGGTCAAGCCGCCGTCCGTGCCGCTTTCCCTGGAGTGGAGCGCGGAAGGAAGGCGCGGCGGGCTTTACGAGGACCGGCTTCTCATCGCGGGAGTGCGGGAATCCGGCGCCGGCGCCGAATGGCGCAGGGTGAACTGGAAGGCCACCGCGCGCACCGGCAGTTTGCAAATCAATCTGTACGATCCCGTGGCGGTCAGACGGCTCTTCATTTATGCCGACGTGCGGGGCTATGCGCCTCCCCCTTCAACGGGAGAGGATCCCGAACGGGAAAAGGCGGAGAAGGCGAAGCTGGAGGAGTCGTTCGAAGCGATGTTGTCGGTGATCGCTTCCCTCGCCGTTTCGTACTCCCGGCAAGGGGTCCGGATCGGGTTTGCGACGAACGCGCTGGACGAGGCCGGCCGGCCCGTCGGCGCCGTTGAGCCTTCGGCGCTGCCCGTTCCGGTTCTGGACAAATTGGCGGCGATGGCGCCTCGCGCCGGCGCCGCCGGGACCAGGGCCCTCGAAAAGCTGGCGAGCTCCGGCCGCCTTAATGCAACCCTGTTTATCTTCTGCTTCGAAATCGACGAAGCGCTGCACCGCTGGCAGCTTAAAAACCGCCACCTGGTCCCGGGTCTGCGCATTTTTTACGAGCGCGACAGCAAATTTGCCGGGAGATGCGGAGGAGCGGCGGTTCGCCTGGGGGCGCTGCGCGCCGGTGATAACGGCCGGGCTGCTGCCGGCGCGGCCGCAGGGGGGAGCGGCCGGTGAGAAACGCGGTCAAAAGTTTCATCGTGCTGTACAGCGAATCGATCTGGCTGTATTCAGCGATCGTGCTGTTTTCCGACAACCGGTGGTCGCAGGGACCCGCCGCGGATCTCAGGTGGTGGCTCGCCGCCGCCATTGCCGGCTACGGGCTATGCGCCCTTCTCGCTTCCAGGGTGCATTACGCGATTTTGATGCTGGCCGGAGCCCCGGTTCTCGCATTGCTATTGTTTCTGAACGGGCGGGAGATCGCCGCGGACAGCGTCTGGATGTTCAAATGGTCCGCCGCTGTCGCCGTCGTCTTCGTCTTCGTGCGGAGCGCGAGCTTCATCTTTCGCCGGCCCGGACGAATGAACATGCTCGGACGGTTTGAAGGGAATGTAATCCTGTATCCGATCTTCCTGCTCGCTTATGCGGCAAAAGGATGGCCGGCGGATACGCTGCACCTCATGTTCCTGCCGGCCTTGATCGCCACCCTGACGGGCATGACGCTGACCCTGGACGGAAGCGGGGACGGCGACCCGCGGGATCGGGCGGAGGTAAGGACCGCAGGCCGGGCCGGCTGGTTTCCCGGCGTTATCGCCCTGCTGGCGGCGGGGATCGGGCTCGTCTCGCTTACGCTGCTCCTTCCGGCGGTGCGCGGCGGCTTGCGCGCCGCGGCGCTGGCTGTCTGGGAAGCGCTGGTTAAGATCTGGTTGGCTGCGCTCCGGCTGTTTGAATTGCTGCTCAGTTTGCTTCCCGAACCGGAGCCGGGGGAGCTGGAGTTTCCCCCCGGCGAAACGCTCCCGGAATTGCCGCCTGGCGGGGAGGAAGCGCTGCCGGAGATTCCGCCGGAATGGATCGTCGGTCTGCTGACCGTTTTGGCGGCCGCGGCGGGCACGGCGGCCATCGCGCTGTTTCTGAAACATTTCCGGCCGCTCAAGGCGCCAGGGCCGTCCTCCGGCGTAAAGCGTCAATCGCCGCCGCTTTCCCTCCTGCTGGAATGGCTCAAGGCGCGATTAAAAGCCTTGGCGCGGAGATGGCGGATGCGCTTTCCCCGCTACTTTCGGCTGGAAGTGTTTTGGCTCTTCTGGCGGGTGCAGGCCTGGGCGAAGAAAAACGGGTTGCCCCGCCTGAAATGCGAGACGCCCGGAGAATTTGCCGAGAAGGTGATCGCCGGGCTGCACGCCGGACAAAATGGCGCCGTCAGGGCAGAGGCCTTCGCCGGCGATATCCCGGACCGGCTTCGCCTGCTCGCGGAAGATTACCAGGCGGCTTACTACGGCGGTCGTTTGCCGGAACACGATCGCATGGCCGTTCACCGGCAGCTCCCGGGTCGCCTTAAAAAAATGCGCCTGTAGGAACATCGTGCCGGCCGGACAGGGATTATGGTATACTCAAGGCGATGGAGATTGTTACAATCATTTTTAGAGCGTTTGCAAATGTACGCCCGGCTTGACGATCCTGTATGATGGTTGTGCCGGGAGCGTGTCGGCCATACCAATTGCGGAAGGGGCTGTGCCATGACAACGGGAATAAGCGGCGGTTCGCATGTGATTGAAAAAATTCGCGGCAATCTGGAGACCTGCATACTCGGGAAGACGGATGAAATCAAGCTGCTGCTCACCGCGCTGCTCGCCGGAGGCCACGTGCTGCTCGAAGACGTGCCCGGAACGGGAAAAACGGTGCTGATCAAAGCCCTGGCCAAGTCGATCGACGGATCGTTCCGGCGCATTCAATGCAATCCGGATCTTCTGCCGACCGACATCACCGGCGTTTCGATCTACCATCCGCGCGAGGAGACGTTCATATATCGTCCCGGGCCGATCATGACCCACATCCTGCTTGTCGATGAAATCAACCGGGCGACGACGAAAACGCAGTCCGCCCTGCTCGAAGCGATGGAGGAGGGACGGGTGACGGTGGACGGCGAAATGCACGAACTGCCGGTTCCCTTCCTGCTCCTGGCCACGCAGAATCCCATCGATTTCGAAGGCACATACGCTCTGCCGGAAGCGCAGCTCGACCGGTTCCTGATGAAATTCAAGCTCGGCTATCCGGAAGAGGAATACGAAAGGCAGATGCTGAAGTCGCAAAGCGCCGTGCATCCCGTTGATCTGATCGAGCCGGTAACGGACATCGCGGAAATCCGCCGGCTGCAGCAGGAGGTGCGGGAAATCCACGTCAGCGACGCGGTTATCGAGTATATCGTCTCCATTGTCCGCCGCACCCGCGAGCACCCGGACGTATTCCTGGGCGCCAGCCCCCGCGCGACCATCGCCCTGACGGCGGCCGCCAAAGCCTTTGCGCTGATCGGAGGAAGGGATTTCGTCATCCCCGACGACATCAAACATCTGGCGCCTAATGTGCTGGGGCACCGCATGATCTTGAGCGCGGAGGCCCGCATGGCCGGCGCGTCGATCACAACCGTGCTGCAGTCGGTGTTCCAGCAGGTCAAGGTGCCGATCGGATCGGAGAAGTGATCGATGTTGGACGCCATCCGCAACCGGCTCTTTTTTTTAAAGCCGAAATTTCCGGCAAAATATTGGTATTTCGTGCTTTGTTTTGCCGCGTGCACGCTGTTCATGCTGTTTCAGGGCGGAAAGCTGGCTTTCATGCTGTTCTTTTTCATGGCAGCGCTTTCGCTCTACTTGCTGCTCGGCCGTTACAGCGGAATTGCGAGAACGACCGGCACGCGCACCTTGTTGAATCTGGAAAAGGACATGACGGCGGAAGCGGGAAGATCCATCGCCGTCCGCATCGAAATTCAAATTCCCGGCTTCTGGCCGATTCCGTACGTGATGATGCGGGATCGGCTTGTTCGCCGCAACGGCGGAGAGTACGTCGCGGAGACGTCGGCCGTTCCCGACTGGCGGCGCCGCGGCGCGGCCGAATACATCACGAAGCCGCTCAGACGGGGATATTACCATTTCGAGCAGGTGGAATGCGTCACCGAGGACATTTTCGGCCTTTTTCAATATAAAGGCGTGATTCCGCTCCACGATTCCTTCGTCGTCAAGCCGCAAACGGTGCCGATCCGGGAATGGCAGCAGTTTCATCACGCCTTCAAAGGCCACCACTACCATTCCACGACGACGCACGCGACGAGGGAAACGACGCAAATCAACGGAGTGCGCGAGTACATATACGGCGACCGCCTGTCGCGCATCCACTGGAATGCCACGGCCAAAACCGGCACATGGAAATCGAAGGAATTCGAGCGGGAATCGCTGCCGAAGACGGTCGTCATGATCGACCGCCGGTCCTCCGGTTACCGGAATGACGATCAGTTCGAACTGGCCGTGTCCATCGCCGCCTCGCTGTTTCAGTACGGGGAAAAGAAGGATCTGGCGATGGGGCTTCTGTCCGTCGGACGCAGTTCCGTTTATCTCGAACCGATGCGGGCGGCCGCGCACTATCGCCGGATCGGCCGCCATCTGATCGATGTCGAGCCGGACGGCGACTATCCGCTCCTCGAAATTTTGAAAGACCGGGCCCGCTATTTTTCGCAAGGCTGTTTTTTCGTCGTGATTACGCCGCTGATGGACGAATCGCTGGAGCAGGCGCTGAACTGGATCTACCACCGGCAGATGAATCCGTGCCACATCGCGGCCGGCGTCCGCGCCGACACCTCCCGGGCGGAACATTGGCTTCGCAAAATGCGCGGCAAAGGCATTCCGGCCTATGCGGTTGCTGAATTGCGAGATTTGCCGGCGGCGTTGGGAGGGAGGCATTGGTGATCCGACGCATCTTCGCATGGACGGCCGCGGGCGCGCGCGTGCTCGGCAGAGGGCTGCTCAGCGACTGGCAGTACCGGCTGCGCGTGCTGTTTACCCTCATCATTTTGCTGCAATTCGTTTTGTGGTTCAACGCTTACTGGCTGAGCGCCACGACTTGGCTGGCCGCGGCGGCCCTCGCCATCACCTTCATCGTCGAGTGCTTTCCGCGGGTGCCTCAGCTGCTTCGCCATGCGCTGGCGCTGATCCTGATCGCCGGCGCGCATTTTTACCGTCTCGGAATCCGTTTCGCATTCGATTTTGAAGGTATCGATGGCCGATGGGAGCGTTTTTGGGCGGCCGCCGCAGCCGTTGGCGAAGGATTGGCGCAGATGTCGCCGTACATCTGGTTCGCCCTTGGCGCCTGGGTGACGGCCACGCTGACCGTCATGTGGCTCACCACCCGGGTCCGCATCATCGCCTTCGTCGTGCTGAGTGTGTTTATTTTCGCCGTGGTCGATTCGTACAGCCTGCACATCTTTTGGGACCAGGTCGCGCTGATCGTGTTCAGCGGGCTCGGGCTCATCATCCTGGATCATCTTGACCGCTTCCGCCGCAAATATCCGGAAAGCTGGTCGTACCTGAAAGACTATCCGATGAAGCTGGCGGGCACCATCGTCATCATCGTTTCGCTGGTAATGGCCGCCGGCATTGCCGCGCCGAACGCCCCGCCGCTGCTCACCGATCCGTATACCCTGTATATGGAATGGAAGGGCAAGCAGGTCGTCACCGCCGGCAAAGGCTTCGCTTCCGCGGTCATTCCGGAGGACATGTTCAACGCCGCGTCCGGCTACGGACGGGACGATTCCAACCTGGGCGGAGGGTTCGATTACGACTACAGCGAAGTGATGCGCGTGGAAACGACGCACCGCACCTATTACCGCGGCGAGACGAAGTCGCTGTACACCGGAAGCGGATGGGAGGCGTCCGAAGCGGATCTGGAAGCCTCCGCGGTGCCGGTCGCGCTTCAGGAAGCGCTGCCGGCCTTCGACTGGAACACGACCGGAGAAGTGCCCAAGGCGAAGGTGGAGCAAACCTTTTATGTCAGCCAGGACCGAAGTTTTCCCGTGCTGTTCGGGGCGCACCCGATTTCGTCGCTGGTGCTTTTGGGCGGCGAAACGGAGGCGGGCAAGGAAGCGGAGGGCGCCGCGTGGTCGCCCAGGCAGGGGGAGCTGCGCTGGAACGAAGAGCAGCCTTATCCGACCGTTTACTCGGTCATTTCCGAAGTTCCGGTATTTGACGAAACCATGATCTCCGGACAGCAGTACGATTTTTCCGGAGAGCTGTGGGAACCTTACCTGCAATTGCCCGACAGCCTGCCCGGACGCGTTCGCGAACTGGCCTTCGAGGTTGCCGGGGAAGGGACGCCGTTTGAGCGGGTCAAGCGGATTGAGCAATATTTGCAAACCAATTTCGAATACAACAACAAGCCCGACCTGTCCCTGGGCAGAAGTCCGGACTTCGTCGACCGCTTTTTGTTCGAAATCCGGAGCGGGTATTGCGACTACTTCTCCACGGCGATGGCAGTCATGGTCCGTTCCATCGGGTTGCCGGCCCGCTGGGTGAAAGGGTATGCCTCGGGCGCGCTGGACATTGAGGAATTTACCGGGATTCCCATTGAAATCATCGAGCAGATGGAAGGCGGCAACTACATCGTGCGCAACGCCGACGCGCATTCGTGGGTGGAGGTGTTCTTTCCGGAAGTCGGCTGGGTGCCCTTTGAGCCGACGGCTGGATTCGTCCTGCCGGAGGTCATGCTGGACGAACAGGAGCTTGCGGCGATCGCGAGTTCGGATGCGGCTCTGGCGGAGTCCGTCGATTCCGGTGTGGACGCGGGGCGCATCTTGTCGGATTGGCTGCCGGCTTTGCTTGTCCTGCTGATGATTGCGGCCATCGTTGCCGTGCTGATACCCGCCGCGGGTTTCCTCCGCTTCCGTCCGCTGAGGCGGCTCAGCCCGATGAGGAGCGGCGCGAGCGCAAGGCAGCAGGCGCTCGCCGAGGCGGGCAGGATCGTCCGGATGCTGAGAAGAAGAGGCTATACGAGGCAGGATCACGAAACGGCGCGGGAAACGTTCGCCCGCTGGGCGGATAAGAACGGCGCGCTGAAGCCGGATCTTGACGAGGTGCTGGAAGTGCTGGAGAAAGCCAAATACAGCGCCCGCGACGTCACCGTCGAGGATGTTGAGCGGCTGGCAAGGCTGAGGCGGAGGATGAAACAGGCCTTGTAGCGGTCACGGCACGATTTTGCGCGGATTCGGCCGGATATGGTATAGTTTAGCGTATGAAACAGGATGAGGTGGAGCCGTGTTCATCCGCAAGTTCGTTCCCGATCTGCGTGTTGACTCCGTTTACGATATCGATCTGGCGGCCTTGCGCCGCGAGGGCGTGCGGGGCATCATCGCCGACCTGGACAATACGCTGGTCGGTGCCCGCCATCCGGAGGCAACGCCGGAGCTGGTCGAATGGCTGGAAAACGTAAAGGCGCAAGGCTTCCGGGTGGTCATTGTTTCGAACAACGGCCGGCACCGCGTTTCCGCCTTCGCCGATCCGATCCGGCTTCCCTATGTCAGCAGGGCGCGCAAGCCCGGACAGAGACCGTTCCGCAAAGCGTTGAAGCTTCTGGAGCTCACCCCCCCGGAGACGGTCGTCGTCGGCGACCAACTGCTCACGGACGTGTTCGGAGGGAACCGCATAGGGCTCAGAACGATTCTGGTCACCCCGATCTCGCCCGCCGACGAGAGCGTGACCACCCGCATCAACCGGCGCATCGAGCGGTTCATTTACCGCAGGTTGAAAAAGCGCGGCCTCATCTCCTGGGATCATTGACGGACCTTTGAACAAGAAAAAAGGAGGCGGCAGCGATGGCGACGGACGCGGCAAATACCGCGGCCGCTTGCGCGGGATGCGGCGCGAAGCTGCAGCATGACGATCCGCAGCAGCCCGGATATGCGCCGAAAGAGGCGATGGACAGGGAAACCGTCATTTGCCGGCGCTGCTTTCGCATCAAGCATTATAACGAAATTTCGGAGATCACCGNTCAAGAGGACGATTTCCTGCGCGTGCTGAACCGGATNGGGACCGCCCCCGGCTTTATCGTGCACATCGTCGACCTGTTCGATCTGGACGGCAGCCTGATCGGCAGCCTGCACCGTTTTGCCGGCGGCAATCCGATTGTGCTGGCGGCGAACAAGATCGACCTGTTTCCGAAAAACGTCAACCGCAACCGTATTTTGAGCCGCGTGCAAAAACGGGTCAAGGAGGCCGGACTCAAGCCGCTCGGTATCGTGCTTTGCAGCGCCAAACGAAGCGAGGGCTTCGACCGGCTGATCGGGCTGTTGAAGAACCGGCCGGCCGGAACGGACATTTTCGTCGTCGGCGCCACGAATGTCGGCAAATCGACGCTGATCAACCGGCTCATCCGCGATTTCAGCGACCTGGACGCGGAGCTTACGGTTTCGCGCTATCCGGGAACAACGCTGGACATGGTGCATATTCCGCTGGAGGATGGCCGCGCCATCATCGATACGCCGGGCATCGTTTACAAGTCCCGCCTGACGGAAATCGTGGAAAAGGCGGATTTGGCGGCGATTCTGCCGGAGAAGCCGATAAGGCCCCTCGTCTATCAGCTCAATGAGCGGCAGACGCTGTTTTTCGGCGCACTGGTTCGGTTAGATTTCGTGAAAGGGGAGCGCCAGTCGTTCACCTGCTATGTTTCCGGAGGGCTCAAGGTGCACCGCACGAAACTGGAGAGGGCAAGCGAGGTGTACGAGGAGCACAAAGGCGGACTGCTCAGCCCGCCGGCCGGGGACAGGCTCGGGAAATTGCCGCCTTGGACGAGGCACGCGATCCGAATACCGCCCGGCGGGCCCAAGGACGTGTTTGTCTCCGGCCTCGGCTGGATCAAGGCCAACGGGCTGACGGGCTGCGATCTCGTCGTCCACGCCCCGAAGGGCGTCAAGGTGATCGTCCGGGATCCGTTGATTTGACGGGAGGGAAATCGTGGCAATGAACAGCGACACAGTCATGTACGGGGTCTTTGGCGATCCGGTGCGCCATTCGAAGTCGCCGGTGATGCTGAACCGCGCCTTTCGGGAAACCGGGATCAACGCCGCCTACGCCGCCTTCCACGTGACGCCTGACCGACTGGGTGAAGCGGTCAAGGGCATCCGCGCGCTCGGCTTCGGAGGCGTGAACGTGACCATACCGCACAAGCAAGCCGTTATGGAGTGGCTGGACGAGATCGACGAGGATGCCAGGGCGATCGGGGCGGTCAACACCATCGTCGTGCGGGACGGCAAGCTGATCGGCTACAACACCGACGGCATCGGCTACGTCCGTTCGCTGGCGGAGGAAACCGGCTTTCGCCCGAGCGGCAAGCGGGTGCTCCTGATCGGCGCCGGCGGGGCGGCGCGAGGGGTCGCTTTCGCGCTGGCCAAGGAGCGTCCGGCGGCGATCCACATCGCCAACCGGACCAAGGAAAGAGCGCTGGACCTCGCCGCCTACATCGGCCGGTTCACCGAATGTTCCGGCCATTCGCTGGCGGAGCTCGATGACATTCCGGCGGCGGATTTGATCGTCAACACCACCTCGGCGGGCATGCATCCCAATGTGGACGAGATGCCCGTGGACGAGGGCTGGATGACGCGGCATGTCGGTGCCGGCACGACGGTAAGCGACCTCATTTACAATCCGTTGACCACCCGTTTTCTCAAGGCGGCTGCCGCGCGCGGCGCGAGGACGCATTCCGGGCTCGGCATGTTTGTCTATCAGGGCGCCTACGCCTTCGAATATTGGACCGGCAGGCCGGCTCCGACAGCCGCCATGCGGGAAGAGGTCGAGCGCGCATTGCGATAAATGAAGGGGGAGGCGGAAGATGCACATCGGCGTGATGGGCGGCACCTTCGATCCGATCCACATCGGCCACCTCATCGCCGCGGAACAGGCGAGGGACCGGATGGAGCTGGACGAGGTATGGTTCATGCCCGCCTTCAGGCCGCCGCACAAGGCGTCGGCACC
>Ga0065720_1020244_pt1 | contig 15755 bp, 10 predicted proteins | sample Thericmetagenome_FD_59107 | JGI IMG/M metagenome (GOLD analysis project Ga0065720, IMG submission 59107) | Thermophilic microbial communities from the Joint Bioenergy Institute, California, USA of rice/straw/compost enrichment - eDNA_2 v2... | ecosystem: Engineered > Solid waste > Grass >... | reverse complement strand
CGAGGAGGAGCTTGAGGCGCGGCTCGCGGCCATCGGCGGGTTTATCGAGACGATCCTCGGCGCGGAGCCGGGCGCGTTCGACCTGAAGCGGATCAAGGAGCGGGGGGATTAATGTCGGCTGTACTCGCTTATCAATCAGCGCCTTCTTCATTTCGTTTCTTCCAAACCACGCCCGCCACGAGTGCTTCAGAATAATGCAAGAAATACGGTTTGCTGCAGAGTCTTTCAACCTATGATCCCGCGCAGGTAGTTCATCATACGTGACGCTACGTTTGGCCTGACACTTTTTAATCCACGCACCCACGTAGGGTGCGACTGTTCTTCCTGTTCATCCTCTTGATCGTGGTGCACTTTCAATCCACGCACCCGCGTGGGGTGCGACGATCTTGTGACAGCGGCGCGGCCACGCCCTGCATCTTTCAATCCACGCACCCGCGTGGGGTGCGACTGGACGGCAAAATCGGTTTTGCCCCGGAAGGTGCCTTTCAATCCACGCACCCGCGTGGGGTGCGACTCCGTGCCGGGTGGTGAAGCTGTCAACCATCGGGCTTTCAATCCACGCACCCGCGTGGGGTGCGACCCGCCGTGTCCATGTTGACGAGCTGCGTCGGGTCCAGCTTTCAATCCACGCACCCGCGTGGGGTGCGACTTTCTGTTTATTTACCCTTTACATAGAATTAACCCTCTTTCAATCCACGCACCCGCGTGGGGTGCGACTACGATATGCTGGCGGAGAGGGTGACGCGTGTCGAGCTTTCAATCCACGCACCCGCGTGGGGTGCGACCGGCGCAACTGGATCGTCGAGCTGTTGCTCGGAAGGTGCTTTCAATCCACGCACCCGCGTGGGGTGCGACCCCGTTTGCACCGGGCGATAAAATCGTTATCGACTCCTTTCAATCCACGCACCCGCGTGGGGTGCGACGGATGATTTCATTCACGTTTCACACTCCTTTTTACTTTCAATCCACGCACCCGCGTGGGGTGCGACCTGTGCCGGCCGTGATCGTTACGTTCTGACCATTCACTTTCAATCCACGCACCCGCGTGGGGTGCGACAATGGTGATTTTACTTTTGGCGACATCAAGTTCAACTTTCAATCCACGCACCCGCGTGGGGTGCGACTTTACGCGCCGTCGTCGGTGAAAATCGCCCGGATGGGCTTTCAATCCACGCACCCGCGTGGGGTGCGACGTTTGCTGGCGTGTTCGGGTCGGACGAACAAGCGCACTTTCAATCCACGCACCCGCGTGGGGTGCGACGCTTTCGCGGGAACTGAAAAAGGCATCCGAACACTTTCAATCCACGCACCCGCGTGGGGTGCGACCAGTGACGCAATGAGCGTACGCGCCTGTCGAACGCTTTCAATCCACGCACCCGCGTGGGGTGCGACCAGTGACGCAATGAGCGTACGCGCCTGTCGAACGCTTTCAATCCACGCACCCGCGTGGGGTGCGACAAATAAGGCCCGCGAATTTTCAAAGGTTATTAGTCTTTCAATCCACGCACCCGCGTGGGGTGCGACGCTTCCGGCCGTGCTGTCGTGGGGGCCGAGCAAGCTTTCAATCCACGCACCCGCGTGGGGTGCGACGCGCGGCGTACATCCAAAGCTGGCTTGAGCAACTGGACTTTCAATCCACGCACCCGCGTGGGGTGCGACCGGATTGGAGGGAGAGGGATGACAGAGACAACACTGGCTTTCAATCCACGCACCCGCGTGGGGTGCGACCCGGGTCTTCAACCCCTCAATTGTCGATGGTGTCGATTCTTTCAATCCACGCACCCGCGTGGGGTGCGACCCCTCCAATCCATCAAAGGCGGTGAATCGGATGAGTCTTTCAATCCACGCACCCGCGTGGGGTGCGACACGGGCGGCTGTCGTTCAAACGAATCCCGAGTGAGCTTTCAATCCACGCACCCGCGTGGGGTGCGACCGAACGCGGGCGGAATGACGGACATCTATCTGGACTTTCAATCCACGCACCCGCGTGGGGTGCGACAAAACTTGCATCTATTGCAAACCGTGTTTTGCGTCTTTCAATCCACGCACCCGCGTGGGGTGCGACTCCACTCCTGATCCAACCCATCATCAAGCCGCGTCTTTCAATCCACGCACCCGCGTGGGGTGCGACGAGTTGGCGTGGCTAAATCCACACTATCCAGATATCTTTCAATCCACGCACCCGCGTGGGGTGCGACCCCAGAACGATCAGGCGATCATCAGGCAATTCTTCTTTCAATCCACGCACCCGCGTGGGGTGCGACGGAATTCCGCGGTAATCGTCTTATTTGGAGCTGGCTTTCAATCCACGCACCCGCGTGGGGTGCGACTTCAGGCTCCTTTCCCAGGTAATCCGGGGTCTATAGCTTTCAATCCACGCACCCGCGTGGGGTGCGACACGGATGGCGTGCAGGGCGATAGCCGGAGCGGCGGCTTTCAATCCACGCACCCGCGTGGGGTGCGACTTGCCCATCGAGAGCATGTAGACGAGGCTCTCGATCTTTCAATCCACGCACCCGCGTGGGGTGCGACGTCCGGACATAGGTGTCGGACTCCATGAGGTAGCCTTTCAATCCACGCACCCGCGTGGGGTGCGACCGCGCATGTGACGGAGTTGTGCGAGCTTGAAAAACTTTCAATCCACGCACCCGCGTGGGGTGCGACGGAGAGATTCCAGGGCCGGTCGCATGGTCTTGATCTTTCAATCCACGCACCCGCGTGGGGTGCGACTCGAACTTTACGCCGAAATGCCAAATCCAACATGCTTTCAATCCACGCACCCGCGTGGGGTGCGACCAACGTGACATGTCAACGTGACATGGCGCTGGAGCTTTCAATCCACGCACCCGCGTGGGGTGCGACGCAGTTCGTCGTATTCCGGCGTTCCGTACTGCGGCTTTCAATCCACGCACCCGCGTGGGGTGCGACGTTCGGGGCATGTGTTTTCAATGAAGCGTTTAAGGCTTTCAATCCACGCACCCGCGTGGGGTGCGACATCGTCATATATAATTAAGGTAAAAAGGAGGACTCTTTCAATCCACGCACCCGCGTGGGGTGCGACCCTATTGAGATGCAGAGGCGGGGGCAGGGGCGATCTCTTTCAATCCACGCACCCGCGTGGGGTGCGACACAGAGAGAACGGCAACGCTCCTTGTAACGCATCCTTTCAATCCACGCACCCGCGTGGGGTGCGACTTGTGTGCTGGATGGTGCATGAGATTAGGAAGGGGCTTTCAATCCACGCACCCGCGTGGGGTGCGACCTCAACCTGCATATGCAGGCATCGTACCTACAAGCTTTCAATCCACGCACCCGCGTGGGGTGCGACTATATCCCGAAACCATGACCTCTTCGGTCGTGAGCTTTCAATCCACGCACCCGCGTGGGGTGCGACCTTGCGGGCCTGCACCCCGGTGTCCTCGTAGGCCGGCTTTCAATCCACGCACCCGCGTGGGGTGCGACGTGGACATTTGTTCTGTTTCCAGATCGTAAACAATCTTTCAATCCACGCACCCGCGTGGGGTGCGACGCTATGATCTCCGTTCCCGCCACGCACGCATTCACTTTCAATCCACGCACCCGCGTGGGGTGCGACGTGGATCAACTGCCCGCCAAGCGCCCGGTTGCAGCTTTCAATCCACGCACCCGCGTGGGGTGCGACGGATGCGAGAATACGAGCGGATCAAGCGGTACGAGCTTTCAATCCACGCACCCGCGTGGGGTGCGACTTGTGCTGAAAAAGGTCTACCGCGAGAAGTGGACCTTTCAATCCACGCACCCGCGTGGGGTGCGACCAAAGTCGCGTTCCTGCGGATCGATCCAGATTTTTCGCTTTCAATCCACGCACCCGCGTGGGGTGCGACAGGCTTGAGTTGTATTTGTAACTGTGATGCGCCTCTTTCAATCCACGCACCCGCGTGGGGTGCGACACCATCAGGCGCGGATTGTCCCGTTTCCGCCAGACTTTCAATCCACGCACCCGCGTGGGGTGCGACTTTTCCAAAAGTGCCCGGCGCTCCTGAAGCAGAACTTTCAATCCACGCACCCGCGTGGGGTGCGACGGAACAATGGGCGCTGACCCTATTAAATAAGTACTTTCAATCCACGCACCCGCGTGGGGTGCGACAAGGTGATGGGGTTTCGTTGTGTTGTTGACAAAGCTTTCAATCCACGCACCCGCGTGGGGTGCGACCTTCAAGCCGAGCAACAAGCCACGTCCGGTTGGATGCTTTCAATCCACGCACCCGCGTGGGGTGCGACGCTGTGGGACGAACATATGAAAGATCTGGTTAAGCTTTCAATCCACGCACCCGCGTGGGGTGCGACGCTATGATCTCCGTTCCCGCCACGCACGCATTCACTTTCAATCCACGCACCCGCGTGGGGTGCGACGAGACTTCGAACAGGTACCGGCTGCCGGTAACCTCTTTCAATCCACGCACCCGCGTGGGGTGCGACCGTGGATCGGGAAAAGAAGATCGCGGAGATTAGGCTTTCAATCCACGCACCCGCGTGGGGTGCGACGCCTGCTGGCGAAGCTGAAGGAACTTCGGGAACTCTTTCAATCCACGCACCCGCGTGGGGTGCGACGGTGCCCGAGCCATTTGTGTTTTGTTAGATTGGCCTTTCAATCCACGCACCCGCGTGGGGTGCGACGGGCGGGCTGGTTGTGCTAAGACAAGTTGGAACTCTTTCAATCCACGCACCCGCGTGGGGTGCGACTACATCCGATTCGGGCTAACGCTCTCTTGCTTCACTTTCAATCCACGCACCCGCGTGGGGTGCGACAGTATTACCTGAATAACCTTGAACTGCAAGGTTTCGAAGCTAAATATTCGCGAACCTCGCTTCTGTACTCATCATTAATTTTGGTTTAAGAAACACTAATCTCTCGAATATATTGAATTTTATTGGGGTGCGAACCTCCCAGACTTTTTATGTTCGCTTGGGGTTCGCACTCACTCACTCAATCATAAGAAGCCCCTCAGGATCGTAACCAGGTTTTGCTCCGATATGCTCCACCTTCCGCTTCCAGCTACTTCCAAGGTTATAAAATCTCAAGCTGTCGCGCTCTTCATCAATAACCTTCAGCAAATTGGTCTTCAACTGTTTGAACTGTAATGGATCAACCAGGCATTCAAATACTGAATTTTGTACACGCTGGCCGTAATTCAAACAGATCTTTGCAACTTCACGAAGACGCCTTTTTCCATCCACTGTTGTTGTCTCGACATCATAAGTTACAAGTACAAACAATGGATCCTCACCACCTTACTTCCACAAAAATGGCGGGTAAGCATCCAGATCCCCCCGAATATATCTTGCCAATAACAGCGCTTGCGCATAAGGCAATAAACCTAATGGGATCTTCTCTTCCAGGAACGGATGGGTTATCTCCTCATGTTTGCGCTTTTGCCAAGCGGCGATCAGTTCTTTGCGCAATGAGGGTTTCAACAAAACTGCGCCATTTTCTTTCTGGACGAACTGGCTCGGATCAACTTGCTTGCGATTAACCATACTCACGACCAATCGATCAACCAGAAATCCCCGCAGCTCCTCCATCATATCAAGCGCCAGACTGGGTCTGCCGGGACGATCACGATGCAAGAAACCCACCTGGGGATCAAGGCCAACGGATTCCAATGCCGATTGGACATCATTCCTCAAAAGACCATACATGAACGACAACATGGCATTCATCCTGTCCAATGGCGGTCTCCGGTTTCTGGTGCGAATAAAGAAATCGTCTTTATTCACCAAAATCAACTCATTCAATGCCCGGAAATAACGACGTGCAGCATCACCTTCCAGGCCGCGGATATCATCCAGTGTAGCCAGCTTTACGACAACGCCCAGGTATCTTTTCAATAACTCGGACTCTTGTCTGACCTTTACGGAGTTTATAACTAATTCATGATCACGCAATCCACGGTTCAAAATCACCCTGGAATTTGCCACCTTCGCAAAGATCATGTTTCTAGCCACTTGCACGGCTTCGGTTCCGTCAGCCATCTTGTACTGTTGCCTTCTCAACAAGACATTGCCCTTAATCGGTCCCTGTACACGCGCAAGAAATTGACCGGTATCCCGGTGAAATGAAATGGATACCCCTCGTTCGGCACACAAATGCATCAATGCCGGACTTGCCCCTGTGTACCCAAACGTGATAATCGATTCCAGATTATGTATGGGAACACGACCTACGGGACGATCGTCGACCCTGACCACAACATTTTCGCCGTCACGGGCAAGGTAGCTGTTCGGGTTGGTGACGTAAAGTGTGTTCAGCAATTTACGCATGACCGATGCCTTCTTTCTCGACAGCAGTCATATACCGTCTTAAATAATCGCTTGCTCGCTTGTCGGTTATCTTGGGTTGACAAAATTCATTCAGCGAGCACCGGGAGCACTTTGGCGACAATGCCGCCTCGGGTGTTTTCCCCACGCGAATCATTTCATGCATTTCACTCAACAGTGAAACAGCCTGAATACGCAGACCTTCATGGAGTTCAATCCGAACACGATGTTCGGTCTCGCCATAGTATAACGAGCCTTCCGGAATATACGTTTCTAGCATTTCTTCCAGGCACATGGCCTGGACACATAACTGTAGTTCATCATACGGAGCCGGTTTGGGTTTTCCGCGTTTGTATTCAACAGGATAGGGCCTCCATTTCCCCTTGCGCAAAGGGAGGGATATCCCTCCCTCCCCCTCGACGCAACGATGGAACTCTACTACATCCGCCACACCATATACACGCAACTTGTGGGATACAATCGGCATCGCGCGCGAGATAATCTTGGATCCTCGCGATTCCTTAATCAAAGGATCATCTGCTTTTCCGTGAAGTAGTTGACCCTCATAGGTCAATACATTGTCCGCCCATTGTTGTTCCACATGAATGAGTGCCCACTGACGCTTGCAAAACGCGAAATGTTGGATTCCGGAAAGCAGCAGATAATCTTCCACATCACCTTCCATCAATAATCTCCACTTCCAGACCATCTAGCGTTTGCACTACAAACTCGTAGTCCTCGAATGATTTCGGCTCGGCTGCACGTCTTTCCACCACCAGTGAACGATGCACTTTTGCCGATGAATACTGCCCCAATTTCGAGCGATGTGCCCACCAGAACACTTTATGGACTTCCATACTGCCTTCTGGCCTAGCCGATGAGGCATCATTTTCAAATAATGTCCCGAGCGCTTGCTTGATCTTCTCCGCATCCTCGTTGGAGAAACCAGTTTTTTCCGCCAATTGGGGATTGATGCTGCCGTAGAACACGTAGACGCCCGAATCGACGCGATGTTTCATTCCCATCGTGTCAGAGCCTCTTGCCGTTCCCGGCTCTGAATTGACACTTTTGGTGATCTGAATGCTGGTAATATCAATGGGGTCTATGCTGGTCGCAGCATGAATGGAGACCGGTCCGCGGATGCCGATGGATACGCTATCCCCTTTGAATGCGAACACCTGACCGAAGCTGCGAACATCGATCCATTTCTCACATGCAATTGCGGCAAATTCGTCGGCAGATGGTTTCTTCGATTTCATCAGCTTAGCAAGTTCTTCTACCGCTTCCGCACGTTCCCTCAAACTGCTGAAACCATCCACATTTCGGTCATTGGATTGCACGAATATCGATTCGCCCATGTCTTGCAACCGATTCCGAATCTTGCGTTTCAGGGCAACATCGGAAATTTCACCATGCCCGTCATAGTTCTGACGTGGGCGATTTCCGTTGAGAGGGTCGCCGTTCGGATTTGCTTTGGTCACCGACAGAACGACCGCAAAATCGATCTTGTGATCAAGCGTTGCCATCATTCATCACTCCTTGAGCATTTTCCGATTGACCCGGCTCGTTTGTTTTTCGCTTCTGATACAAAGCATGCCGTTGACTGTAGAATCCGAGCAGATACAGATAAGACAACGGTTTATTGTTGAATTCTTCTGGCGGAATTCTGGACCCGACTTCATCAATGATTTTCGTCCAGAAGGTAGCTCTCGCACCCAACTTCGACATATAGGGCTGAAGCGCCGAGTAAATGGTAGCCCATGTTCTGGCAGGATGGCGTGAAAATGCGTTCATATACCGGATGGCATTTGTCGCGCGGTCTTCTTCCAACGCGGCCCGTTCAAGCACATCCGCCACGGCCAGCAATCTTCCGAACAGATAGTCCCTGTCATTCAGATCCTCGTTGAGACCCACATTGAACCCTCCCTTGTGTTCCCGATTGATTAGCGCGCAAGCGATACTGAGCGTTTTCTCCCATTCCCAGGGTTCCATGGATACCGGACTGGAAGCACGCCGAAATACATTGTCAATAATGTCACGGGGAACTTTTCGTCCATCTACAATGCAAGGAATCATGCGCTCTATGAGACCTTTGACAACCTCATCTTTCGCCCGGCTTCCATATGCCGCGTAAGCAATGTCTCTCGTGGCGGGCGCACCGAAGAACTTCACCCAATTCCCCGCTTCGTCTTTGCGGTATTGATGAAACCACATGCAGGTGGAATGCCATTCAGCCAGCTTGTCCAAATACAGTTCCTTGTCCATGTTGCGGTAATATAGGACCGCCATCCTCCCGGTCGTAGCGGAATCAAGTATTATGATGTTGACGTTAGTCTCTTTCGAGCCGGTGATGCGGTTCCGATAGCCGTCAATAGCTCTGGCAACTTCTCGGGCGAAGTCAGTGTGTACTTCCGAAATGACCTTCTGCACCGCAGGTCTCGGATCAATGGTGTAAAAATCGTCCTCCGGCGACGGAATCGGGACGGCATCGTTCCCCCATACCAGGAACACGCGCTGGCCAATGATCTTCCCTTGCCTGTTGATGAGCCATTTCAGTGCGTTGTGTGCTTTCTGGGATGCCTCATAGCTGATGCTGGCCGCATCACGGCTTCCCTTGAATCTGCCCCTGAACGTAAAACCACTGGTGTCGTTGGCCGAGATTAATTTCGCCTTATCTGCGGCGTTACGAATCTTATTCGCATGGCGCTCAGTGATCGGCAGACGTTCTCCCGTAACATAGCACAGATCAGTATCGCCAAGCTTTTCGTTGTAATATCGTATGAAAGATTCGTACATTTCAGGGTCTTCCCAAACCGGAAGAAGTTGACGATCAGCCGATCTTACGGTAAACCGGACAAAAGCACTTTCCACCTCTCCAACCAGTACGGAAAACAGAGGCGGCTTGTCCCCATGCAAACGTTCCGCGCGCTCATCCCACTTCTCAATAAGCTGTTGGTCTCCATTAAGGTACAAGATGCGCGCCCGGATCAGATCCCGAATCAAGGTACGTCTGCTCAGGTATGTATGGATGCTTTTAACCTTGGGAGATGCGTAGGGTGACGAAGCCCAATCCTGCAACTGCTGGATATAGGCGGAGAACTGTTCCTCAGTTCTGCGGGAACCGCCGTAATTGGCATAGTCTCCCGCGACATATCCCAGTTTGTCATGGAGAGGGTAGGCAACCACACCGCTGGTCCTGCTTGCAGATTCTTCGGTGGTAGGAATAACCGTATTCGCGTTCCCCCTGTCCACGACCTCGGCCGAGTGAAATTCACCGTCTTCCGTAACCCGGACTTCAATATGCGCGGTCTGAGTCGTATGCGAGATCGGCAGGAGCATATAGGGTTGCTCATTCGCTTTGAGCTCAATCTTTCCGACCCGATCCAAATTGGATTGGTATGTCTCGTACAAGTTCAGCAGCCAGCTCATGAATACCCCCCCTCATCAATTTGCGCGTGCAATTCATCAATTGGAGTAATGGAACTCATGTTGAATGATTTGGGTTCCATCGAGGACAGCACCCTTACTTGCGCACACTCTTCTGGACGGATAAATTTGATGACTCCATTACGGATTACCGGGTTCCACAATCTGACTTCCAACTGATTTCGGCCCGTCTCATCAGGGTAGTTGATGCCATGAACCATCGTCCCCAGGTGAATATCACCGTAATTGTCGTAGAATCCCTCACCTTGTCCGAACACGCACGGTTCCACATACCCCTGACATTCCCGGGTGCCGAGGAAGATGTCCCTTCTACCGCCTGCTTTGAGAGAACGCTTCAAGATACTGAAATGTTTGTGTTCGTTCCAATCCTCTTTCAGATCCGGGCGATGTTGGTTGAACTCAAAATGGACCCTTACCTGATAGCATACGTCCCGAAGATACGTGTAATTGGCGAGCGTATTTCCTCCTCCATACTCGATCGGCCGAACACCCTTGGACTCCATACGGATAGGTTTCATGATACGCACTTCGTCCACATAGTAGGTTATAGAGGGTTTCCAGTATACGGATTCTGTTATCCCTTTTAGCGCCTGGTAGGTAGGAACCTGGTACGACAACTTTTCCCCACCAATCTTAGTCAGCGGGTCGGTGAATAGTGCGTACTGGCCATATACGACAAACTCGATGCTGTTCCGCATGGGCTCACCTCCTTTTTGACGTAATATGTCGTGATGCCATTAGTGTATAATATTGGAATCACTTGGTCAATAATATTTTATACATAGTACGAAATAAAATTTTATGTACGTGTGATATGTTATAATGATTTGTCGTTGCTTCGCAACGCGGATTGAAAAGTACTTTGTATGAAATGGGAACTTATCCAGGCGGGATAGGTTCTCCATTTTTTTAGAGCATAAATAATCCCCATTCACCGTCATTTTCCAGGCTCACCCCATATTCGTGGTTATAGGCTGTCTCCAACAACGAATAGACTTTGCCGTTCAGAAGCGGCATCAATGCGTCATTCCTTGCCAATTCATCAAACTCATGCTTGTACAGATTGACCGTGTATCGTTGAGCGCGGCGCAATAGTTTGGATAGATCCGCAACAGATGTTTCGCCATTAAATTGGGCAATGATTTCTTTCCCTTCGAGTTCGTAAGGCACCAACACGGGGATCGTCGGACTGTCGATGACTCGGAAGTGTTCGGCTGCCGTTCGAAAGCTGCTCAAGTTGAATAACCGCGGTCTCTCGCCTTTGTTTTTAGCATAAGCCCGAATAAGCGAATCTGGTCCGTCATCGGGAATCAAGAGACTGACCATATCCTTGCGCAAAGATGGAATGAAGTAATTCAATTGTTGCCGATAATGGTGATAAAAGTCCGCAAAATATCGTTCAATTGCCGCATCCGAGAAAATATCCCCGCCGTATGCAGAAGGATTTTGCTTCAAGTCAACCAACATCGCGTGAGTCAAAGACCTGCCGATTTTTATCTCGGGTAGCTTGTCCAATCGTTCCTCCGCGTGATCGATGATATAGACAGGTCTGTGAGGATCTTTGCCATGTCGATTGCAGCGTCCCGCAGCTTGGGCAATGGAATCGAGTCCCGCCAGCGATCGGATGACGCAGTTGAAACTAATATCGACTCCCGCTTCAATCAATTGGGTACTCACGCAAACCAATTTTGCTTTGCGATCCAACTGATCCCGAATTTTTTGAAGCATATCAGATCGATGCGTGGCACACATGGAGGTGCTCAAGTGATAGATGGAACAGTCATCATCCGCAAATTGTTCCTTAAGCAAATCATAAAGTCTCCTGACGACTGACCGAGTGTTCAAGATAACCAGCACATTGGACATTTCCGCCACTTTTTCACGGACGAAAGATGCCAGCTTGCCCGTATCGAACGTTTCACTAGATGCACTGTCGCAGATTCTCACTCGTTTGAATGCACAGTTAATATCAGGCGTGCGTTGGACAATGTCGGCTGTCACCGGAATATTCAACTTGTGCTCCACGTAATCCAGTGCAGGCTGTGTGGCCGTACACAATACAATACTAGAGTCGCAGAAATCTTTAAGAAAATTCAAAGCATGATTAAACAACGACACGCAATGCACGGGAACTTTCTGCACTTCATCGAAAATGATGACCGCACGGGACAAATTGTGGAGCCTGCGGATATTTCGACTACCGTATGCATAGAACACGTTTAGAAATTGCACCATCGTCGTAAAAATGATCGGCGCATCCCAATTGTCCCTGGCCAGATTCAACTTTTGACCTGAGCTTGATATTCCATCTTCCCACTCATCATTAGATGTCAGGGAATCATCGACAACATTCGAGTGATGTTCCAATACTCTTTCATCGTCCTGGACGATTTTTCGAACTTCATCCGCATTTTGCTCAATGATGGTTGTGTAAGGAACGATGTAAATTATGCGCTCTTTGTGGTAATGAAGCGCATGTCTCAAAGCATAGCGCAGGCTTGAAAGCGTCTTGCCGCCCCCGGTCGGAATCGAGAGTTTGTATATATCCGAAGGACGCTCAGCAAAGTTGTCGCAATAATCAGACATCACTCGCCGGTAATGATTGACCCTCGAATCGTCGGAATGAGAGCCGAGTTTCGAGATTCTATCCATTAGTTTCTGGTAGTAATCAGAGAATAATTCCTTCCTCTCCTCTTCCGGTGACCAGATTTTTTCCTCCTCAAACAGGCGTGTGTCTGTCCGGTCTGCATCAATTAACGCACTAAATACATACTTGTTCAAAAACATTAATCGGGTTCTTCCATCTTCGGATGATGGTTTGCTCAGGAAGTTAGCGAGTTCTTGGCCGGCCATGTGCACATATTGACCGAACTGTTCCTTGTTCATGACCAATTGATGAAAACAATCTGTGATATAGTCCAAATCCTCAATATGTTTATCTTGTATTCTTGTAAGATAAGGTGAGTCAGCTTCCGGGCTTAGGAAATCATGCAAATAGGCGTGGTGAGAAATGATTGCGTTGCAGACAATTTCAGCAAGCATGTAGAGGTCCTTGTTGCGAGGTCCAGATTTTATGAAACGATCCAGAAGTTGGCCGCCTGCCGTGGAGTGATCCACGCTCCCACGCTTGGGAGGATTGTCCGGATTCTGTGAAGCCAGGAGAATATATTCGGTGAACTTGACACTGAACTTTCCGACATCGTGCAATAGTCCAGCGAGTCCCGCTATATGTTTGACACCGATTTTATCTCCTATCCATTCCGCAATCCGTTTGACGTTACAAGAATGTTCTTCAACCGACTGAAACTTCCCGTCACTTTGTCGAATATGGGCAATATACTTCAACAACGGCACCTCCGAGTCAAAACCAAACCATCAAATAGTGCTTCAGAATGATAGTTCTTATGCCCTAATATTGGATGTCCATCTTCAAAATTCCTGCTTCTGGGTAAATATTTCTGGTTTTCTTTGCGCGAACCTTAAGCTCACATAAAATTACTGGAAGGTTCGCACTCTTAGATCAATAAGGCAGGAGCAGAATCATTGAAAGAAAATGGATGTTCATTCACGTGTCAATTCTGAATGTTCGCGAAAAACAACTGGAAAATGCTATAATATAAGGGCGTGAAGGTGATACAGTCGCACCCTACGCGGGTGCGTGGATTGAAAGATCGTGTACGGCAATCAGTTGGTGTTTCAGCGCTCGTCGCACCCTACGCGGGTGCGTGGATTGAAAGGTATTATGCTCGTAGTGGGCAATATACGCGCATCGGTCGCACCCTACGCGGGTGCGTGGATTGAAAGACTGGCTAACTGGCGAGGTTGAAGAAGCAGAAGGTCGCACCCTACGCGGGTGCGTGGATTGAAAGTACGATGCGTCCGATGGGGTGCCATCCAGCTTGGTCGCACCCTACGCGGGTGCGTGGATTGAAAGCAGATCTTCCGGATGCTCGACAAGGAGCATCAAAAGGGTCGCACCCTACGCGGGTGCGTGGATTGAAAGCAAATCTATCCTATTAAGGAGTGATGAACCGAATGCGTCGCACCCTACGCGGGTGCGTGGATTGAAAGACCTTTATATAGCCGTCATCATCGACCGATTCCTGGTCGCACCCTACGCGGGTGCGTGGATTGAAAGTATGAAGGTGGTATCAGGAAGGAACACATTGACGAGTCGCACCCTACGCGGGTGCGTGGATTGAAAGAACCACACCAAAGCCAAATGTCATAGAGCGAATGAGTCGCACCCTACGCGGGTGCGTGGATTGAAAGCGGGATATCATCAGCGAGAACGAACTGAACCGGAGTCGCACCCTACGCGGGTGCGTGGATTGAAAGTGATCGTGCCGGAAAGTCTGACGAAGTACGAGGTGTCGCACCCTACGCGGGTGCGTGGATTGAAAGTCGCCCGATTACGGGAGCGAGCTGGAAGGGCTGATGTCGCACCCTACGCGGGTGCGTGGATTGAAAGTCGTAGATGGTGATACATGCACATCACCGATATTGTCGCACCCTACGCGGGTGCGTGGATTGAAAGAACACCGAGTTTTGGTATAAAGTCGATCCCAAAACGTCGCACCCTACGCGGGTGCGTGGATTGAAAGTGGCCTTTGAACGTATGGAGCGACCACGTTATGAGTCGCACCCTACGCGGGTGCGTGGATTGAAAGTCGACACGCAGCAGAGCCCGGCGCCTGCGCCGCCGTGTCGCACCCTACGCGGGTGCGTGGATTGAAAGTTCCCGTTGAAGCTGTACACGCCCAGCGCGTCCAGTCGCACCCTACGCGGGTGCGTGGATTGAAAGATTGACAAGCTGGCCCCTTTGGCTATCGAAGACATGGTCGCACCCTACGCGGGTGCGTGGATTGAAAGAATTGATGCTGAACCGCATGATGGAGATCGAAACGTCGCACCCTACGCGGGTGCGTGGATTGAAAGCGGAACGTCTCCGCACTGGAACAAAAACGGGTTCGTCGCACCCTACGCGGGTGCGTGGATTGAAAGAAACCGGACAAGTCCTCCACAGAGCACGATATCGCGTCGCACCCTACGCGGGTGCGTGGATTGAAAGCTTTTCCCACCAGGCCTCATACATTTGCCTATCAGGTCGCACCCTACGCGGGTGCGTGGATTGAAAGATCACGTGTCATGGTTCGTATCCTCCAATCCGGCGAGTCGCACCCTACGCGGGTGCGTGGATTGAAAGCTCGAACTCAAGAACCGGGAGCAGCGGCGCTTTTGTCGCACCCTACGCGGGTGCGTGGATTGAAAGATACGGCATGTAGGCGTTTAAGTCAGCGGCTTTTGTCGCACCCTACGCGGGTGCGTGGATTGAAAGACCGTCACCCCAATCTCTTTGAGGATGTCGCGCGTCGCACCCTACGCGGGTGCGTGGATTGAAAGTCCCTCCCGCTCTCCGTCGGCGGTTCGGGCAGCGGGTCGCACCCTACGCGGGTGCGTGGATTGAAAGCCGGTATATTCCGGCGTCCTTGAACCCGAGCACTATGTCGCACCCTACGCGGGTGCGTGGATTGAAAGCTCGTTCGTCGTCTGGACAGTCAGCGGCAACCCGGTCGCACCCTACGCGGGTGCGTGGATTGAAAGCTGTACAGCCACCACGCCACTGACCCGTGCAGCGGGTCGCACCCTACGCGGGTGCGTGGATTGAAAGCGCGAGCTCGCGGAAAAAGCCAACGACGTGCAACAGTCGCACCCTACGCGGGTGCGTGGATTGAAAGACTGTATTTCTGTATCCTAAAATTATACTCATTTAGTCGCACCCTACGCGGGTGCGTGGATTGAAAGTTTATTTGCTTAGAAAACATTTTTAATCCTCCTTGTCGCACCCTACGCGGGTGCGTGGATTGAAAGACCCACACGTGACCCTCATTTCCGGGGTTGGTGGTAGGTCGCACCCTACGCGGGTGCGTGGATTGAAAGATCCCGCATGTAACCTCCGTCGATTGTTCTGCAACGTCGCACCCTACGCGGGTGCGTGGATTGAAAGGCCA
>Ga0065720_1003516_pt1 | contig 15755 bp, 17 predicted proteins | sample Thericmetagenome_FD_59107 | JGI IMG/M metagenome (GOLD analysis project Ga0065720, IMG submission 59107) | Thermophilic microbial communities from the Joint Bioenergy Institute, California, USA of rice/straw/compost enrichment - eDNA_2 v2... | ecosystem: Engineered > Solid waste > Grass >... | reverse complement strand
GCCGTCGGTCCGCGCGGTCATCGACCGGGTGGCGAAGCCGCCGTACCCGCCCTGGAAGAACAGCAGCGGCGTGACCGGCCGGTTCACCTCCATCGCGGTGACCGCGCAGAGCTCGATGTAGTGGTCGCCGGCCTCGATCGTCCGATGCGGGACGCAGTGCACGTACGCCACCGCGCCGTCGAGCATGGGGGCGCCGTACGGCGACATCTTCCAGGCGACGCCCGCGAACTTGTCCTCCTTCGACCCGGCGAGGGTACGGCACAGCTCGACCTGGTCATGGGCGAGCACGTTGATGCAGTAGCTTTTCGCGGTGCGCAGCCGGGCGAACGTGGCGGAGCCGATCATCGGCATGAAGGACACCAGCGGCGGGTCGAGCGACACCGAGGAGAAGGTGCCCACGACCATCGCGGTGGGGCGGCCGTCGTCGGCGACGCCGGTCACGGCGGTGACCCCGGTGGGGTAGTGGGCCATGACCTCGCGGTAGGTGGCGGGCTCGATCGCCGTCATGCGCAGCTCCTGGTGTTTCGCTGAGGCAGGTGGAGTCGAGAACATGGCCGACCGAATCCGCGGCCGGGCGCGCGGGGCCGCCGGGCGTCCGCCGGAAGCGTGCGGGCAGGTCCGTGCCCGGTGCCACGCTCTGTAGTGGTCACTACAGAAAAGGGTAGTGCGTCACAGGTCCGCCGTACAAGCGCCGGTTCGCGGCGTTGTGATGTGGCAGACGGCGGGCGCCCGGCCCGGTCGGCGCCCGCCGTTCTGTAGCGATCGGTACAGCGAGGCATAAGATCGAAACAGCCTCGGAGGCGGGCTCCTGTGGTAGAACAGGCACCATGGAGCGGAAGTCGGACCGGCCGAACCGACAAGGGGACGCCTCCCGCGAAGCCATCATCGAAGCGGCGCTGGAGATCGCCGCGGAGTTCGGCTACGACGGGACCACTGTAGCGGCCGTGACGGAGCGGTCCGGGCTCCCCGCCAGCTCCATCTACTGGCACTTCGGCAGCAAGGACGCCCTGCTCGCGGCGGCCCTGGAGCACAGCTACCGGCAGTGGCGGCGCGACGCCCCGATGTACCGGATGCGGCGGCAGGAGGCCGCCGGGCCCGAGGAGCGCATCGAAACCTGGTTCCAGCGCGGCGTCAAGCACATGACGCGCAACCCGCACTTCTGGCGGCTGGGCCTCATCCTCACCCTGGAGCAGCGGGTGAAGGAGCCGCAGGCCAGGAAGCTCTTCATGCGCATGCGCGAGGAGAGCGAGAACGCGCTCGTCGACTGGTGGCGCGACGTACTCGCCGACCAGGGCACGTACCCGGAGGAGGACATCCGCCGGATCGCGCGCCTCCATCTCATGCTGATGGACGGAATGTACATCCAGCACCGCGCCAACGGGTCGCGTGTCCCGTCCCGCCAGGTCACGCTGCTCTCCCGGGCGCTGGCCGCCCACGTCACGAAGCAGAAGCAGGCGTCGCCCTGTGGCTGAGAGAGCACTGCGCGCATCCGCGCGCGGCGGGACGGGCAACGCCCGGAACGGGCGCGCGCAGCGATCCAGCGACCGCATCCTCGCCGCGGCGGCCGAACTCGCCCGCGAGCGCGGCATCCACGGCACCACGATCGCCGCGGTGTCGAAGCGCTCGGGCCTGCCGGCGAGCTCGATCTACTGGCACTTCGCCGACAAGGACGAACTCTTCGCCGAGCTGATCCGCACCGACTTCGCCCGGTGGCTCGCCACCGTGCCCCAATGGAGCGCCCCCGAGGACACGCCCCTGCGCGACGGCCTCGCCCGGATCCTACGCTCGGCGGTTCCGAAGACGCTCCGCGAGATGCCCGACTTCATCCGCATCGGCATGCAGGTCGTCCTCGACCAGCGCGAAGCGTACGCCGCGGCCCGGAGCGCCTTCCTCGCCACCCACGCCCAGACCTTCGAGATGATCCGGGCCTGGCTCGACCGCACCCTGCCCCCGGAGACCGACCCCGTCGACATCGAGGCCCTCGCCCGCCTCATCCTCGCCTTCTGCGACGGCGCCCTCGTCGCCTCCCAGGCCACCCCTGATCTCGACATCACCGAGCACATCGAGCTTTTCCTCGACGTCTTCGTGGAGGCCGTGGCCGAGGCCCAGTCCAGGGCGCAGGGCGGCCAGCCGTAGGAGAAGTGCCGGGCAGGATCGGTGGCGATGATCGTGCGGATTCACATGGACGTGAGTGTGCGCAGGTCGCGAGCGATCGGTAGGTCGCGGTTCTGGTTGGGCAGGCTCTTGACGATCGTGTCGATCAGGCGGCGGCGAGGGGCGCTGGTCGGGACTGCCCGGGCCGTGGTCAAGGCGTGCTGGAGCCCGTGGGTCAGGTCACGGTCCCGCACCAAGGCGAGCGCCTGGATCAGATGCAGGTTGGCCTTGGTGCCCTGCCGTTCCTCCGGAATGAGGGTCAACGCGTTCTCCACGGCGTGACTTGTGCGCTGGACGTCACCGAGCAGGGCGAAGACGTAGCCTTGGCCGAACCAGAGGTATTCCTCGGGGGCGCCGAACGCGCTTAGACGATCGCTGGTGACGCGGTCGGGCAGACGCTCGTACAGCTCGGCGAGATCACGCAACGCGGATTTCGCCTGCGCGGCCTCCCCCTGGGAGGCGAGGATCCTGGCGCGGGTCGCGTAGGCGGCCTCAAGACCTGCGTACGGCGCGTTCTCGGCCAGGCGGAAGGCGTCGTCGAGCAGTGTGGTGATCGCCGTGGCGGGGCGGCCTTCGGAGTATGCCCGGCTCACCTCGCGACCGCGCACCCAAACGGCGAGCTCGCGGTCGCCGGAGGTGTCGGCGGCGCGCCGGGCGGTGCGCCAGGCCCGCCATGCGCTGCGGGGGTTGCCGGTGTCCCCGAGTTCGATGGCCATGTAGGTGCCGAGCTGGGCGCTGACGCGGAGGAGGCCATCGCGAACGGGCTGGGGGAGATCGCGGTCGAGGAGCGTGCCCAGTTGCAGGAGGTCGGCGGCGAGATCGGGGAGCAAGGTACCGGGCGGCGAGGTCCAGATGACCTGCGCGTACTCCCAGGCGCTCTGCTCCCAGTCATCGAGGTCGTTCTCCAGGCGGTCGTCGAGGGAACGCCTCACTCCCGCGAAGACGGTGTCGACGGTTCCGGGCGGCAGGGCCGCGGTGGCGCCGAAGGCGCTGAGCAGGTGCAGGAGGGTGCGGCGTTCCACGTCGTCCTCATCCCGAGTAGGGGTCCTGTCTCGGAGAGTAGTTCGGCGACGCAGCCGGTCAAGCTCGCAGATAGTGCTGTGTAGCGCCACGAGTTGGTTGTTCGCGCCGTAGCGGGCGTCGAGGCGCTTGATCGTGTCGGCGTGCGGGTGGGTGACGCCGCGTTCCCATTTGGAGAGGTCGCCGGGGTCGACGTACGTGCTGGTGGCGACATCGCGCAGGCTGAGGCCGTGGACGTCCTCGCGCCAGTGGCGCATGACCGCGCCGAGCATATGCCAGGGGGAGGCGGTCGGGTCCACGGCTTCGGAACGCGACATGTCCTGTTTCTCCTTGTGCACGGCATTGGAAGGCGGGCTCCACCAGCGGAAACGCTTCGGCGGCGGCTTCGTCACACCACTATGGCACTACGTGTGATCCGGCAACCACTTTTCGTTACTTCGGTTATGTGACGGCAAAGCGGGTCGCGGCCTTCCGTTGCTCGGCCCCGCGTCGTCGCCTGGCACAGCCACCGCGTCGGCCGCCCGCCGACCGTGGGGAAAGGGCCGTGATGTATCGAACCGCCGGCAGTACCGGCGACCGCGTGCGGGCCGCCTGGACCTCGCCCGCCATCATGCTCTGGCCGCTCGGACCGGCCGAGGCGCTGCCCCGGCAGGCGAGGCGGCTGCTCGACGCCGCCCTGCGGACGCTTCCCGTCGGGGCCGAGCGGGTCTCGGAGGCGCTGCTCATGGTGCATGAGCTGGCGAGCAACGCGGCCGAGCATGGGGCGCCGCCGTACGAGCTGCGGATCCATCACGCGCCGGAGATGACCACGGTGGAGGTGCTCGACGGCGGGGAGCGGTTTCCGGTCCTGTCCCGGCACCCCGTCCCCGAGCTGACCCTCGACGACGTGGACGCCCTCGAACTCGTCGTGCTGGAACGGGGACGCGGCCTGGTTACGGTGGCCGCGCTGGCCGACGGCCGGTGCGGGGTGCGGCCCCTTCCCGGGCGTCCGGGCAAAGCCGTCTGGTTCGCCATCCCGCGCGACGGCTGATGCCCGCCGCCCATTCGCTGCGCCGGTCGTGCCAAGCCGCTGGACCAGGGCCTCCGCGCTCGGCCCTCCGTGGCCGGGGCTCCGCCGAGGGACGCATGCGACGGGCTTACTGCCTGTGTGGCGAGATTGTCGCGATATGCAACCGCCCCTGCGGCTCAGGGATCTGTCCGGGATGCGGCCCGGTGCCCTCACTCTACTTTGTAAAGGTCCGGTCGTCGGTTACGCCCACGAGCGTCAACGGCCGAGCACATCGGGCTCACCACCGGGCCGCTCGAATTGATCTGCGACGCGCTGCCGCGGGCGGAGACCGTGTTCGGGCGGCCGGTGGGCGTCGAGTGGTGCTGGGCGGCCCGCGGTCTCACCGCGTGACGGTGAAGGCGCCGGTGTGGGCGGTCGCCGTCGCCTGGTGGCCACCGAGCGCGGTGGAGAAGACCAGGCCGAGGACGGTCCGGCCAGGAACAGCCGCCGCGCCCCGAACAGGTCGCCCAGCCTGCCGCCGGTGACCAGCAGCAGGCCGTACACCAGGACATAACCGCTGACGGCCAGCTCGACCTCGGCGAACGTGGCGTTCAGGTCGGCCCGGACCGACGGCACGGCCACGTTCACGATGAACGAGTCCATGATCGCCACAAAGGTCCCGGCCATCGCCACCAGCAGCATCCGCAGGCGGCGCCCGGCGATCCGCTCCTGCACGCTCCCGGCGGCCGGTGCCGGGGCCGTGGCCGCCCCGCTCATCCGTTCCTCCCGCCGCCGCAGCGTCTCGGTCGAGGATCTTGTCCACGAGACGGTCTTCGGCGTGACCGGGCCCGCGCCGCGGTACTGGTGGGACTTCCACGTGCCCCGCCGTACCCCGACTGGCCGAACCATCCCCAGGGGCCAGTCGGTGGCCACCTTCCAGGAGCTGCTCGCCCTCATCGCCGCAGGTCAGGGCGTCTCCCCGGTCGCCGCCTCCGTCCAGCGCTACTACGCCCGCCCCGACATCGCCTTCGTCCCGTTCGACGACGCCCCGCCCACCGAGTTGCCCTGGTCTGGCGTACGGCAGGCGTTACCACCCGCATCTGCGCCTTCGCCCAGGCAGCCGCGGACGCCGTCCGCGCCAACGGCGGCCCGGCCCGCTACTGACGGGTGCTCCGGATGCTCCGGGCGGCGATCACCGTCAGCCGGCCAGGTCGCCGACGGCCGCGGCCGTGACGGTGCCCGCCCGGCGGAGCCAATCGGTCACGAGACGATATGAGGTTCGGTGCAGGAGTGCATGTGTCGGCGATCGGGCAGGCTGAACGCAGGCTATGGCGACTTGCTCAGACGTACTCGCCTCCGCTCCCGCTCGCCTGAGCGGCACACCACTCGAGGGCCGCCACCACCACGTCCCACACCGCGTCGTCGGCCATGAGGGTGACCGGGAAGGACGGGAAGAGCTCCAGCTTCGCCGCCGGGATGTCCACTCCGGGTGCCTCGTTGAGGCGACGGCGCAGCTCCTCCCGCAGCTCCGGATCGGTGAACGGGACGCGCTTCTTCAGCGTGCCGAACGGTACCTCGACCGTCTTGGCGTAGAAGCGAATGGGGTAGAGCACCTCCTGCGCTCCCTTGACCGCTGGCGCGCATGACGCGCCCGCGGAGCGCCCGAACTGCACCTCCCCACCGCGGTCCCGCCACCAGTCCAGCAGCCGCGACACCGCACCGGAGACCTGCGGACCGCTCGTGTCACCGAGCTGCTGGAAGAACCGTCGCTCCCATTCGTCGATATCCGCCGGATCGTCGGACTCCGGCTCCGTCTCGCCCAGATCCTCGGCACCGGGGAGGCCGAGCAGCTCGGCAAGCTCCCGGGCGCTGAGTCGCTGCGCCGGATCGGCTCGTCCGCTCTCGTCGAACCTGATGCCGTCCGCCACGAGGACATCGACGACGTTCCGATCTTCGTTGGGATCCGTCCAGCGGAAGCCGTCCGACACCTCGCCCGTGCTCTTCAGCACCCGATACGCGTTCAGAACCCGTATGCGTGCGAGGTGAACGCCAACCGGCACCGGGTGCGATCCGATCAGCTCCGCGACGTCGCCGTAGCTCGTCCACGTGCCGGGCGGCAGCGCGGCGAGCGCCGCGTGGAGCAGGGTCCAGTCGCGGGACGGGCCGGCGGAGCCGGTTTCGACCGGAGCCGGCCAGATCTCGATCGCCCGGTCCGCGATTTCCTCGGCCCGCGCCAGGATCTCGGCCTTCCCCCACCGCTCCCGCTTCGCGATGTGCTGATTCATCACCAGCCCGCTGTGCGCGAGGAAGTCCTTCTTCCGGTCGAAGGGCATGTTGCCGAGTTCCGAGTTGTAGCCGGTGAGGGTGAGATTGCCCAGGGTGTGCACCAGCTCCTTGTGCAGGACCTCCGGGTCTCCCTCGGAGCGCAGCTCCTCAAGCCACTCGATGCCGGGGTTCTGGGGGAGGATGTGCTCGATGCTGATCCCCTTGTCGGACAGGTCGACGCGCTCCTTGGCGCCGTACGACTCCTCCAGGCGGCGCAGCACCAGCTTCTGCTGTGCCGTACGGCCCTGCCAGTAGAAGGCCTTCTCGCGGATGTCCCGGCGGAACTGCTCGTTGGAGGACCAGTAAAGCCGTGGCGCGGACAGGGCCTTCCGCAGCGCGTCGGTCACCGGCTCGTGGCCCGTGAGCTGCCGGGTCACCCGCATGAAGATCTTGTTCAGATTGGCGGAGCTGACCCCGCCGATCAGCCGCCGGACGAGGAAGCTCTCGATGTAGCCGAGCGCCTCGGCGACCTCCTTGTCACTGGCCTCGCCTTCGTCGCGCAGCTCCAGGAGCCGCATGGCCACCGGGTAGACCGTGTTCGACCGCCACTCGTTGAAGAAGCGCAGCCGCTCGTCGATGGCCGAGTCGCCGTTCGGGTGGAGGATGTGGTGCAGGTAACGGGCCCGGCGGGCCAGGTCCTTCACGTACTGCTCGATGAGCTCCTCGTCGCCGCCGGTGGCCCGCAGGAGGTCCTGGTGACCTCGGTAGGCGTCCTTGTACTGGGCCTCGTCTCCGTGCTCCAGGACCAGAACGAGGTACATGAGCTGATCGAGGCCCTTGGGGCCGAGCAGCTTCTGGGTCGGCAGCCAGTAGGTCTCGTAGATATGGCGGCTTCTGGTCGGCAGGCACATGAAGACGTAGTTGCGGATCAGGTCGACCTGGCTGAGCCCCATGCCTGTGTTGTTGATCGACTCGAAGATGCGGAAGGCGTTGTCGTCCTTGTCGACCTGGATGTGCACGAGGCTGAGCCGGTCGAGCACGACGCTCTCGATCCGCCGGATGTCCTGGTCGTCGGCGGGGTCGTCGGTGTCGACCAGTTTCGCGCGGAAGAACTGGTAGGCGTTGCCCACGCGGCTGTCCGGGTCGGAGTGCGGATAGCCCTCGATGCACGCTTTGAACGCCTCTCGGTCGACCTGCGTGGGCAGCAGCCGGTAACGCAGGTCGCCGTCCCGGTACTTGTTGATCAGGTGGAGCTCGTTGATGCGCTCCACACTTCGCGGATCCTCCGCGGCCAAATGGTCGCGTATCGCGCAGAGCGCGAGCATCAGCGAGGTAAGCCGCTGTTGCCCGTCCACGACGACCCATTGATTGAGGCTAGGGCTGAGGTCCGGGCCCGGCGCGAGCACCACCGACCCGAGGAAATGGCTGGCGACCTGTCCCTTCGCCAGCGCCTCCGCCTGGACCTCGATATCAGCCCACAGCCGCCGCAGCTGTTCCCGCTCCCACGCGTACGGACGCTAGTAGAGCGGGACCATCAATTGAATCTCACCCTGGATGAGGTTACGAAGAGTAGTCTCGTTCGCTTTCACCGCATACTCCTGGAGCGTGATCCACGGTCGGAGCCGATGATGGCACGGCGCGGTGACAGTTCGAGGGGGTTGGTCGGAAGGACCGCGGTGCCGGGCGGCTGAGGGAAAGCGGGGCGGCGGTTGGGTGTCTTGCGGTCAAAGCGTGAAGTCGGACAGTAGGTTTGCCTTTGCCTCAAGATGAAACCGACGTATCGAGAACGCGACACGGGGTACCTAAGCATATAGAAACGCCCGCTGGTGGAAGAAACACTTCTCAGGTGGAAAAATCGCTGTATTCTTAGGTCGCCGCCGAGAGGAAGGTAGCTGTGCGGTAACGGCCGATTTGAGCAGCGACACGAGGTGAGGTGCCCCTTGGTCGAAGACCCCTCCGGCAGGATTGATACGAGCGTGCCCCACTCGGCTCGCATCTGGAACTACTGGCTGGGCGGCAAGGACAACTACCCCGTGGACCGCGAGGCCGGCGACCGGTACGTGGAGATCTTCCCGGGAATCATCGACCTGGCCCGGCACTCGCGGGCGTTCCTCACCCGTACGGTGCGTTTCCTGGCCGGTGAGGCCGGTATCCGGCAGTTCCTCGACATCGGCACGGGGCTGCCGACCGTCGATAACACCCACCAGGTGGCCCAGCGCGTCGCTCCCGAGTCCCGCATCGTCTACGTCGACAACGACCCCCTGGTCCTGGCTCACGCGCGTGCCCTGCTCACCAGCACCCCAGAGGGGGCCTGCGCCTACATCGACGCCGACCTGCGCGAGCCCGAGAAGATCCTCGACAAGGCGGCCGAGACCCTGGACTTCTCCCGCCCGATCGGCCTGATGCTCATGGGCATCCTCGGCCACATCGAGGACTACGACGAGGCCCGCTCGATCGTCAGCCGCCTGCTCGACCGGCTGCCGTCGGGCAGCTACCTCGCCCTCAACGACGGCACCAGCTCCGGCAACAAGGACTTCGAGCGGGCCCAGCAGGGCTACGACGACACCGGCGCCGTGCCGTACCGGCTCCGCACCGCCGAGCAGGTGGCGGCCTTCTTCACCGGCCTCGACCTGGTGCCTCCCGGCTTCGTCCCGGTCTCGAAGTGGCGCCCCGAGGCCGACGACTGGGACACCCCCGAGGTGGACGCCTACGGCGCCGTCGGCCGCAAACCCTGACCAACCGCCCAGACCGAAGGGCGCGCAGGCCAGGGACATGACGGCGGCCTTCGCCCCGCCCTCACCGGGCGGGGAGCCGCATCGTCCTTCGGCTCCAGCCTGGTTGCGCGGTCGGCTATGCACGCCCTCCCGCTCACCGGTTCCCTGCCATCCGCCCCGCCTGCGTGGGCTGGCGCACGAATGCGGACGATCATCGTGCTTGCGGAGAGGACAGCAGTCGGGGATGCCGCAGGTTGAGTTGCCCTCGGCCTCGTCGATCCGCAGCAGTGCCGTGCACGGGCGGTGACACGCGGCGGGACGACGAGACCGGGGCCTTCGACGCCGGTTCTAGCCTGTCGCAGGGAGGGTCAGCTCGAACCACGTGGTCCGGTTGGCCCCTCCCTCGTACCAGCCCCACCTTGTGGCGATGGTCTCCACCAGCAGCAGGCCGCGTCCATGCTCGGCTTCTTGGTCGCCGTCGTGACGAGGGCGCGGCTCGCTCACCGGCGATCCGGCGTCGGTGACCGCCACGCGCAGGGTGCCGGAGATGGGTTCGCGGAGGGTCAGGGTCAGGGTCTCGCCTGGTCGGTGGGCCGAGTCGGAGTGCCGAACCGAGTTGGTGATCAGCTCGCTGACGAGAAGGACCGCATCGTCGCACACCTGGAGGAATCGCGGAGTCAGGATCTCGCGTACGAAGTGGCGGGCGCGCGCCGCCGACTGCTCGTGCGCGGGCAGCCGGATGTGACCGAGGGGGCCCGCCACCGCCCGCGTTCCGTCGTCGTCAGGCGGTTGCCGGCGGGTCTGTACGGCGGGGCCGGCCAGCCGGGGCGTCAGCGTCTTCGGCGAGGCGGGCGGATTCGGCCGAGGGAGTGCCATCTCCGGCTGCTTCATGGGGGGATGCCTCCTCTGCGTGGCTTCAGGGGATGCGGACGCAGGATGCGGGCCGGGTAGCCCAATGTGATTGCAAAGAGCGTTCGCGTGATTACGCTTGGCAGCATGCGTGGACGGCCCGGGGCCACGCGAAGGATCGCCTCGGGAGGCAACCCGGCAACCTGGGGAGGCAACCATGACCTTCGGCCGGCAACTGCGACACTGGCGACAGCGGCGCGGAATGTCGCTCGCGGCCCTGGCCAGGGCGAGTTACATCTCCAAGGGGTACCTCAGCCGGGTCGAGCGAGATCTGCGTCGCCCGCAACGCAGGATCGTGGAACTCGTCGACGTGGCGTTGGATGCCGATGGAGAGCTCATCGCGGCATGGGCGAACGAGCACAGGGTGCCTATGCTGGAGGAGACCGCAGGAGGTGACACTACGAAACGGCGGGTGTTCCTCAAGGACGCGGCCTTTGCCACCGCAATAGGCTTGAGTGGTTACCAGGCCCAGGTCGATTCGCGTGACGACCATGCGGCCCGGCTGCGTGATGCGTTGATTCCTGATTCGCCAACGGACGTGGCCGGCCGCGAGCCCATATCGAACTTGCCTCGGGCGATCGCCCTCGCCCGTCGCGATTTCGCCGCCGCGAGGTATGAGGCTCTAGCCGAAAAGCTGGTTCCTTTGATCTCCGAGGTCGGCAACGGGCCCGGCGTGAATCTGGCTCTTGCCGCCCAGGTCTACCATTTGGCAACGCGGACGCTCATCAAACTGAGCGCTACCCCATATGCCTGGACAGCGGCGCACTTGGGCGAGCGAGCGGCCAGCGCCAGCGGGGACATCGGTGCCATGCTTCAAGCCCGCCGAGACCTGGTCAGCCTGATGCACCGTGTCGGCGATCACCGCAAGGCCCGCGATCTGGCCACGGCCACCGCCGAAAGCATGCGCCCACGCCTGGCCATGGCGCGCCCGGCTGCCTGGGGATCCTATGCGGCTCTCCTCTCAACCGGAGCTGTGGCAGCTGCCCATGTGGCTGACCGTGAGGATGCCCGAGCCATGCTGGACGAAGCCGGGCAGGCCGCTCGTCGAGCCCCTGCGTTGCTGTGCGGACCAGGACATATTGCCACCTATCAGATCGGTGTTTCCATTATTCTCGGCGACGCTGGAACCGCCATTCGCTACGCCGACAGTGTCAATCCCGGCCAGATCCCTACAGTCGAGCGCCGTGCCAGCTACTACACAGGCATTGCGCAGGCTTACACTATGTGGGGAAAAACCGATCAAGCCGTACGTGCTTTGCTCATCGCTGAAAAGATCGCCCCCGCTGAGCTCAGCAGATCAGGCACTCGTCAGACTATCGCCGATTTGCTCACCCGCGACCCTCATAGCCGACTCTCTGGCCTCCGTGCCCTCGCGCATCGTGCAGCGGTGACCTTATAGGCGCTACTCAGCCCCCTACCGTCACGAAGGGGTGCTTTCATGCAGGTACCGGCGCCGGTCGAATACGAGCGTGCCACCAGCGTCGATCATGCCATTACGCTGCTGGAACGGCTGGGCGGGTCCGCGCGCATCCTCGTGGGTTTTCCGACGTTGCGGAGCGAACTCGACCATCTGGTCACCGTTGTCTCCACCTGGCAGTAGGGAGGGGTGGCCCCTGGACAGATCGGCGTGGCGGCCCGATCCAACATGGTCGTCGATCAGGCGGTCGCCAAGCTCAATGCGGCGGGCGTTTCGGCGGCCTTACTGGCGAAGAAGCACACCGACTCCGACGTCGGGGTGGGCACATGCACCGCATGAAAGGCATGGAGTTCCGGTGTGTCGCCGTCATCGGCGTGGACGAGCATTTCGTGCCACCTGCATCGGTCGTCACACCGGCTGAGAAGGATCCGCTCGCGCATCAGCAAGATCTGCGACGTGAACGCTGCCTGCTCTTCGTGGCCTGTACCCGTGCCCGGGAGGAGTTGTTCATCTCCTGGCATGGCAGACCCAGCCCTTTCATCACGGCATCGATAGCGGATTGATCGCGATCCTGCGATGGCGGCCGGGGTGGCACGTTCCACGGCTCAGGGCTCGGCGTCCAACGTCGGGGACTGTGCTTGGCGGTCAGTCTTCTTCAGACAGGTGTACGGCGCAGAGATCGGGTCGGTAAGGCCGGTCTGCAATGGACTGCAAGATGGGTTGCCAAGGACCGAAGTCTGGGTTCACATGCCTACCCAGGACGACTACGGCCACTCTCGCCGCCCCCGCTTTCTTGATCGCGTAAGCTGCGGACTGGACGCGTGCCCCTGTCGTCCACGTGTCCTCGAAAAGGAGCACGCGCGCGTCGGATAGATCCTCCGTCGGCGTGTGGACCGTGAAGCGGTCGCTGTGGAAGGCGCGGGGCTCGGAGGATATACCGGTCGCCGTCAGGTGGATCCAAGGTAGAAGAAACCTGTTTCCGATCAGTGTGCGCAGCGGATGCTCGCCCGGCCGACCCCTCGTGCTCGGTACGACCGCGAGATGACTCCACTGATCGATATGGGCGGCCCTGGCGACGCACTGGTGGTGATCCGTGATGAAGAGCATGAGCAGGTCGAGAAGATTGGTCTGGATCTCCCGGGAGGGAGTGCTCTTATACGCCGCGAGGGCGTGGGCATGCTGCGTCCGCTTCACCGCATAGGAGATCGGCACCACCGCGTCAGCCAGCGAGGACTGCGCGGCTGTCAGGTGCTGTTCGCATGTGTAGCAGCGGGACCATCCGGCCTTCGCGGGACCGCGGCACACATAACAGATGCCGGGCGCGGGGTCGAGGGGGTTGCGGAGGTAGTGGGCTTGCTGAGCGACGCGTCGCCGCACGGCATCCCACGGGTCAGATGCTCCTGGCAAGTGCGGGAGTCTCCGGAAGCGAATCGGGGCCGACGTTCAGGTCCGAGATCAATCCTTCCACGACATCAAGCAGTTCGCGGAGGCTTGTGACCACATGGACGCCCGGCTTCGTCGCATAGTCGCGAGCCCAGTCATGTTCGAGCAGGTGTTCCGGCATCACCACGGGACGCCCGTGTTCCAGCGCGAGCCTCGCCTGAATACGCGCCCCACTCTTCCATGGGGCCTCGACCACCACCGTGGCCGCAGCGTAGCCGCTCATCACGGCGTTCCTCATCGGGAAGTTACGCCGGTGAGGCGGTGATTCAGGCCAGAACTGGCTGATTACCAACCCTTCGCGCGAAATGCGATCCTGCAGCCCGCGATTCTCCGCCGGGTAGAACTGGTTGATGCCCGTCCCGATCACGGCGACCGTACGGCCGCCGACTTCGAGCGCGGCTCGGTGCGCGGCGGTGTCGATCCCCTTGGCGAGCCCGCTCACCACGGTGACACCGCTGCGTGCCAGGTCGGTGGCGACAGCGGAGGCGATGCGCAGACCTTGCTCACTGGCCTGCCGGGTGCCGACCACCGCGACCGCCCTGCTGTCGTCGGAGAGCGTGCCGCGGGTGAAGAGCACGGGTGGCATCTGGTGGATGCTGCGCAGCCGGCTTGGGTAGTCGCGATCGAAGAAGGCATGCACTCCGATCCCGGCATCACGCCATGCGTCCAGTTGGGCTCGGGCCTCCGCGATCGCGGCTACCACGGGATCCGTCTCGGCGAACAGCACTTCCTGGGGGCGCATGTGCGACGCCAGCACTTCTACCGCGCTCCCGCTTTCCAGGACCGCGAGGGTGGCATCGGGCCAGCTCAGGTTCGTGCGCTGCAGCAGCGCCACCAGGGCGGCGCGTTCCCGCAGCTCGGGAGCGATGCCTGCGACGGTACCCCTACGATCCTGCATGGGGCAGAGTCTACACGTGACACCCCATTACTCGAACAGTTCGAATCTAAAGTGCTCGCCTGGAGCCCCCAGGCCGCGGGCGGCTGCTCGCGTGGTGCCTGCCCGGTGACCCGTTCGGACCACATGTGTAGACGCCCCAGGGGCCACAGACCAGCCTGACTCCTCGCGAAACCGGTTCCGTCGAACAGGATCTCGACGGCGATAACGGGTGGTGCGCTATCGGCGGGGTGAAAGGTGGACGAAACCTTCGGAGCACGTCATGTCCGGCCGAGGGGAAGCGGGTCCCCTTGACTTCGCGAAGGCGGAAACGGTGCGAAGGTCTGCTGACGCGTGGATTAAGGGATCGCTTAGGTGAGCGTTGACAGTGTTTCGGATTCGCATTGCACTTAGCCCCTACCGTCACGAAGGGGTGCTTTCATGCAGGTACCGGCGCCGCTCGAATACGAGCGTGCCACCAGCGTCGAACACGCGATCACGCTGCTGGAGAGGCTGGGCGGGTCCGCGCGCCTCCTCGCGGGCGGGCACAGCCTGCTGCCGATGATGAAGCTCCGGCTGGCCAGTCCCGAATACCTGATCGACATCAACGATCTGCACGGCGAGCTCGGCTATATCCGGGTGGAGCCGGGGCTGGTCCGTATCGGGGCGCTGACCCGGCACCGTGAGCTGCTGGAGTCCGACGAGCTCGCCGCCGTGTTCCCCATCTTCCGGGACGCCGAGAGGGTGATCGCGGACCCGATCGTGCGCAACCGGGGCACGCTCGGCGGCTCGCTCTGCCAGGCCGACCCGTCGGAGGACCTGTCGGCCGTGTGCACGACCGTGGGCGCGCAGTGCGTGATCCAAAGCAGCTCGGGGGAGCGGGTCGTGAGCATGGAGGAGTTCCACCGCGGGCCGTACGAGACGGCGGTGGGCGACGCCGAGATGCTCACCGAGATCCGCATCCCCGGTACGGCCCGGCGGCTCCAGCGCGTACGAGAAGGTGGAGCGCCGCGCCGGCGACTGGGCGATCGTCTCGGCGGGCGCGGCCGTCTGGCTGGAGGACGGCGTGATCGCCGACGCCCGCGTGGGTCTCGCCGCGGTGGGCCCGAACACGACCGGTATCCCGGCCGTGTCGGAGGCGATGCGCGGCAACGTGCCTTCGGAGGAGCTGTACGAGCGGGCCGGGGCGATCGCCGCCGAGAACTGCTCCCCGGTGACCGACCAGCGCGGCAGCGCGGACTACAAGCGGCACCTGGTCGCCGAACTCACCAAGCGGGCCCTGCGCCGGGCCGTCAGCCGAGCGAAGGAGGCCTGACATGCGGGTTTCGATGACCGTGAACGGCGAGCCGGTGAGCGGCGAGATCGAGCCGCGGCTGCTGCTCGTGCACTACCTNCGCGACCACCTGGGCCTCACCGGCACCCACTGGGGCTGCGACACGAGCAACTGCGGCGCCTGCGTGGTGTGGCTGGACGGCGAGCCGGTGAAGTCGTGCACGGTGCTCGCCGCCTCGGCGGGCGGCCACGAGGTGCGCACCGTCGAGGGGCTGGAGAGCCCGGACGGCGAGCTGGACCCGGTGCAGCGGGGCTTCACCGAGTGCCACGGCCTGCAGTGCGGGTTCTGCACGCCCGGCATGCTGATGACGGCGCGGGCGCTGCTCGACCGCAACCCCGACCCGTCCGACGAGGAGATCCGCGAGGCGATCTCCGGCCAGATCTGCCGGTGCACCGGCTACGCCACGATCGTCCGCTCGGTGAAGTGGGCCGCCGCGTACGAGGCCGCCCAGCGGCAGGCACAGCCGGAATCGGTCGCGAGTGGCAACGGGAGCGCGTCATGACCGCCGTCGATCACCGTCCCGCCGGGTTCGAGAACAACGACCAGAAGCCGATCGGCTTCGGCCGCATGCTCCGCAAGGAGGACGCGCGGTTCATCCGCGGCAAGGGCCGGTACGTCGACGACGTACAGCTGCCCGG
>Ga0065720_1000222_pt1 | contig 15773 bp, 15 predicted proteins | sample Thericmetagenome_FD_59107 | JGI IMG/M metagenome (GOLD analysis project Ga0065720, IMG submission 59107) | Thermophilic microbial communities from the Joint Bioenergy Institute, California, USA of rice/straw/compost enrichment - eDNA_2 v2... | ecosystem: Engineered > Solid waste > Grass >... | reverse complement strand
CGGCGTTGAGCACGGCGAAGGCCTGCTCGTCCTCGCGCTTGACCGCGGTCTGCACCGGCGTGGCCAACGCGGCCTCCAGCGCGTCGATCAGCTCCACCAGCGGCAGCTCGGCGGCCTGCGCCGACAGCAGCACCTTCACCAGCGCCTGGCTGCGCTGGGCGTGCGGGGTGGCGGCCATGCCCTGCTCCGATTCCAGCCAGGCGCGCACCGCCTCGACGGTCACCGCGCGTCCGGCGAACTGGGCGGCGAAGCGCTCGGCATTGGCCTTGCGCGACAGCGCCGCCGAGCACGGGCAGGTGCTCGAGTACTCCAGGGAAAAGCCCAGGGCCAGCTGCAGCCGCCCCTGTTCCAGCACCGCCTCGATCTCCACCGGATAGCGCTTCCAGCCGGCGTTGTCGCTGCGCAGGGCGCCGCGCAGCAGCAGCGCCTCGTAGCGCAGGCGCAGGCGCGCGCGCGAGGCCAGGCCGGCCTGCGACTCGATGCTGCCCTGCAGGATGTGGCGCAGCCCGGCCGGGGTCACCTCGTTCCTGGCCAGTTCCTGCTGCAGGCGCAGGTACAGGCGCGACATGTGGATGCCGCGCTCGCCGGCGCGCTGCAGGTCCACGGACAGGTCGGCCTGGGCCGCGACCTGGACATGGCCGCCGGCGCCGTCGGGCACGCGCACGGGGATGGCGATGCCTTCCATGCCCACCCAGTCCAGCGGGCGCGCCAGGGCGGCTGGCTGCTGGGCCACGTCGGGCAAGGGATCGGCGGACANGAGGGCGGCGGTGGCGGGAACGGACATGGGGGAACGGGAAGCCAGGGGGGAACGGACCGGGAGGCCGGTGCGGCCCGGAAATCCGGACCATTCGGGTCGGAATTGTAGCCCCCCGGCGCCGGTCTCCGCCCAACGCCCGGGGAACGGACCGTCGCGCGGGCCGCGCCTAGCCCAGCGCGGCGGCGCGCCAGGCCTGCCACAGCGTGCGCCAGGGCGTGCGCCCGGGCGCCAGGCGGCCCACCGCCTGCTGGCGCAGGCGCTCGCGCGCCAGTGCCGCCCACACCCGGCGCGGCACCGGGCCACCGCCGCGGCGCGGCCAGGCCTCCAGCAACTGGCGGGCCCAGTCGCGCTGGGCCTGCTCGTGCCCGGCGGCGGTGCCGGCGCCGGCCGAAGCCAAGGTCTCGGGCAGCGCCGCCATGCCGGCCTCGGCCAGGCGTGCGGCCAGCACCTGCGCCGCCAGCGCCCGCTCGCTGGCCGCCGGGCCGCCGAACAGCGCCGCCTCGACCTCGGCGGCAGCGCGGGCATACCCGGCCAGGCCGGCCAGCGCCGTCTCCAGGCTGTGCGGCCGCGCGCGCGCGGCCGGCAGATCCGGCAGCGCATCGGCCAGGCGCTCCCAGGGCGCGTCCAGAGGCTCCAGCACCCGTCCCAGCGGGTGGCGGGAGCGGTGCCGGGCCCAGTCNCGCAGCTCGGTGGCCCACCAGCCCAGCTTGGCGTCAGCCGGCAGCGGGTCGCCGTCGATGTTGAGAATGGCGTCGAACTCCTGCAGCAGCGCGAACCAGGCCAGCGCCGGGCGACGCTGCTCCTCGGCCACGAACACGCCGGCCACCTGCCACTCGGGCCAGCGCGCCCGCCACTTGTCCACGAAACTGTCCAGCGCTTCGGATCCGCTCATCGGTTGCTTCCNGGTGCCGCCGCACCACCATGCGGCGGAGGTTGTCGCGGCGACGTGGGGGCGCGTCCGCTCAGGCCGCGGCGCGGACGCGCGGCCAGCGCGCCGGGTCGAGCAGCTCGCGCGGCCGGGCGGCGAGCACGTCGGCGCGCCAGGCGACCGGGTCCTCGCCGTCCAGGCGGTAGCCCCACAGCGCGGCGATGGACGGCATGCCGGCGCCGCGGGCGGCCACCACGTCGCGCTCGTCGTCGCCCACGTACACGCAGCGCGCAGGTTCGGTGCCCAGCCGGCGCGCCGCCTCCAGCAGCGGCATCGGATGCGGCTTCTTCTCCGGGAAGGTGTCGCCGCCGACCAGCACCGCACAGCGCTGCCCCCAGCCCAGCCCGGCCACGACCTCGCGGGCCAGGTACTCGGGCTTGTTGGTGACGATGCCCCAGCGCGTCCCCGCCCCCTCCAGCGCCTCCAGCAGGGCGTCCACGCCGTCGAACAGGCGGCCGTGCCGGCCCAGCTCCTCGCGGTACACCGCCAGGAACTCGGGCACCAGCGCCTCGCGCGCGGCCGCGTCCAGCTCGGGGAAGCTGGCGCCGATCATGGCGCGCGCGCCCTTGGACACGTGCTGGCGCAGCTGCGCCAGGGCCAGCGGCGGGCGCCCGCGCGCGGCCAGCATGCGGTTGGCCGTGGCCAGCATGTCCGGCGCGCTGTCCAGCAGGGTGCCGTCCAGGTCGAACAGAGCCACCGGCGGAAACTGCACCGCCATCAGGCCTCCGGCTTCACCGCGCAGGCCAGGTAGTTGACCTCGGTGCGACGCGACAGCCACGCCCGCTGGCACAGCGGGTCGTAGAACAGGCCGCTGACGTCCTCCAGCTGCAGGCCGGCCTCGCGCAGCCAGGCCGCCAGCTCGGACGGGCGGATGAAGTCGGAATAGCGGTGCGTGCCCCTGGGCAGCAGGCCGGCGACGTACTCGGCGCCGACGATGGCCAGGGCGAAGGCCACCGGGGTGCGGTTGAGGGTGGAGACGAACAGGCGTCCGCCCGGACGCAGCAGGCGCGCGCAGGCGGCGATCACCGCCGCCGGATCGGGCACGTGCTCGAGCATCTCCATGCAGGTCACCGCGTCGAAGCCGCCCGGCCGCTCAGCGGCCAGCTCCTCCACCGCCTTGACCTGGTAGTCCACCTGCAGGCCGGACTCCAGCTGGTGCAGGCGCGCCACCTTGACCAGCTCCGGGGCCAGGTCGATGGCGGTGACCTGGGCGCCCGCGCGGGCCAGCGCCTCGCTCAGCAGGCCGCCGCCGCAGCCCACGTCCAGCACCGCGCGCCCGGCCAGTGGCACGCGCCGGCGCACGTACTCCAGCCGCACCGGGTTGAGCACGTGCAGCGGGCGCTGCGGGCCGTCCGGGTCCCACCAGCGGTTGGCCAGGGCGGCGAACTTGTCCAGCTCGGCCTGGCGGTAGTTGCCCGGCGCGGAATCGGATGCGGAATGCGGTTCCATCGGAAGCTCTCCTGCGGCCGCGCTCAGCGGCCGATGGCGGCGATGCGCTGGCGCCATTCGCGGGCCTTGGCCAGCACCGCATCGGTGTCGAAGTCCACCAGCACCCGCCCGGCCAGCTTGCGGTGGCCGGCGATCCACACGTCGCTGACCAGGTGGCGACCGGTGGCGTAGACCAGCTGCGAGAGCACGTGGTGCAGCGGCTGGGTCTCCAGGGTGGACAGGTCCACGCACACCAGGTCGGCCTCTTTGCCNGGCTCGATCGAGCCGATGCGGTCGGCCAGGCCCAGCGCGGCGGCGCCACCNAGGGTGGCCGCGCGCAGCGTGGTGGCCGCGTCCAGGGCGGTGGCGTCGTTGGCCACGGCCTTGGCCAGCAGCGCCGCGGAGCGCAGCTCGCCGAACATGTCCAGGTCGTTGTTGCTGGCGCAGCCGTCGGTGCCGATGGCCAGGTTCACCCCGGCGCGCTGCAGGGCGCAGGCCGGGCAGAAGCCGGAGGCCAGCTTGAGGTTGGATTCCGGGCAGTGCACCACCGACACGCCGCGCTCGGCGCACAGGTGGATCTCGGCCTCGGTCAGCTGGGTCATGTGCACCGCCACCAGGCGGTCGTTGACCAGGCCCAGCCGGTCCAGGCGCGCCAGCGGGCGCTGGCCGTGCTCCTTCAGCGAGTCGGCGACTTCCTGGGCGGTCTCGTGGGTGTGCAGGTGCACCGGCACGTCCAGCTGGTCGGACAGCATGCGCACCCGCTCGAAGCTGGCGTCGCTGACCGTATACGGGGCGTGCGGGGCGAAGGCGGTGCCGATCAGCGGATCGCCGCGCCACTGGTCGTGGACCTCGCCGGCGCGGTCGAAGTACTCCTCGTCGGTGCGCGCCCAGGCGGTCGGGAAGTCGATCACCGGCAGGCCGACCACGGCGCGGAAGCCGTGCTTCTTGTACACGGCCGCCTGCACGTCCGGGAAGAAGTAGTTCTCGTTGGCGCAGGTGGTGCCGCCGCGCAGCATCTCGGCGATGGCCAGGNCCATGCCGTCGGCGACGAACTCCGGCCCGATCACCGCCGCCTCGACCGGCCAGATGTGCTCGCGCAGCCAGGTCATCAGCGGCAGGTCGTCGGCCACGCCGCGCAGCAGGGTCATCGGGTTGTGGGTGTGGGCGTTGACCAGGCCCGGGATCAGCGCCGCCTCCGGGCGCTGCACGACCTCGGCGGCGTCGAAGCGCGCGCGCGCCTCGGCCACCGGCAGCACGGCCGCGATGCGGCCGTCGCGCACGGCCACGGCGTGGTCCGCGAGGACCACGCCGTGCGGTTCGACCGGCACCACCCAGCCGGCTTCGATGAGCAGGTCGCAGGCTTCGCGCAGGCCGGCCCCAGCCATGGCTTACTTGACCCGCGCCACGTATTCGCCGCTGCGGGTGTCCACGCGGATGACCTCGTCCTGGGCCACGAACAGCGGGACGCGGACCACGGCGCCGGTCTCCAGGGTGGCCGGCTTGCCGCCGCCGCCGGAGGTGTCGCCGCGCACGCCCGGGTCGGTCTCGACGATGCGCAGCTCGACGAAGTTCGGCGGGGTCACCTGGATCGGGGTGCCGTTCCACAGGGTCACCACGCACTGCTCCTCGCCCTTGAGCCACTTGGCGGCATCGCCGACGCCGGCCTTGTCGGCCTGCACCTGCTCGAAGGTCTCCGGCTGCATGAAGTGCCAGTACTCGCCGTCGTTGTACAGGTACTGCATGTCGACGTCGACCACGTCCGCGGCCTCGACCGAGTCGGTGGACTTCAGGGTGATTTCCTGCACGCGGCCGGTGCGGATCTGGCGGTACTTCACGCGGGTGAAGGCCTGGCCCTTGCCCGGCTTGACGTACTCGGTGTCGGTGATGATCGCGGGCTCGTTGTTGACCAGGATCTTCATCCCGTTCTTGACGTCATTCATGCCGTAAGAGGCCATGGGAACTCCTTGGGGTATGGCAAGGGCCGCCGCGTGGGGGCAGCCGGGCAGTTAGAATGGCAGGCTATCCAGATCGAGGGCCCGCCGCAGCCGGCGGGCGCGTCTTTCCAGCCCCCAATGATAAACGCAGCACCCCTTCCCATGCAGCCGGACGCGGCCGACGCGCCGGCCACCGACGCCCCCCGCTGGCAGCGGCTGTGGCGCGAGGCCGTGCGCGATCCCCGCCAGCTGCTGGCGCTGTTGGGGCTGGACGCGGCGGCCGCGGGCATTTCCGACGAGGCGGCCGCACAGTTTCCGTTGCGGGTGCCGCGCGGCTTCGTGGCGCGGATGCGCCCGGGCGATCCGCACGACCCCCTGCTGCGCCAGGTCCTGCCCCTGGACGAGGAGCTGCGCCCGGTGCCCGGCTTCACCCTGGACGCGGTGGGCGACGGCCTGGCGCGCAAGGCCCAGGGCGTGATCCAGAAGTACCGGGGCCGCGCCCTCCTGGTGGCCACCGGCAGCTGCGCGGTGCACTGCCGCTACTGCTTCCGCCGGCATTTCCCCTACGCCGAGGAGACCGCCGCGCGCGACGGCTGGCGCGGCGCGGCGGCGGCCATCGCCGCCGACCCGGGCATCGAGGAGGTGATCCTTTCCGGCGGCGATCCGCTGTCACTGGCCACGCCCAAGCTGGCCGAGCTGACTGCGCAGCTGGCCGCCATCCCGCACATCCGCCGCCTGCGCATCCACAGCCGCCTGCCGGTGGTCCTGCCCGAGCGGGTGGACGGTCCGCTGCTGCAATGGCTGTCCGCCCTGCCNTGGCCGGTGGCCTTCGTGATTCACGCCAACCACGCCAACGAGTTCGACGCCACGGTGGACCGCGCCCTGGCCGACCTGCGCGCGGCCGGGGCCACCCTGCTCAACCAGGCCGTGCTCCTGCGCGGGGTCAACGACAGCGTCGAGGCCCTGGCCGGACTGTGCGAGCGCGGCTGGGCCGCCGGCGTGCTGCCCTACTACCTGCACCAGCTGGACCGGGTGGCCGGCGTGGCCCATTTCGAGGNGCCGGACGAGCGCGCCCGCGCGCTGCACGCGCAGCTGGCCGCGCGCCTGTCCGGCTACCTGGTGCCCAAGCTGGTGCGCGAGATCCCCGGCGACACCGGCAAGCGGCCGCTGTAACCGCAGCCTGCCTGGCCCGTACCGCCCGGCCGCGGTTCAGGCCCCGGCGCGGCAGGGCTGGATCCGCTCGAGCTCGTGCTCCAGCCTTTCCCGGGCCATCGCCATGTCGTAGTTCGCCTGCAGGTTGATCCAGAAGCCCTCGGTCGTGCCGAAGAAGCGGGCCAGGCGAAGCGCGGTGTCGGCGGTGATCGCACGCTCGCCCTTCACGATCTGGCTGATCCGGCGCTGCGGGACGCGGATCGCCTTGGCGAGCCTGTACTGGGTGATCCCCATCTCCTCGAGGNAGTCGTGGAGCAGGGTCTCTCCGGGGTGGGGAAAGCGGACCTTCCCGTCCATGGTGCTGTCTCCCTGGATTGGCGGCAGGCGCCAGTCCGGCATCTTCGGAAACCGGTGGCGCACCCGCGGGCGGGGAATCGGATCGGCGCCGCCAATACCATCCCCGCGCGCTAGTAACGCCAAGGGTCAGCAGGAGCAAAACCCGGGGGGCCGGCACCCGTGCCATCACCGCCCACCGCGGCGGCGGGGCGGCATCAGCGCACGAACAGCGCGATGCTCTCCACGTGCGCGGTGTGCGGGAACATGTCCATCACCCCGGCCGAGACCAGCCGGTAGCCGCGCTCGTGCACCAGGAAACCGGCATCGCGCGCCAGCGAGCCCGGATGGCAGCTCACGTACACGATGCGGTCGATGTCCTGCAGCGGCAGCTGCTTGAGCACCTCGTCGGCGCCCGAGCGCGGCGGGTCCAGCAGCAGGCGGTCGAAACCCTGGCGCATCCACGGCGCGCCGCGCTGGTCCCGGGTCAGGTCGGCGGCGTGGAAGCGGGCGTTGTCCAGGCCGTTGCGCTCGGCGTTGGCGCGGGCGCGCGCCACCAGGCCCGGGTCGCCCTCCACGCCCACCACCTCGCGCACCTGGCGCGCCAGCGGCAGGGTGAAGTTGCCCAGGCCGCAGAACAGGTCCAGCACGCGGTGCTCCGGCGCGGTGTCCAGCATCTCCAGGGCACGGGCGATCATCAGCTCGTTGAGGCGGCCGTTGACCTGGATGAAGTCCAGCGGCTGGAAGGCCAGCTCCACGTTCCATTGCGGCAGGCGGAAGGCCAGCTCCGGCACGTGCCCCGGGTCCAGCGGATGCACGCTGTCCACGCCCCCGGGCTGCAGGAAGATGGCGAAGCCGTGCTCGCGCCCGAACGCCGCCAGCGCGGCGCGGTCGGATTCCTCCAGCGGCACCAGGTGGCGCACGGTCAGGGCCACCGGGCCGTCGCCGGCGATGAACTCGATCTGCGGGATGTGCTCGCGCGCCTGCAGCCGGTCCACCAGCGCCGCCAGCGCCTCGATCTTCATGCCCACCTGCGGGATGGTGGTGTGGCACTCGCGCAGGTCGGCGACGAAGCGCGGATCCTGCTCGCGGAAGCCGACCAGGGTCCGGTCCTTCCTGTTCACCCGGCGTACCGAGAAGCGGCCCTTGCGCCGGTAGCCCCAGCTGGAGGCGGTCAGCGGCGGCAGCACCTCGCCCGGCTGGACCCTGCCGATCCGCTCCAGGTTCTCCAGCAGCACGTGCTGCTTGGCCAGGATCTGCCTGCCCTCGTCCAGGTGCTGCAGCACGCAGCCGCCGCAGGTGCCGAAGTGCGGGCAGCGCGGCTCCACCCGGTCCGGCGAGGCCTCCAGCACCTGGAGGGTGCGGGCCTCGTCGAAGCGGCGGCTGCGGGCGGTGGCTTCGGCCAGCACCGTCTCGCCGGGCAGCGCGCCGGAGATGAACACGGTCTTGCCGTCCTCGCGGCGGGCGACGCCACGGCCGTCGTGGCTGAGGTCGAGGATGCGGGCCTGGAAGGGGGTACGGTCGAGTCGGGCCACGTGGCAGGGAACGGGGGAAACGGAACAGGCGGCCATTGTCTCAGATCGCCGCCGCCGTCCGCCCCCGCCTTCGGGGCTCATGTGGCGCCGGCCCTCGGCAGCGCTAAGATGCTTCCGCCGACAGGGAACCGTCCATGGAGACCGGCCGCATGGAACCGCGAGACGCGACTCGTCCGCCCTGCGTCCTCCTGGTGGAGGACGATGCGATCACCCAGACCTACCTGCGCGCGGTGGTCGAGGCACTGCCGGCGCAGGTGGACACCGCCACGACCCGCACGCAGGCGCTGCAACAGGCCGCCAGGCGCCGCCACGACCTGTGGCTGATCGACCTGACCCTGCCCGACGGCAACGGCGCGCAGCTGCTGCAGGAGCTGCGCGGGCACTGCGGGGATGCGCCGCCGGCCCTGGCGCACACCGCCGACCGCGATCCGGCCGTGCGCGGCGCGGCGCTGGCGGCCGGCTTCCGCGACGTGCTGGTCAAGCCGATGTCCACGGCCGAGCTGTCCAACGCCCTGCGCGCGGCCCTGGCCGAGTCCATGGACCTGCCCGACTGGGACAACGCCGCCGCGTCCGCCGCGCTCAACCACAACCCGGGCAACGTGCAGGCCCTGCGCCGGCTGTTCCTGGACGAGCTGCCTGAGGCCCGCGCCGAAGTGCTGCGCAGCGCGCGCAGCGGCGACCTGGCGACGCTGCNCGCGCGCCTGCACCGCCTGCAGGCCAGCTGCGGCCTGGTCGGCGCGCGCCGCCTGGGCGCGGCGGTGGAAAGCCTGCGCGCACGGCCGGATTGCAGGGACGCCCTGGAACATTTCGACCGCGCCGCGCGCGACCTCACCGGCTGAAGCCCCGCGCCGCTTAAACTGGCGGGATGAACTACCGCCACGCCTTCCATGCCGGCAACCACGCCGACGTGCTCAAGCACGTCGTCCTGCTGGCGCTGCTCGACGCCCTGCGGCGCAAGGACAGCCCCTTTTTCGTGCTGGACACCCATGCCGGCCGCGGCCGCTACCGGCTGCAGGGCGAAGAGGCCGGGCGCACCGGCGAGGCCGCCGGCGGCGTACTGCGCCTGGCCGGCGCCGTGGACCTGCCGCCGGCCGTGGCCCGCTACCTGGAGGCGGTGGCCGCGCTCAACCCGGATGGCGGGCTGCAGGTCTATCCGGGCTCGCCGCTGCTCGCCGCCCAGGCCCTGCGCGGCGAGGACCGGCTGGCCGCCTGCGAACTGCAGCCGGAGGAGGCCGCGGCGCTGAAGGCGCTGTTCGCCGGCGATGCGCGCGTGGCCGTGCACGCCCGCGACGGTTACGCCGCGGTGCGCGCCCTGCTGCCGCCCCGGCACCAGGGCCGGCGCTTCGGCCGCGGCCTGGTGCTGGTCGACCCGCCCTACGAGGCGCAGGAGGCCGAATACCCGCAGGTGACCGCGGCGGTGCGCGAGGCGCTGGAGCGCTGGCCGCAGGGGATGTGCGCGGTCTGGTACCCGATCAAGCAGCGCCGCCAGCTGGCGCCGTTCTTCCGCGCGTTGCGCGCCCTGCCGGCGCGGCAGGTGCTGCTGGCCGAGCTGCTGGTGCGCCCGGACGACTCGCCGCTGCGCCTGAACGGCAGCGGCATGGCCCTCGTCAATCCGCCATGGAAGTTCGACCAGGTGCTGGCCCCGGCCCTGCCGGCGTTGCGCGACCGGCTCGGCGGGGCCGGCGCCTCGACCCGGCTGGAATGGATCAAGCGCGAGGCCTGACGCTCGCCCCCCTCGTTTGTCCGCTGCAAGCGCCGTCCTCGGGAATCCGACAGACGCGTCCGGCCACGGCGCTGCAGCGCCACGGCGGAGGTGCGTTGGAGGCGCAGGTGGGACGTATCGCGGGGGCACCGCGTCGGACACGGGCTCCGGAAGGCGCCCCCGGGCGGCCGCGGACACGGCGCCTGCGGCAAGCGGTCAGGCGGCCCCGGACGGGNCGTCCTCGGGCTCGAAGAAGCTCCAGCGCACCACCGGGAACTGGCGCTTGAGCTCGCGCTCGATGCGGTCGATGTCGGCCAGCATGGCGCGGCCATCGTCCACCTGGCGCATGCGCGCGTGCACCGAGACCAGCACCTCGTTGCCCTGCTGCAGGGTGATCAGGTGCAGCAGCCGCTCCACTTCCGGGCGCTGCTCGAGGAAGGCACGGATGCGCTCCTGCAGGCGCGGGTCCACGCTCTGCCCGATCAGCATGGCCTTGACCTCGATGGCCACCAGCACGGCGACGACGATCAGCAGCAGGCCGATGCCGATGGTGCCCAGCGCGTCCCACAGCGGGTTGCCGGTGGCCACCGCGGCCAGCACCGCCGCCAGCGCCAGGGTCAGGCCCAGCAGCGCGGCCAGGTCCTCGCCGAAGATCACCACCAGCTCGGCCTGGCGGCTCTCGCGGAACCACTGCCACAGCGTACGCCCGCCGCGCACCTTGGCCACTTCGTGCAGGCAGGCGCGCATGGACACGCCCTCGGCGGCGATGGCGAACGCCAGCACGCCCACCGCCCAGCCCCAGTTGTCCAGCGGTTCGGGGTGGCGCAGCTTGTGCACGCCCTCGTAGACCGAGAACATGCCGCCGACGCTGAACAGCATCACCGCCACCAGGAACGACCAGAAGTAGATGGCGCGGCCGTAGCCCAGCGGGTACTCCGGCGACACCGGCCGTCGCGCCTGGCGCATGCCCAGCAGCAGGAGCAGCTGGTTGCCGCAGTCGGCGAGCGAGTGCACCGTCTCGGCCAGCATCGCGCCCGAACCGGTGACGAAGGCGGCCACCCCCTTGGACGCGGCGATGGCCAGGTTCGCCCCGAGGGCGAAGAAGATGGCCCGGGTGGAATCACCGCCGCCGGACATGCATGCTTCCCCGTGTGGATGACGCGGGGGAGTCTAGCAGCCCCCCGGTGCACATCCGCCGCGAACATGGGAACATCCGGACCATGCCACGCAACCGGCTTCCACCCTGGCACGAGCAGTTCGTGCTGCCCAACCGGCGGACCCTGCTGATCCGCCCGATCAGGCCCGAGGACGCGCCGCCGCTCCAGGCCATCTTCCCCCTGCTCGGCCCCGAGGAGGTCAGGGCCGGCTTCGCCACCGGCGACCTGGACGACGCGGCCGCCGCCCGCCTGGTCCGCCCGGACCCGCGGCAGGAGCTGGTCCTGGTCGGTGCCTCGCCGCTGCCGGCGGGCGAGGCGGTGATCGCCGGCCTGGCCCGGGTCCGGATCGTGCCGGGCACCCGCCAGGCGGAGCTGGCCATCGTCCTGGCCCGCCACGTGATGGGACTGGGGCTGGGCCGCCACCTGCTGCAGAAGCTGGTGAAGTGGGCCCGCACCCACCGCCTCGAGCGGGTCTACGNCGACATCCCTGCCGGCAACCAGCCGATGCTGGACCTGGCCGCTTCGATGGGCTTCAGCCCGGAGCCCGGGGCCGAGGGCGTCCCGGCCGGGCTGGTGCGCCAGGTGCTGGAGCTGAGCGGGCACTGAGTCCCGGCGTGCGCGCCACCCCGCAGGTCCGTCCATTTCCAAACTGGCGGGTACAATAGGGGGTTCATGCCATCCCCCCAGCATTCCCCCGCCGTTCCCCCGCTGCCCCGGCGCGGCCAGCCGCGCGCCTGGTGGCGTGCGCCCGCTTCCCCGTCCGCGCTGGCCTGGCACCTGGTGCAGGCCGCCCGCGCCCATGCCGGACCGCTGCTGTACGTGGCCCGCGACAACCAGGGCGCGCACCAGGTCGAATCCGACCTGGCCACCCTGCTGGACGGGGACGGATCGCTGCCGGTGCTGGCCTTCCCGGACTGGGAGACCCTGCCCTACGACCGCTTCAGCCCGCACCCGGACATCGTCAGCCAGCGCCTGGCGGCGCTGCAGCGCATGCCCGGCCTGCAGCACGGCATCGTGGTGGTGCCGGTGCAGACCCTGCTGCAGCGGCTGCCGCCGACCAGCTACATCGCCGGCCACAGCTTCGACCTGAAGGTCGGCCAGCGCCTGGACCTGGACGCGGAGAAGCGCCGCCTGGAGGCGGCCGGCTACCGCAACGTCCCGCAGGTGCTGGACCCGGGCGACTTCGCCGTGCGCGGCGGCCTGCTGGACGTGTTCCCGATGGGCGCCGACGCGCCGCTGCGCATCGAGCTGCTGGACGACGAGATCGACTCGATCCGCCGCTTCGACCCGGAGACCCAGCGCTCGCTGGAGCGCACCGAGGCCGTGCGCATGCTGCCCGGCCGCGAGCTGCCGATGGACGAGGCCAGCATCGCCCGGGTGCTGGAGGCGCTGCGCGAGCGCTTCGACCTGGACACCCGGCGCAGCGCCCTGTACCAGGACCTGAAGGCGGGCATCGCCCCGGCCGGCATCGAGTACTACCTGCCGCTGTTCTTCCCGCCGCGCCGCGACGGCGCGGAGGGCACCGCCACCCTGTTCGACTACCTGCCCGGGAACGTGCTGCCGGTGCTGGCCGACGGCGCCGGCGCCAATGCCGACGCGTTCTGGCAGCAGACCCGCCACCGCTACGAGCAGCGCCGCCACGACGTCGAGCATCCGGTGCTGCCGCCGGAGGCCCTGTACCTGCCGCCGGACGCGCTGCGCGAGCGCCTCAACCAGGGTGGACGCGTGGAGGTGTGCGGCCCCGGACACGCGCGCCACGCCGACGCCGTGGCCCTGGGCGACCAGCCCGCGCCCACGCTGCCGGTGGCCGGCCCCGACCACCCGCGGGCCGGCGGGGCGCTGCGCGGCTTCCTTTCCAGCTATCCGGGCCGTGTGCTGGTGGCCGCCGACTCGCCCGGCCGCCGCGAGGCGCTGCTGGAGGTGCTGCAGGCCGCCGACCTGAGGCCGGAGGTGCTGCCGGGCTTCCGTGCCTTCCTGGAAAGCCAGGCGCGCTTTGCCCTGGCGGTGGCGCCGCTGGAGGACGGCTTCGCCCTGGACGCGCCGCAGCTGGCGGTGCTGACCGAGCGCCAGCTCTTCCCCGAGCGCGCGCCGCGCCCGCGCCGCGGCCGCCGCGCCGGCCGCGAGCCGGAGGCGATCATCCGCGACCTGGGCGAGCTGACCGAGGGCGCGCCCATCGTCCACGAGGACCACGGCGTCGGCCGCTACCGCGGTCTGGTCGCCATGGACATCGGCGGCATGCCCGGCGAGTTCCTCGAGATCGAGTACGCCAAGGGCGACCGGCTGTACGTGCCGGTCACCCAGCTGCACCTGGTCAGCCGCTACACCGGCGCTTCGCCGGAGACCGCCCCGCTGCACTCGCTCGGCGGCGAGCAGTGGACGCGCGCCAAGCGCAAGGCCATGGAGAAGGTCCGCGACGTGGCCGCCGAGCTGCTGGAGATCCAGGCCCGGCGCAAGGCCCGCGCCGGCCTGGCCCTGGACATCGACCGGGCCATGTACGAGGGCTTCGCCGCCGGCTTCCCGTTCGAGGAGACTCCCGACCAGCTGGCCGCCATCGAGGCGGTGCTGCGCGACCTGCAGTCCAGCCAGCCGATGGACCGGGTGGTGTGCGGCGACGTCGGCTTCGGCAAGACCGAGGTGGCGGTGCGCGCCGCCTTCGCCGCGGCCAGCGCCGGCCGCCAGGTGGCGGTGCTGGTGCCCACCACCCTGCTGGCCGAGCAGCACTACCGCAACTTCCGCGACCGCTTCGCCGACTGGCCGATCCGGGTCGAGGTGCTCTCGCGCTTCAAGAGCAGGAAGGAGATCGAGGCCGAGCTGCAGAAGGTGGCGCGCGGGGAGATCGACGTGATCGTCGGCACCCACCGCCTGCTGCAGCCGGACGTGAAGTTCAAGGACCTGGGTCTGGTCATCGTGGACGAGGAGCAGCGCTTCGGCGTGCGCCAGAAGGAGGCGCTGAAGGCGCTGCGCGCCAACGTGCACCTGCTGACCCTCACCGCGACCCCGATCCCGCGCACGCTCAACATGGCCATGTCCGGCCTGCGCGACCTGAGCATCATCGCCACCCCGCCGCCGAACCGGCTGGCGGTGCAGACCTTCATCATGCCGTGGGACGACGACCAGCTGCGCGAGGCCTTCCAGCGCGAACTGTCGCGCGGCGGCCAGCTGTATTTCCTGCACAACGACGTGGACACGATCGAGCGCATGCGCAGGCAGCTGCAGGAGCTGGTGCCGGAGGCACGTATCGGCGTGGCCCACGGGCAGATGCCCGAGCGCGAGCTGGAGCGGGTGATGCTCGACTTCCAGAAGCAGCGCTTCAACGTGCTGCTGGCNACNACNATCATCGAGTCNGGCATCGACATCCCCAACGCCAACACCATCATCATCAACCGCGCCGACCGCTTCGGCCTGGCCCAGCTGCACCAGCTGCGCGGCCGCGTCGGCCGCTCGCACCACCGCGCCTACGCCTACCTGCTGGTGCCGCCGGACCGGCGCGCCATGACCGCGGACGCGGAGAAGCGCCTGGAGGCGATCGCCTCGATGGACGAGCTCGGCGCCGGCTTCACCCTGGCCACCCACGACCTGGAGATCCGCGGCGCCGGCGAGCTGCTGGGCGAGGAACAGAGCGGGCAGATGGCCGAGGTCGGCTTCACCCTGTACACCGAACTGCTGGAGCGGGCGGTGCGCTCGATCCGCCAGGGCAAACTTCCGGACCTGGACGCCGGCGAGGAGCGCCGCGGGGCCGAGGTGGTGCTCAACGTGCCGGCGCTGATCCCGGACGACTACCTGCCGGATGTGCACACCCGCCTGACCCTGTACAAGCGCATCTCCAGTGCGCGCGACGCCGCGGCGCTGCGCGAGCTGCAGGTGGAGATGATCGACCGCTTCGGCCTGCTGCCGGACGCGGTCAGGAACATGTTCGCCATCGCCGAGCTGAAGCGGCAGTGCGACGCCCTGGGCATCCGCAAGCTGGAGCTGGGGGAGTCCGGCGGACGGATCGTGTTCGAGTCCAGGCCCAACGTGGACCCGATCACGGTGATCCAGCTGATCCAGCAGCAACCCCGCCACTACGCCATGGAAGGCCCGGACAAGCTCCGCATCCGGCTGCCCCTGCCGGAGGCGGCCGACCGCTTCAACGCCGCCCGTGGACTGCTGGCGGCATTGTCCCCTGCCCCCGCCACCTCCCATGCCTGACCCGTCCGATCCCCTCCGGCAGTTCGCCGACACATCCTGTTCGCTCCACGCCCTGGCCCTGGCCCTGGAGCAGCGCGACAGCTACACCGACAGCCACTGCGACCGCGTATGCAGGCTGGCCCGGCTTCTGGGCCAGCGCCTGGACCTGGACCGCGACCGCCTGGACCACCTGGCGGTGGCGGCGCGCTTCCACGACATCGGCAAGATCGGCGTGCGCGACGACGTGCTGCTGTATCCGGGCCGGCTCGACGCGGCGCGGCGGCAACGCATGCGCCTGCATCCGGAACTGGGCGAGCGCCTGTTCCGCGCCACCGAGCGCGACGACGCCGCGCAGGTGGCGCGATCATCCGCTCCCACCACGAGACCTTCGACGGCAGCGGCTATCCGGACGGCCTGGCCGGCACGGCGATTCCCCTGGAGGCGCGGATCCTGTCGGTGGCCGACCGTTACGACGCGCTGACCTCGCTGCGCCCGTACCGCGCCCCGCTGGGCGCCCACGCCGCCATGGCCGTGCTCGACGGCGAATCCGGCCACAAGATCGACCCGGACGTGTTCCGCGAGCTGCAGGTGCTGCTGCGCCGCCACTCGCACCTGTGACGGCGGCCGGCTAGAGCTGCGACTCCACCGGCAGCCAGCCCACCAGCGCGGCCCNCCGAGGC
>Ga0065720_1020234_pt1 | contig 15774 bp, 13 predicted proteins | sample Thericmetagenome_FD_59107 | JGI IMG/M metagenome (GOLD analysis project Ga0065720, IMG submission 59107) | Thermophilic microbial communities from the Joint Bioenergy Institute, California, USA of rice/straw/compost enrichment - eDNA_2 v2... | ecosystem: Engineered > Solid waste > Grass >... | reverse complement strand
GAATGAAGCCAACTTTGAAAAGGACCAAAATGTCACAAACAGAATATCTAGAAAAACTTTTATTGGATTTTGGGCATAATAATCAGGACTACTCCATTTTGGAGATCACTAACAGGACTTCTCTTCCTTTATCCAATGAAAGAATAATCATAGATCTGAAAAATAAAACAATCACTGTCAAAGAAGAAGACTCTATCAAGAGAGAAGAATCAAGCAACAATGTTAAGATCGAAGAGGAAGAATCTCTGAGTCAATTGCAAAGCAAAGTAAAAGTAGAAGAGCCTGAAGAGTCGTTCACTCAGGTTCACCCTCAGCTAGTACACTTCACCCAGAAGAAACAAAGCTCTCAATCAAGTGTGTTAGGCGAAATGACGTTTATGAAAAAAGACAGCAACAACTTACCAAACGTATTTCAACCAATTCTTCAAAAAGAAGTTGAGGATAAGGAAAACAGACCAAGCCTAGCAAACAGTAACACTAAGAGAGTATCTCAAAAGAGCAGATTTTCTGGGTCAGCCACATTTAGCAAAAAGACCGTTCCAGTAAATCAAGATAGTCTGAGAAAATCCCTGTTTGATAAATTTCAACAAGCAAGTTTGTCTAACTCAAAGAAAGATGGAGTTGAACTCCCAAGTGAAGACAAAGCTTTCAATAAGGATCTAGAGGAGCTGCTTACAGGAATAGAAAATTACCATTCTTCTCAACAAACCCTTCAAAAGACTTTACCAACGACCTCCCCATTTAATACTAGTTTCAACAATGAGAGTACTGAGTACCATACAGCCGATCAATCGATAGCCCTTTCAAACAAAATTCATAACTTATTGTATTCAAAGACTCTAAATGATGAGGAATTAGACGACCATGAAGAACAAGGAGATGCCTTCAAGACCTTCGAAGATACCTACTCTGAAGACCCATTTGAGCAGGATTCTGATGATGAGCAATACAATGTTAGCGATTATTCAAGTGAGTCAGAAGAGACAATGTATTACAGATTCCACGAACAGTTCGATGAAGTACCTACTCAAAATAATAAGATGTTCCAATTCTATAATAACATCCACTTCAATGTGAACAGCAACCCGAATATAAACTCAAACTTGAACAATAGTAATACATTTGGGATGGGCTTCAACCCTCAATATTTTAACAACCAGCCTATGTCAAATAGTATCCCAGGGGAGAATTCCATGGGATTCAATAACTCAATAAGTCAAAATACTATGTTTCATGACTACATGTACTATCTAAAGCAGCAGGATCAGTTGCAAAATGTCCCTCGTGAAGAACAAGAAAAACAGAAGAAGGCTATTAAATTAAATGCCTCTCCATTGAAAGCAGTTACCAAAGTTAAAAGGCTGTATTGTAACAATAAAAGAATTCCTCGTTGGGCTACTGATTTACAAGAGGTTGAAAAAATTTCGAAGGACCAAAAGAAACTTTTTAATCCTAATCAAATTTTTGGGCACTTTAATGTCGAAAATCTTGATTTGGTTGATATATTCCAGATGACAAACAAACGTTTACTCAAGATGAGGTAAATACTTCCTAATTCTATAACTTAGTAATAGGGGAAGCTCTGCAAATTGGAGGGATGAAGTGCAAACACCATCAAATCAGAAATTAAGGCCAATTGGAGGAATTGATACACCAGAGAGTGAGAATTTCAATGTGAAGAAAGCTATTCTATTTAATCATGGCTTTTGAGCATCGTAAACTTAAGTTTTAAGCAGGATCTATTTTAACTGACAGATATTATAGCATTTCTGGTGCACATCTGTAAATTGTACATATACTTTTACTATTTATTAGCTTCCATGTTCCAGAGTATTCTTATTCTGTTCTATTTTTGATAGAGATCGGAATGAAAAAAACAACTGTTCTTTTTCGTAAGAATAATCTGATGGAAGAGAACCGTTTAGTGTGGATATTTGGCCACTGATCTGCTTTCGAATAATCGATTCGAATATTCTCATAATCTAGTTTTTTCGGTTGTAAAACTGGTTTTTCCGTTCGTAAATCTGTTTAGACTTTTACCTATTTAATTAAATTTTTTGCAAATTTGCAACTGTATTAATTATTCTCTCTGAATTAATTTATTTATGGGCGACCGAAGAGCTTGGACTGAAATAGTAACAGTTTCATTTAAAATTATGTAACGCTTTCTCTGCAGGAAGACAAAGCAATCACTGATCTTGTGCAGAAATATGGTATCCGTAAGTGGACAGTTGTGGCCCAAAAGATGGAGGAGCTTTATAACTTAAAAGGACGCTCCGGCAAACAATGTCGTGAAAGGTACTTAATTAAATTCGATTAATCAACATAGATGGCACAATCATCTTGATCCCAACATAAATAAGAAGCCTTGGACAGAGAAAGAGGAGCATATAATTTTTGAAGCCCATAAGAAATACGGTAATAAATGGGCGGAAATTGCGAAGCTACTGCCAGGAAGGTATAATCCCCTTAGATGTAGATGCTTATCATTCATAGAACTGACAATGCTATCAAGAATCACTTCTATTCTACTTTGAGAAGAAGTCTCAGAAGGATCAACAAATCACTCGGTGACAAAAACAGTATGATCAACTCTTCAACAGAACTAATCATCCTCCTATAGGCACAGCTCAAGTTAAGGATATTAAACCTGGAGTCCTCTCTAAAATCATGAGCATTTCAGAGAAGGCTTCCTCAAATCAACCATTAGATGAAAATCTCAGAAAACTTGTAAATGTCGCAAAAGGACTCGAAGAGACACTACTAGACTATGCTAACTTCAAACCCATGAAGAAGATACTGACCAACAGCGGAGAAGCTAAGGACAAAATTGCCGATGATAAAGAAAAGACAACTAGGTTCAGAAGTTTGATAGACAAAATCTTCGAATTTAAGTAAATGCTCGTTATCTCTAGTTGATTCATGTAGCCAAATTTACAAGAGACAAAGAGAACAGAAGATTCAGTCTAAGAAGAAAGCAGGTTTAACGGAATTCAAAATAGTCTAATTTCGTAGATAGCAAAATCAAAGTTAAACTAGATGACGCTTACTCTGACAATTACTCAGAGCCTGAGCCCTCCATGACTGACCAAGACCCTAGAATCGAGGAACAAGTCACACGTATGATTGAAGATGGAACTGGTCCAATTTTCAAAATTATTCGTCCCAATAAGGAAGTTAAAAAAGAACGTAAATCGAATCAAAAAGCGAATCTAACTGTTAAAGCATCTGATAATGACATTGATAATGCTGCACACACTCTCTATGACCTTGTAAGAGAGACCAAACAGAGTCCTAGAAGCAGAAGTGGTGGAACTCCTACAAGTAAAGATAGATATGACATCCAGGGCTATTACAAGAAAATCAATGACATGATGTAATCACTCTTAGAAAGTTGACTCATTTGGTTTAGAAAACAAGAAGAGGTTGATGTCCCAGCTTTCGAAATCAAGAAACCTCATTCAAATCCTCAAACTCCACAAGGACAGCCTTATTTCAATATGTTCTCTCAAGTTAAGATGGAAGAGGACGATGCAAAGTCACATGGCGGCTATGATCAGTACATTAAGAAAGAAAACATTGATACAGGACGACCTTTGCTAAGAGTTGGAGGTAAAAAAAATATACTCAGAATTTTTAATCCTTCTAGACTCCCCGAGAATGCTAAACCGTGATCCTTTTATTTTGAGCCCACTCTTTTCGAATACTCACCAAAGTGGCGGTTTCTTCAGTGGTTTCACTCCAAGAGGGTTTAATCCCACTCCACGCCTCTTGGACGGTCACCGTGGAATTGGGCTAGATGATTTCATGTTAAGACCAAGTCCCACAGCTGCTCAAGCTTACAACATCGACTTCAACTCCAAAATGGATAGAATAGTCGAAAATTTGAAGTCTGATATCAATCACAATACTTCAGTTACTAATGCTCCTCATGAAAGAACTGATGATAAAAAAGGACTTGATCTTGATCTGGAGCTAATCAATGAGAGCTACGCACCAGCTCCTCCAACAAAATCATCTGAATTTAAATTTCCTACTAGCCAACCTAGGTCTGTAGGTTCTTCCTTCAGAAGATTTGGAGAATTAACATTAAGCCCAAATTCTTCCTTCCTACCTAGAAAGAAACTGTAGACTGATTATTGTTTGAATGATGTACATATGAATCTTCGTACTATTTGTAATATTAATAATATTATACCTACTTGCATAGAGTATATTCCATACTTTCCTTAAGCTTGATCAAAATAAAACAATTTAAAAAATGGAAGATGAAAACTTCATAACATACAATGTATTTGAGACTATTTTAAGAATAACATGTCTTAGAGTGATTATGAGGAGAGGGATTATGACGATGTAAATAAGCAACGAGAATACCTCAAGAAGTTACTTGATGACACCGCGCGTTTTGAGAAAATTAAACAAAAATTAGAAAAAGAAAACGAGAATAGGGATGCATTACTTAAACAGATGCAGGTATCAATTTCCTCATTCCCCTCTTCATTTTCTAGAGTGAGATTGAGAAACTGCAGATGGATATCCTCTTTAAAAACTTAAATATCGAGAAGGCACAAAACATTCTCAAGGAAATTAGGGGAAGCGAGGTAATTAACAATCTAAACTCCTTATTTCAATTCCATCTATGAACTTGGTTTCTAATACAATAGTAGAGAGGTGAAGAAGAAGAGGATCTTATTCGTCAAGAGGACAAAGCGAAGTTGCAAGAAGACATTGCTGTTCAACTTGAGAAATACATTAACAGAATAATCTACTCAAAGAGAGTGTAAGAAAACTCAAGCCTAACCTGAAATAAATAGAGAGTTAGAAGAAAGGATTGAGAGAAAAAAGATGTTAAGCTCAGCTATTGTTGTCAAATTTGTAATCCAAAAAACGACTAATTTTCATTTATTAGTACAAAGAAGATCCAACTGATGAGAAATATGGTGAAATACATGCTCAAGACTACTCTTACCAAGTCTTCGGGTATAGATAGGGAGTTTCCCCATTAAATTTTATAGTCTTTCTCAAAGCTTGACTTTCGAAAATCTAAAGACCTTATGCAAAGAACACTGGGTAACAATTCAAGGCATACCAATAAAGAGATAGAATATTGAGAATATGGATGAGTATGTGCTTACTGACAAAGATCACCATGACATGGCTTTGATGGAAAAAGTTCCCATTTACCAGTTTTTAACTTTTGAACCCCCTGGAACCTGTCTATTTATCCTGAGAAAGAAGAACAGAAAAATGAAAGAGTTAATAGCTAGTCAAAAGGAGGGCATTCTGCTTGTTTCTGAGGAACAAAAAGAGGTAAGAATAAGAGATGAATTCAAAAGAATCTTTGATCATCTGACAAAATCCAAACCTGGTATCAAGGTAAGACGCTCGTTCTACAAATTGAACCTTAGACCTATGAAAATCCTTCTGAAAAGAACAAAAGTACTGTTGACTCTATTGATGGCAGTCTATTCAACTTTGCCCTGCTTTTTACCATTTTGGTAATTCATTTTTGGGTTAGTTATTAATGAAAGATTTTGATGATTGTGTCTCTGACCTCTATGCATATCTCACCTCAAGATCAAAGAATTCTAAATGAATTTGATCATCAGATAGCGTACAACACTACGATATTTACTAAAGCCATAGATCTGTTGATTACTACGAGGATATGGCAGAATTCAGGAGTAAAATCCCGCATTATTTTAGAGATCTTGAAATGATATGTGACGGAGTGACACCAACTACTCCTGAACCTATTTCACTTCACTTTGTACCAATCAATGTCCCTAGACTCATTATGGTAATTTCTTTACTTATCCAGCTTTAAGCTTTTAGCGAAAATTGAAACCTGTCGTGTGTAACACATACAAGGGGATTTCTTTTTGTACCTATGGAAATGAATTCAATGAAGAAACTGAAGGTATCAACTAATTGTTCTGTTCTAATTTGAAGATAAAACCGACCTTGTGAATACACCAACTATCGGCCCATGGCGTTATTATCAGACAGTCCCTGATAGCCAAGCCATCAATGTAAGAAACCTAAGGTATCCAGGTTTTTAATGTGAATAGATTCATGGAGTATTTTCGTTCCATAGAGGAGATGGATTTATTTATGATTTCAAACTAAACCAAACGTAAGAAGCAGATTATTCTCCATTAATATTAGGAATTGTGAGGTTTCCGATATTATAAATTCGATACTGGGATCTGACTCAGATGGAACTTTCTTCTATGATAACACGAGAGCTTACATCATAAATCGTTTGTTTTATGAACCTAATAGAGAATTGGTCTATGAAAGAACTTTAGTAAGCATCAAACTAACTCAGCTAATTTCTAGCTGTTTGAAATTACTTCGACCGGTCTTGTTGAAGTCACAGAAACAAAAAATTATTTCAAATTTGACAGTAAAGCTACATCATCCGGCAGAACTCACCAGAGAGTCAGCTTAACTTTGGTCATTCTAACCTCTATTGCTTATCTCGGAAATATTTTTTTACATGTAGTATTTATTAGATTGTCACTAACAAATTAGGTCATTAGAAAAAAGAAGGGTCAGAAGCGTGTATGCAATTACAAGCAATTAATCACTCCTAGCAGCATTTTCAAGCTGACTATTGTTATATTGACCATCTTGTACTATGTGTTCTATTACAACAAGAACCCAGATATCACTCTAGAAGATCTTTTGCAGTCTACTGAATTCATCGTAATTATAAAACTCTTATTTTTAATTGAATAGAGCTTGAGACGTTATGCAGAAGACAGACAATTAGCCATACATTTCCTAGTGGTGGCCCTCTTTTTCCACTGTTTGACAATGATAAGAAGCTTTGTTTTCAGCACAACAATCAACATCTTTTTGAATATTTTTGCATACGTTTTCCCTTTTTGGTTGAGTTTAATCTTCTAGTCCTATAAAGATTTGTTGGGATACTTGCTTATCTTCTTTGCTGCAATAATGGGATTCACATATGTCTGGTGGGTTACATTCAGCCCTTATGAAGAGAACGTAACCGTCTTGGTGTACACAATTTTTGAAATTTTCCAATTCTTTTCTACGGGAAATAAAGTCATTATGGAGGGTCTAATAAATGCTAACAGCTTCTGGGCTATTGCCCTTATCATCTTAACTACCTTCATCATATTCATAAATCTGGATGCTATCATGATGAGTATTATTCAAGAAAATGTTAGATATCTTTATATTATCATGCAGAACTCCTCCAAAGATAGATTACCTTTTAGAGAGTCCTTAAGCAGTAAGAGCATATATTCTTTATATTGATGATTTAGGAATTTATAACAAGGTTCAAAGTGTCAAAGATAAGATATTCAACATATTTGTCAAGAAGAAGAAGAAGCCAATCAAGCAGAAATAACAAATTTACATATTAGTCACTTTGTTGCATATTTGATTGTATTTGAGATTCACATTGTTAATTTATAGTGTCTAGCTATGCTTAAACACTGTTCTTCTCTCAATTTCTTTAAGAGATAATTTTGTCTGTTTCAAATCCAATCTATAGAAAAAGACCTATATCCTCATCATAGAGCTGAAGCCCTCGTCTATTATCCCTAGAATGGAACAGGTTATAGACGGTAAGCCTTGATTTACGACCTCTCTATACTATACCTGCACCTTGGAGATAATGAACAACAAGTATCTCTGAATATCTTATATATTTCTTATTTCGTGCCATTGTCGATTGATCTAGCAGATACTAAACACAAATTAATACGGTTGGGCTTCTGATCCTAAAAAAAAATTCAAACTTACCCATAATAATTTAGGTTTCGCCAGGATATCAAAAGGAAAAATCAGGATATACAAAGGCATTTCTATCCTCTATTACCTATTAATATCAAAGTAATAATAACTAATTTTAAAGTCAGTCAGTATAAGGTTTGCTCCAGTAAAGGTACCAATGAACGGCTAGAGCTGTTTAAACCCAAGGGCAGCGTGGTAGTAGGCAAAACTTTCTGGAACTTCAAATCATCATACTTTTATTCATGGCAATTCCTTTGACTCATTCTTAGAGAGGCATGTAAGCATTAAACATTTCGTTCTATTGAACTTGATCTTTTGCTATTAAAAATAGATAATCTAAATCCCTATGATTCGAATTTTATAGGCCCGCATTGTATTCAGAATGCGAATCTTTCGCCTCATAACGATCATCGCCGAATCCATGAATATCAATAAGCTTTGATTTAGTGTAGTAAGTAGTCTATTGAGTATAGGTAATTGGTAGGACATGGAAAGCCTATTTTCTAGTGCCTCAATATACTCAACCCAAGGTGGAGTCAATAATTCAACTTGGAGGTAAGAAATAGCCAAAAGGAGGAGAGTTTAGCTGAGATAGAAGTGAAGTGTTATTTTACTGAACGAATTCTAGAAAAATCCAGTAGATTGAGTAATAAAATTTAATATTCATTTAAATTCGCACTGAACAGATATTTAGGACAGTGATAATAATTTGTAAAAAGACAAACAGTGATTCAGTACTATTCAAATGAAAAGATCACCTAGAACAAATTTTGACGATCAAGGAAACAAATGGTACCAAAGTCCTCTCTATAAAGAAGGTATTCTATTTTTTTTTCAAAATTCATCTTTCAAGTCCTTAAGACTGACATGATGGACGGAGAAACAAGTTATCCTCTTAGAGAAGAATTCGCGGACAACACTAAGCTTATCAGAGACCGCTTCTATGACTTCTTTAATAGGATAACTCGTTTGGGAGAACCTAAGATTGATCTCGAAGAATTGAATAAGAGTTTGACTATAAAACTTGAGGAACTTCCAGATTCAACTAAGATTTCTGAAATGTTTGAAAAACTCAACTCTAAAGTTGTAGTTTCAAGCAAAGGAAAGAAGAATTGGAGCGAAGAAGAAAACATCTTCTTCATCTGGTTAATTATCAACTATTGCGAACTGAATCGTTCAGACTTTACCGAACTCGTAGCCATTCTCTGATTGATTTCTTATCTTCCTTAGACTGAAGCCGACTGGGACTATATTGCTTCTATTTTTCCCGGTAAAAAGGCTGAACAGTGCAAGATCAGATGGCAAAGCCTTCTTAAAATGAATTTATCTAAAGCACCTTGGACACAAAAGGAGGATGAAATTTTGTGTCAAATCATTCAAGAAAAAGGTGCTAAGAAATGGAAAGAAATTGCCGTTGAGCTTAACGAAAGGGCTGGAAACACCAAGTTCGTTAGGCAAGGCAAACAATGCAGAGAAAGATGGATCAATCATCTTGACCCTAGCATTGAAAGAGGTGCTTGGTCTACTGAGGAAGATATCAAGCTCCTTGAAGCTCATCTTGAAGTTGGTAAGAAGTGGGCCGATATTTCAAAGAGGCTCAAAAATAGAACTGAAAATGCTGTAAAGAATAGATGGAACAGTCTTATGAAGAAATACAAGAATGAAGCACTGGATTCTGACACCTTGTCCACCCTAAGCGCTCAGACTGGAGGCTCAGTGGAGGACTTGGAAAGAAGAATTGCTGAGCTTATTATCAGTGACAAGAGAAATGAAATATCAGCCTTTGGTAATAGGCTTCCAGCAGTCAACGAAGAAGACGAATACTCCACAGGCATCGACATGTCTGAGGAATTGTCTAAAAATGATGAAGAGGAAAGAGTTGAAAAGAAGAAAATGACTGGGGCTAAGAAGAAGACTGGCCTTTTGGATGTCAAAAATACTCTCAAGGAACTTGTGCACCAAGAAATCGACACCAAACAACAAAAGAAGTCTCAACCTACTAGCAACCCACTCCTTAAGAGTCCTCTTCTCCCCACTGGAATCTCTCAAATTAACAATAGTAGCTTTGTTAACAATCCATTATTAGGAACAAATACCTCTAAGCAACCCACTATGAACCAACAAAAAGACCCCAATGTCACACTGTTTAACCAACTTAGCACTTTCAATTCCAACCAACCAGTTAACAATCTCTTTAGCGTTCCAAATGGAATGTTCGATTTGAACCTCCTCATGATGAATCCCAACCACATTAATCTCTTTAATCCTTCCAGTCAACCCTCAAACCCTGCTAACAATCAAGCTCAGATGATGCATAGTCCTCCTAGCAACATGATGAGCCCTAGCGTCCAGATGAGAGCTCAGCAGGGTGGAACTATGAACACTGGAAGTCTCTCAGATGTTTCCAATGGCTTCTCATTATCCAATATCCAGACTGTGAGTGCATATCCTGACCCAAATCCTGACCCTCACTATCAACAAGCCAAGAGTACAGAAGATGAAAAGACTCATAAATACCAAGAAAAGCCCCTTGAGCAATTAGACATTAACAGTATCCAAAACAACACACTCCAATATGCCATTGTTGATACAGCAACAGGCACTATCTATTTTGTTTCTCCAGTTACTAAAGATAATTTCCCTCCTACCTTTATGAATATACCAAAGCCTTATCCTAAAGAACTTCCTAGAAAACAAACCTTTGATGTCATGTCCCCAGCTCTAGGAAATGTTAACTTCAGTCCCGGAATCTTCAACAACAATCTCTTTAATCTCGTCCAAAATCAATTTTCCCCCTCTGTCAATAACATCATCCGTGAATCCCCTCAAATTAATCCTGAAAGGAGATCCTACGTTAATACCCAACAACAAGTGAGTAATACATGGGAATGGACCCCTGACTCACAAACAAGACAAATTCCTTTCATGAATAACCCAAATAAAATGACTCCGCAACAAACACCATCAAATGTAGTCTGGGGAGGAGCTTATAAGACTGGCAACTCTCCAGACCAAAGATTTAGTGTAAATAATAGTGCCTTCCTGAAGAAAACGGGAATGTCCGGAGAAGGGACGTCACCGACATCTTTCCTGGATCAAAATAAATTCGGGAAAATATTGAATAAACTTCCGAATATGTAAAAATGAAATCAAAAGTCTGATTTCTTGGTTAATATTGCATATGCTTACTTGTTATTCCAGTTAGAATCTTTTCTCTGTAATTCATTGTACTTGTGATAACCACTGAGGGTTGTGATTAATAATGAGTTGCACCGAAATATCTTTTTGGATTTAATAAAGTATGTAAATCCAATTACTGAGAGATCCTATAAAGATACTCATTCCCAATATATTTAAAATTAGAAAAAGAAACATTCACATTGTTTAAACTTCTATGATAATACAAAGTGTTCCTTATTACTGAGTTAAGTGCTTCAGGAACTTCTATATCCTTTGCAATAAACTTTAACGTCCTAATATTCCTCAAAGCAAGAAATGCATCCGTAAACTTTGCCAAAGTTTCCTCCTTGCAGATTCCCTTAATGCATATTGCAAAGTAGTCAATTAATTCCATTTTCTTAATGCAGTCAAACAAGCTTGATATTTGTAAATCTGTCAACTCAACGGGGAAAAGGATTCTCAGTCTAAAAATCTTTTTGAGAATAATTGAATCAAATAATGAATCTAATTCCCCTCCTGTATGTTGTAGACATCCATCGGTATGAAGGTTGAAGGATTTAAATCTAGGGTTCTTTTGCTGAGAGAGAGCATCAGGAATATACATCCTATCAACGATAGGAGCTTGAATGGTAAAAGAGGTTACATTATTCATTTTGCTGAAGAGTGGATAGATCTCTGAAGTATAAAATACTTTGCTGGAACTATCATGCTCGTTTGTTAATACACCCATGGATAAGTTCGCTTCTTCCAACTGGAGCATCTCCATAAGAATTTTGGCATAGAGCTCTGAAATTTGTTTTGAGGAACGGTCTACATATGTAAATTTAATGTCCAATTTCCTCATTTTCGTGAGAGAACCAAATATCTTTGTGATATTTTTATGAATCTCTGTCTGATCAAAGTTCTCTGAGCTTGTATATCTGAGTTTTGAAATATGGAAACCTAAATCTTGAACATTATGAGGAAGCCGAAAATTATTCCAGAATTTTGATATATCCTTCAAACCTAAGCAAGACATCTGGTAAGAAAAGGTCCGTATTCTCTTCAAATTTTGGTAATTTTGCAAGCTTTCATAATCAAAATTCTCCATTATTTCCATTCCATAATAGACAATTTCTAAGGAGTACATATCCTCTAATTTATGACAATTTCTACTAAAATAGGCTAGTTGAGCATGAGTTCCAAAGCTTATGTAAACCCATTGAAGGTGTCTCCAATAATGAGCTGAAGTAATCGAGAATAAATTAAGCTCATTATTATTGTTTGGAAAGTTTAGAAATAAGGTCCATCTGTTTAGAGATGGGAATGTTTCCCAAAAATTATCACTATTAATTACCCTGGAAAGCTGGGTTGGGTTATTTCTCCTAAGATGAAGAGTCTTGAGGTGGTCCTTGATATGCCTTTGGTGTCTCAGAAAGTCTACAAATTTCTCAAGATCAATCCCTGTTGGTGTAAGAATGTATCTTAGATTTCTTTGATATTTTGGTTCATTCCAATAGACTTCAGCCATTGCCAGATAGCTAATTTTTTTCAGGGGAATAAATTGTCCTTTCATTGCAACTCTACCTAAAGCTTGAAGATCACATCTTATCTCTCTTATGTTGTGAATCTGTCTTTGGAAGAATTGACGATAAAGACCCCAGGGCTTAGAGATGAAGTCCCTGATTTTGACTTCGGAAAGATATTTGAAATTCTTCAAATATCGAAGCAGTCTTAGTTTGAGAAAGACTGGAAAGGTCGATAATGGGTCGAATTTTAGATATTTGCAGAAGATTACTTTCTGTGATAGTAGTTTTAGTGGATATATAGCGGGTTCTATTTTGTAGTAGGATAAGGGCTTCAATGGAATTGCCATTTCTTAAAAGTAGTTGATCTTTTATAATTCGAAGGAAGATTCAAGCATGCTTAAATAAACATCTAATAAAACACATTAATAGAGCATTTTTTATAAAACAGAACATCCTTGAGTTAATTCGAGCACCTCTGATAATTGAGAATGCTAATCTGCCTTCCTCTTGCCTTTATTTTAAAGTTCAAATTGTAGTAGAGATATCAAAGTGAGATCTATTGTTTGATTTTCTATGAGGCTACGGGCAATATCTGTGGAGAAGTATATGATTTTTCTGGACTCATAAAGCTCTAGCACATAAAGAACTAACATTTTTTTTTTTTAAGTTCGAAGTCGCGCAAATTTACTTATTAAATAGTTGTTAAGAAGTTTAAGGAATCAATCAAGCAATAAATTTTGACACAAATGGAAGAAGACGAATTTTTCTCTCGCCTCAGGGCAGGCATAGATCTCATGGCACAGGGAAGGTATCAAGAGGCAAGTCATTCCATTGTCATGCTTATAATTATTAGGCCTTAAGTCTCTTCGATATGATCGATAAAAGAGTTGATATTATGTCAAATGTGATCAAAATGTGTAAAGAGAAGATAGAAGAGTCCAAAGAAAGTGCAGGTTCTTTGAAAGCCCACTCCAATAAAAAAACCATCATCCGAAGGAAAAAGCATGAAAAGCCTAATATTCAGGAAACTCCAGCTCCCAACGAAGATAAAATTGTAAGTAAAAAGAATGTTAACTTATATTTAGGGAGATGATATTCAGGCAATTGTGGACTCCTTAGATCCTTATGTAATCCTGGGTGTCTCACAGGATGCTACCATGGAGGAAATAAATAGAGCATATAAAAGAGTAATAGTTAACAAATTGATCTTATCGAAAGCTTGCAATACTTTACCACCCTGATAAGAATAAGAAATTTGGCGCTGAGGAGGCTTTCAAGAATATAAACAATGCTTATAATTTCTTGAAAGAAATTGAAAAAGCTAAAGATGAATATAAAGAAAGATACAGCGATGCCGCAGATCACGGTCATAGGTATATCAAGGTTAACATATTTTCAATACCAAGGAGTCATCCTTATGAAGAGCATAAGAGACATGACAATGAATCTGAGGAATATAAAAGCGGGTCAGGGGCGACAAGTTATAACTCTTGGGGGAACCCGTTCACCAGACAGGATCAGCATCATAATTTCTCCAGTAATATGAATAGCCAATACTTTGAAGAGCAGCCCAGATTCAATTTCGATCAAGCTAACTCTTACTCATCGTTCACCCATCAGCATTCTCATCATTCTAATAACCATTCTCAACAACATAGTCACTTTGGATTCTCAGAAGGACAATCACATGGACATAGCTCCACTAATCGTGTATTCATCCCTAAAAAGAAATTACAAAAGGCCTTCGATTCTCCTAACTTTTACTCTCAGCCCAGTTTTGTACCTGAGCCTCACAATCCATACAGAGATTATAGAGATGATTTCATGTTTAAATCCGACTCTAAAGATAATAGAAGGCATTATAATGAGGAGAGCGCAACTACAAAGGATGATATTTATTCAAGTAAAGTCCTTAAAAAGCCGAAAACACAGAAAATATTCTCAGAGTCTAAGTTTGAATTCTCGAGTGGGGTTCAACGGAGAAAACCGAATCTTCATGACAATGATGATAAAATGGTTGTAGAAAATGAAGGAATACCGTATCAGAATGTCGAAAGAAAATTCAACCGCTCAAGTAGTCCTAGAAGGAAAATTCCAATCCCAAGAGTTGAGAAAAATAGTGGAAGCTATTATTGGGTCTTGCCTGTCATCTTGCTCCTTATTGTTGCAATATATTTATTCAAGAGCCCTACACTCACCACAGAACAGCAAGTAACAATTCTTCTTTCTTATACTCAATTGAATAGTTTAAAGTCTACTCTTACGAGTATTCTAATGATTTCTACATACAGAGGATTACTAAGAATATAAAGATAGCATACTATGTTGGGGATGAGTTTTTCAGAACATTTAGGTATCAGGCTGACATTGAAAATGTACTTTTTTATGACTATTGGATTATGTTTTAGTTTGAGGAAAACATTGAAAGAGAATATCTAAACAATCTTATGCATAGTTGCAGTTCATTCAAATCTCAGGGTATTCAAAGCATAGATTGTCAAAAGCTAATTGACTTTGAAGTGAATATTATTTTGATGTTGTTTAATTCATAGGATCTATTTCCAAAACTGTTCAATAAGGAGTTGCTAAGATTTACTCAGAGTTTGTCTGTCTGATTTATTTCTTATTATTTTTGTACACTGTGTCGCATAAATTATGATTATATCTCAACTTATCTTACAAGATAAAATTTACAAAGAACACCAAAATTAAGAAGAGAAATGAACTGAAACCTGCTTGAGGAATACTTTAATCTAAAAGTTTATTCTAACTTATCTCATCTCTTACTTCATCATCACTTAACCCTTCACACTTCTTTAACGTATTCAAAATCAACATAATATTCTTGACAGTTGTTGAATTAACCCAGACTCTACACACTTAATCCATATTTTCAATGTATTACCTTCCATTTACACCAACAGCAATTTCAAAGCTAACATATTTCTGTAACTGGGATAAGATTTGTTTAGAATCTTTTAAGAGCTCCCTGCACCAACTGATAGAGTAATTCATAACCATGCCCTCTTTTAAGTCTCCAAACAATGATTCTCCACTTGCCCAATCCTATGACTCAGGATAATCTCAATTATTTTTTACTTTTTTGTTGAACTTTGAGATACAAGTCAATTGTGGCTTAGTAAACTTGTTAACGTGCAATACCTTCGCATAAACCAAATTTCCAACCTATGACTCTTACAAAATTGTGTCCTAATTACTTCTAAGAATGGTCTGTTTCTCTTTGAAGCACCCTCAAAGTCTATGACTCCCAGGATAGCCTCACTAGAGGCACCTATGCTTTAGAGGGGAA
>Ga0065720_1020243_pt1 | contig 15781 bp, 13 predicted proteins | sample Thericmetagenome_FD_59107 | JGI IMG/M metagenome (GOLD analysis project Ga0065720, IMG submission 59107) | Thermophilic microbial communities from the Joint Bioenergy Institute, California, USA of rice/straw/compost enrichment - eDNA_2 v2... | ecosystem: Engineered > Solid waste > Grass >... | reverse complement strand
GGAGGTGGTGTGGGGAACGATACCGCTCTACTACTACTATTATGAAGTAGATGGGCATGCATGGCGCAAACTTGAATTTTCATTTTCATGATGACCACTGGGTCCCCCACTTCTTCGGCCTGAATTGGGGATGTACTTTATGCAATAGAGAAGGGAGAACGGAATTCCGTCAATGCCTTATAAAGGCCCATGTGATTCTATAGATGTTCTATTCAACATGTACTGGGTTGTGTTTGACCACTTTCCTTCCGAGACACTAAGATCAGGAAGTGGGATCTGGAGAGCTGGTGTTACAGAGTATACTTCAATGTAATGACAACTGAGTAAGATTCAATTTAATGATGACCAGTATCTCGCTTTGTGGTCAATCAGAACATGGTGAACCTACGGATGTATATTCTATAAGAGTGATCGACTGCCTTAACGAGATCTACGAAAAGGGGCATGATGAGAAGCAAGACAGAACGGAAATCAATGGGAATCGAAGATATAATTCTGGATGATCGAGTTCGTAAATGATACTACGCGCGTACTGTTGCAAGGCAGTTACATCGTCCTCATGATCAGGCAGCACATCAACAAATCATTGCCAACCATCTTGTTGCCACCTGCCGTTCCCTCACAGGCTGACCATTCAAACCCCCCGTCACCTTCCGAAGTAGGCAAGAATTGTTGCCTGAATGCCTGATCCCATCTGGAGGAGTGATCTTAAGGTACCACTACCTCTTGGATATGAGCATGTCGTCTTACCTAGTACAAGAGCAACGAATCAGAGGCAAGCTACCTAGCTGGGTGAGAAAGCTTCCCACACACAACGACAGTTATCAGCATCGGGTACCAAGCATTGTGAGACTAACAATGGACCATTCCGTTGAGTGACTAGGTTAGGAAACATTTGAAAGAGACTATAGCCGGCACAACTAGAGTACAGCATACTCACACCATCTCATGGACCAAGTGGGTGACGACTCAAAACAATCATTAGCAATACTAATCAGTAGGAACTGAAGATATGTTGTGTACGTCGAGTCAACAATCCAAGAAATTGTCCCGCTCTAGCGTTGGAATTAAGATTAACCCAAAATCCACCCTTCCATAAAGGACCGACCGTAGAAGTGATTTGTCGATAGGAGGAAACAAGAGGAATGCAAGCCCATGAGATAGACTTCGTTTGCTCTCCCTTTCGTATTTTTGTTTCCCTTTGTAAGCTGACCAGAGAAAACCAAAACCGAACCAAACCGGAACCTAACCCAACCCAGAGTCATGCCCGATAACCAGTGCCATAGGAGATAATGATATACACATACGAGAGGTATATGACAGGATATCCTGATATGTACGTCTTTAAGCCAAGAGAGATGTCAAAGGAATGATGTGTCCCGTAGATTGGCATGAAAATGACAGATTGAGAGATTGGTGGTCGGGGGTATCCGTCAGAATGGCATTGCAAGAAAAAAAAAAGTATCCAATGCGTCGATGTGGATGAATGTGGAGATCCTGAGGTCATAAGAAGAGGTGAAGGAATGTCGGGAAAAGAAGATATGATAAAACACGGGGAAATGAGAACGGGTCGTGAGATTAGCACCTCCTTTGAAAGCCCAGCCCCTCGACTCCAAGCACCGGGACCTCGACGTCCGCCAGCCCCAGGATACCCTCGTCACGGCGACGCTCAATGAAGCTGTTGCACTCCGTCACGACAACGGCCCACTCAGCCAAGGCACGTCCGCAGTACACAGCACCCTGAGCGTAGGGGCCCGTAGGTTTCTCCGCGCGAACAGCAGGAGGGGCGGGGGCCTGCTGCTGTTGCGGCGGCCAGCCGCTCATATGCCCATACCCATACTCACTGTCACTGCTGCAGCTCGTGCGTCGGCGGTTAGGAGGCCTGGTAGGGTCGGCGTCCAACGACAAACGGCGCGGCGAAGCGCCAACGGCATCGCCGCCGAAGCGGATGTGCGGAACCGTCCTGTTCAGCGATAGACTTCTCACGTTGTCCTGATACTCACGGCTGGGCGGAGCACGAGTCGCGCTGAAGGAGATCCGACGCCCCCGACGACCGTCATCCTCGTCATCAGTCAGCGGGCGAGCGTTCCGCGCCTCGCTGATGAGACCGGTGTGGAGCTGGCCACTGACACGACGGGTCTCTGGAGGCAGGCCGGGGGAAATCAGAGGGGGGGTGTCGCTTTGGAAGAGGAACAGATCTGTGTAATTGGTAGGCATATTCATGTTGGCGGAGATGCCGGTCAAGCGAGCCGTCACTCGAGCTTGTGCGGGTCCAGGGAGACGAGGTCGAGTCAAGATGCGGTCGCGGGTTGGTGGGAAGGGGACCCAAACACCAGGTTGAAGCTCGAAAAGGGTGAGGATGAAACGGAAAACGTCGGTCGTGGTGTCGTAGGTCATTGTAGAGCTCGCTGAGCAGAAGGACTCCGTCGAGTTCCTGATGACAGGAGAGTGCTTGGGTGGAACAGGAGGTGCTCCTCCTCGAGCTGCCAACCTGGCTGCGTCGCTGTCGCGTTGAGCTTGCTGCAGCCCTTCTCTAAAGGCCCGATGATCTTCCCATGCCTGGCTCTCACTCGTGGAGTTGAATGGGATAACTTTTCCAAGAAGCGACCATCTCTTCTTGAAAGAAGAGCTGCCCTCCGCCTGGCCGTTGCCGGCAGCCAGTCTGTCACTGCCGGTGGGAGAAATGGGTTCCAGATCTGCTAGAGGATCGGTACCGACGAGGGAATTTGAAAACGAATCAAAGCCGACTCGCATCGGGTGTTGCTGCTGCTGGGGAAGACGCATAATGACGAATCTCTTCCCAGGGCTTGGATAGCAAGGAGCCGTGGACGGCTGCATCTTGCCGGTCATCTCGGCATCCTGCTTCAACCAGAGATAATGAGACCAAACGGTCTTCAGCCGCTGGGACGCAACGAGATAGATTTTGCTGTCAACAGTCAGCTCACATTCTTAGACTCGGCACTCGTGAAGAAACTTACGTATCCAACTCGTTCACCTTTCCGTTGTCTCTGCATATTCTCCAGCACAACAGGCGCATATAGTAGGCGCGAACCATTGGGCACCAATGATTGAAAAATTTCGCAAACACATCCTCAGTCAACAACCATTCTAGGCAAAGCTTCTCCTTCCGCGCTGGGTCGGCAGCGAGGGCGTCCCAGACAGCAAATAAGAACGAGAGGATACGAATCTCGGACATGGTATTGTTCGAGTCCATGATCATCTTCGCAACGTCGAACCAAAACGGCCAGTCGATGAATTTGATAGCGTTATTGTTGACCGTTGTCTGGAAAGCATGAAGTGTGATCAAGGCCTGCTCGAGCAAGTCACAGAGCACAAAACACGCAGCATGTTCGAACTTCGGCGTCCGCTTAGTCGCAGCCTTAGTGATGGCCACGAAAGCTTCAGCGAACGTATGTTTGATCTCCGCAGGAACGTCACTGGTATCTTGCTCGCCACGCAGCATGTGTTTAAGCATAATAATCAGGCGATGTTCGCTCATTCCTGCCACCACATTGCTCGGAAGCTCGGGTGCAGGGAGAAGGGCAGCGTCAGCGCCATGGGCACCCTCTGAGATGGGGGGCCCCAACATGGGGTCAGAGGAGAGCTGGCCATGGATAGCACTATCCAAGATGGATAGGAGTTGAGCATGGACCAGGACGAACGCCGGAGAGCGCGCCTTCTCAACGAGGGGCAGGCCCTTAAGCATGAAGTCTTGGCCCAAGAGGTAGAAATGCTTGCAGAATACATAGAAGAGATCTGTGTCTGCACCGCGCCAACGAGAAACCCAGGGACCATGCCACTGAATTTTGGCAAGAGGTAGAGGGAGCTTGGCCGCAACGCGGAGCCGGTCCGCGAGGGTCTTGACTGACGACCAGCCAAGCTTGTGCAGATGAGGCGGGAACAAGGCCACAATGTCTTCACTTTCGCCCTTGTTCCGTCTCGGCAGGCCGAACTCATCAGCAACCCGGCGCAAGACATCGGCATTGATGCCCCAGAGACGAACGAGGACATCGGCAACACCGGGGACGAAGAAGAAGGCATAGGCGCATGCCCTACCGCACCAGTTGATCAAGCTCAGCGGGGCGTGCTTCAAGGCCAACTTCTCCACAACCAGCGCCATCTGCGTCGTGAGGTTGGCGATGAACATCGTACGGATGTTGTGCTCGGCAGACTCGGCCATGAGGATCGAATCGACGTCGCTATCCGAACTTGACTGCGTAGCCGATCTTGCACGCACCCGCTCATCTGGGCAACGAGAAGCCAGGGGCTGCCAATAGCTAGTGCAGGCGCGCCATTCAGGCCGCATCATGATCATGCAGATTGCCTCGAGCAAGGTTGGCCTATCCACTCCAGCGACGGGCTGCAGGACAGGGAATGGGACGCCCAAGGCATCGACATTGGGGGCAAGACCAGGGGGAAGTTTTGAGTTATTGCCAGCCAGCATTGCCAAAAGAGCATTCCACCACCTGTTCAGAATGGCTGCTCTCCGGTCGACATCCTCGGCATTCAAGATCGAAAGGTCCGCGTTCGATGGATGGTAGGCCGTACTGCGCAGAAAGGGAAGCAACATGCTCCGGACGACGCCCATACGGAGGGATGTCGTGCTCTTTGCAGCGAATCTGGCAAACTCGAGATCGATCATGCGGAAAGTTGACCAAAGAGGGTCGCGAGAGGGCACAGTTACGGTCGTGTCAGCGGTAGACCGGGAGGAACGGGAGGCATTTTCGGAGGCCGAGCAGGCAGTTGCCGAGTCGGTGTCTAGGTCAGTATCAACCGAAGAAGCCCTTTGGAACGGCGTGCGGGTGTTTCCTGCGCCAAAACCATTCGGAGAGGCATTGCGTGTAGCAGTAGGCGAGGAAGAGGTTGTTGTGGCAGGAGAAGAGGATGTAGAGGAGATCGGGATGATCAAGCGCGAAGTCCGGCTTATCGCCTTAGAAGAAGGGTCGGAGCCCTTGGAAAACACGGTCTGGGGTTTCTGTCTCAATTTGGACAACAGAGCACTAGCCAGGTTGGAGGTGAGACTTTTAGATTCGGTCTTGGTCTTCAATGGCTCTGACTTCTCGAGAGACGAGTAACTGGAATTGGGCGTGCTTGTTGCAGGCGGCGGCAACCGTGCCCTTGAGAGCCAGGACTTCTTGGTGGGGCTAGCAGAAGACTCGGCAGGTTTTGAAGAGCTCTCTACCGCCTTCTCCTCGCGCGATACGGCATTTTGTCTAAACAGTCTCTTGACGCGCGATGCTTCCTGGGCCGTAGGCTTGGCGCTGGAACTCGCCTTTGAGCTCGGCAACCATGAGATAGGGCGGTCGACCATTGAATTGGCCGTGCTGGGGCTTGGGTTGACGGCCGGCTTGAGACCAATTGGGACGGTCTCAGGTTGACGATGCTGAGGGAGGGCAGTAGCAGCAGGGCAGTTTGCTGCTCGCTTTGCGTCACTATCGGTCTTGCTCCTTTCCAGTTGCGCTCCAAACTTCTGGTCTGGCACAGCAGTGGCGGGTCTTTGGGCGAGAGTCTGTGGGGGAGCTCCAGACGTGACTTTTGTTGCACAGGGAGATGTAGCGATAGTAGGAGTAGGCTTAGGAGGGGGAGGGGGAGGAACGTCGAGGGTGCTCTGGGAGGGCGGTGTTGAAGTACTGGTATTAGCGAGGGTGGCAGAAGTGGTGGTATCGGCACTGGGGCTGGTGCTAAAGCTAAAGAAAGACTTGTCAAACTCGCTCAATAGATCGAACGACGGGATCTCGATGGCTGACAGGGCCGGGATGCTGGTGAGAGCGGATGAGGCGGAAGAGCGAGTGGCAGCAGTAGCAGTAGCAGCAGCAGCACTACTTGTGCTTGCATTCGGAGTTGCACCACCGACCGAGAGCAGACCCGGGGCAGAAGACGAGGGGTTATTGATGAACGAGGAGCGAACGTGTGTAACGACCGTTGCTGTTGCTGAGGTGGTATCGGCGGCCCGGGCGGGCACGGTAAGCGTTGGGCCAGTCATGGCATGGCTCATGGCATGGCTCATCGGGCTCATTGCATGGCTCATCGGCATGGCATGTCAGAGGTTGTCTGTATAGTAGCAGGCAGCAGGTAGCAGCTGAACGAGTGGAGCGGCACAGCGATCGGGAAGCCAAAACAAAGGCCACGCTCAACAACACTGCGCACGCGCAATTGCACACACAACACAACACACAGAGAAGCCCGGCGTTGTCTGCGGCAGTGGGACTCGTGGGCTCGTGGTCAGCGGTGGTTCGTCGGTCGGGTTTCCGATTGAGCCTGGTTGGGCGTTGAGCCGCTGAGCCAGAGAGCCGGTGAACGAGAGCCAGACAGGCGGAGCGCTGAAAGCGGGGAGCTGGCGATGCACCGATGCTGCAGACTATGGATGGAACGAATGGAAACCTGGAAGATGGATTGGAAGATTTTCACCTCACCGTCCCCAGAAGGTCCGAGTACCACAGTTCAAATCCAGTTGGAGGGCGATTGGCGAGGCACACTCTGCGGAGCCAAGACGACGGGATCGGGGTGTCCGCCGCGAGAACGTGAAAGCGTGGGACGCTGCACGCTCAAGTCGTCCAGTGGACCAAGCAGCAGACAGAACAGGTTGGCCCAGGTCACTGGCTCACTGCGCTCTGTGAACGCGACAGGGATTCCCAATTAGGCAACCAAGGGTGCTTGTGCTCCTGCTCCCTTTCGCTGATGCTGTTGCGGCTGGGGCACCGCGATTATTACGGGACACAACCAGACTTGGGAATTTTTAAGATCGACGCGATGTGTGCCGGGGAGTCCTGCCCTGTGTTCCGGACGACGATGTTGCTGCTTGTGTTTTTGGTGCTGGCGATGATTCGGCACCCCGTCTGATCTGATCCGCGCTTCAAAGAGATCAGTTTCTCCGTGCTGCTATTCCAAGGTTCCGTTTGCGGCCCGAACGTCGTCGAGAATGCCAGTCGACTGTCGTTTGCGTCGATTGTGGTTTGGGATTAACTTTGACGGGGTGCCCGGACGAGACAATCTAGGATACTGGAGCAACGGACGTCTAGCAGGACAGAAGAGCACCTGAGGCTCGAGCAGTATCGCAGATCTCAATCTCAAGAGACGCAGAGAAGACCAAATGAGGGGCTGAAAGGCTCTCGCGAACACGCATCACAGGGCAGCCTCGACTTTTCTACTGGGTTGCGTACACAAGCGTAGGCAATGGCATTCGAGGTTTCCCCCTCCCCCCCCAAAAAAAAAATCCTCTCCCAGGAAACCAAAGGACCATGGCCATCAAAATAGACCCGCATCGCCAAAAGGGTGTGGAGATTGACGACTCTCCTTTTTTGCAGCTCACGGGAATCTTAAGCGGGCGCAAAATTTGACCCCTGGTGTTCGGGCCCGCCTAGCGCGCGCTTTCCACAACAGCCCCTGCCACAATCGACGCTGACGTCGTTGACAGCATCCAGCCTGGGAATCACGCCGCCGGTCTTGATCTGTTTTGGGCTTCCTGCCGTGGCTTCGTGTGGCTCTCTGTCCGCAAACCTTAGAGGCCATCCCGCGAGTTGGGGCAACTGAGGCGCCTCAGCCCAACCATCTTTGTCCTGCAGCATGCAGCATCTCATCATGCCTCTGGATGGGGCACGGGCTCTCAGGGATGATGCATGGCATTGAAGCCTTGAAAACGGCATTGATGGACGCAATCTCGTCATGATGGGACGAACATCCCAAAGAACAACCCATCCCACATCCAGGAGCATCCTTTGATCTAACCAGAACCACGACGCGGGCTCGCGGGCGGTGAGAGCGGGGCCATCGTGGATCGGCATGTGCCCGCCAAGCTCAAGCACCCTTGTCACTCTGCTGGGCCTGCTGAACGGAAAACCGAGATCTGGTCGTCCAGGGTCTCATCACCGTGCCCACGTTGGTGACAAGAGCTTTTACACAAATCTGTGGCGCTGGCCGGGGCCACATACAGCCTGGCCAACCGACCTCCTGGCTGCAGAGCAACTCCTGAGGACCATTCATTATTCGTTACCTGGCCCTCTGTTGCAAGATAGGTGATGACAATGGACCTTGACGATTATGATAATGCGCACAGCAGCTGATGCTCGCCATTGAAAACTTTAATCATTCATTCCAGCAAGGAGAAACGGTCACCGATGGCGCGGGAAAGCCTCGAACTAGCATCCATTTCAAACGCACTATCTTAATCAGAAAAAATGCACGTCTTTTCCATTGCAAAGATAGCTGATTAGATGCCAAGCCAAAGATCCTGGTCGAGCTGAGTGCGGCATCTCCAGTGCGACACAACGCGAACGAAAAGGGTAGGACCCCTGCATCTGGACAAATCCACATCGAGAAGGCGGTCGCCCAGGGCTGAACATCGGAACAAGCATGGGCCGAAAACCCTCGCAAAACGGACCCGCGGCTGACCGCTTGTTGGGAGCGATTGTTCGTGCTAATTGCCGATGAGGCTGACGGTAACTCCACGGACTTGACTTAGAAGGATGTAAAACGAGAACAACTGCGATCCGCAATGATTACTTATAGGTGGGTAGAGACCCCGCTGATGTTGTTGGCCCCTCGCATCAGTGTTGCATTGTCTCTCAAGATCATGACGCAAAACTCTGATTTCGACGCCCAATGGGAGCTGGGCGATGTACCGACGGCGACGGCGATCAGGTAACCTCAAGCTGATCCAAGCAGCTGGAAAACGGCAACATCGGCTCTCCCAGGCTCCGGGTTTGGTTGACTGTGCCTTGTTACTTTGGTGTAACGTTGGCTGTTTAGTTTAGCGAAAATGTCACCCAAAAACCAGGAAGCTCAGGTCAGCTCCATTTCCACAATGCAACCCCATGACGCCGTAAACAGCATGACCACGTTGGTAACCATATGCTGATATTTTGGCGTGCTATGCTGCAGCTCATTGGGGCATCACTGCACAGCGACCCTCTTCGGGGCCTAATTGGTCGGTAGGCGGGGTTTGTTTTCCAAGCCCCTCCAAAGGCATCACTGCCAGCAAGTCTATGATCTTCAGTGGATCCTGCATCTGGCCAGCAGTCAGTGATGTGTTGGCAAGCATCACATTGGGAGCTAAGATTCAGCATCTTCCACACAATGCTTTGCAGCTTGCTTCAATGATTCACAGAGGCTGGTCTGTCTCTGACGTGACCTTGCACATTTCACTTTTGCCTCTCTCTTCGCGCCTCGTCATGATCATGCTATCGTTTAAAAATTTAACTCGCCTGTGTGTGTGTGAGACATGGTGACGGCTTTCAAGCATCCGATCCTACAGCTCGCGACATTGAACCGAGGACGTGATCATCCCACAGATTTCTCCGCACCATCTCACAGCCCCTAAATGGAAACTCTTCAGTGAAGTGCATTGCACTCGTCTAATGTAATTCCATCAGCAGTCAAACCTTGCAAAAGCATACTGGCTGCCATGCCCAGAGCAGAATGGGTGAGTAAAGGACACCTCGATCCATCGGTGCCACGGCAGCATCTCCTGCATTAGTCTTCTCTGTAGAAGAACGAAGACTTTTTTTTTTCACCGATGAACGGCGCTCAAACGGCGCAGGCTTTGCTCGTCTTTTGCAGGCTAGAAAGTGGGGCTCTCCCGGGCCCCTCCGAGCCCGGCCCGCTCTCTGCAACCGCCGATTCTCGTCCAGTGGGTAGGGGGCGGAAGACTGCGTTGCCAAGAGCCCCCTTGTCCCGCTCCCGTATCCCCGCGGGGAGATCCGCCGGTTGCCGGCTTCCGAGTGCCCTCAGAATGAGCAACTTGCTTTGTCATCAATGATGGATGAGATCGAGTTGAGCATCTCACAGCCTGATAATGCATTCAACCCCCAATCCGTACCAATAGACAATCCAGGAGTTTCATTCTGCGACAAAGCCACATTCAAGTCAAGCCCTGAATGATTAGGCAAGGTCCGGTGTTCCTCGGCTTTGAACAAGTCGGAAGCAAGCCGTGTTGGGTAGGTGTCGTGTGCGCTTACGTGTAAGATGGTGAGTTTTAGGGGTTGTCTCACTCTAATGTTAAGCTTGTTGGTGAATCCCTACAATGCAAACTGCCGTGTCCAGATATCTCAGTGCCCGATATAGGGCACTCAAAAGATACAGCTCCTATTCGGGAAGAGATAGGCAGTTTCCCATTTATGAATACGAGAGCCTTAAACAGTATTTCGCCATGCCGAAGTGCTACCCAATGAAGGCGTTGGTCACACGATGCACTGTGCCTCATTGGGTGTAACATGGACCTTCTGAAATATTCCTTCTGGAAGCTCTTCTTATCAAAATGGCTGATAACTACATCTATATGCTACCCCTCTCTTGTTGGTGACACAAAGGCGGCATTACTTCGTAGAAGTTCCGAGGACCAACAACCTGTCTATCTGCTACGATCCATCTACGGGCACAGCATCGGATCCAAGACAAACTCGAACTGAGAAGGGAGCAGGAGCCACATGGCCATATATACACCTTCTTGGGGGGGGTTAACCACTGTATTATCAGACGCACCTATACGAAGTAACATCCTTGGCAATGAGACAGATAGGCACAACACCTCCAAGTCATCTGGTAGCAGTGTTAGGGTGATATACATCCATAGGGTTGCAGCCAATGCAGCGATGTATCATTGATAAGGACGAGCACCGGAAAAATCCACGACGCCGCTAGGCTTTATCTCGGTTGACGGGAGCGGAATCGAGAGATGTTTGAATCTGTAGATGAGCATTACAACTTCATTCTCGGATAATGAAAGGGTACACGTCCATCAACGTTCAATATTCCGCTAACTATTGCCTAGCCACTACATATGAACTGTCATACTACGTCCACTAAAACAAAACACACTCAACTACACAGAATTCCAGTCCCTTGCAACTCAATCCCTGAACTCCTCTACCCCATGGCTTGGACATCAAGATTCATATGTCGACTTCTACATAGCCGACCAAAAAGAAGCCGACAACATTAGTCCCGTATAGAGTATGGAGCGTTTAAGGCAGAGCTGAGGCCATAGCACCAACGATGCTGGCGACAGGCGGGGCAATGCTGCCGGCCGCACTACCGCCGACAACGCCGCCGAGAAGGTCGCTTAGGTCAAGGATACGGGTCACTCACATATTGGGGGGGCTGCTGGAGTTGCTGGAGAGAGACAACCAAAGCCTAAGTCATGGTCTCGGAGTCCGACGAAGTGGTCTCCATGAGTTTCTCTGTAGTGAATTGGTCAGTTAAGCTGCTTATGCAATAGAAAAGGAGAAAAAAACTAACCGATCGTGTCGACCTGACGGATGATCTTATTGACAATCTCTCGTAGAAGTGCATCTCCATGTCGCGAGACCCGATCTTGCACATCGGGCTGTGACCCATCTGGAAGACAATCTGCTGGCCCATCATGGACATCGTCATGTCCATGGATTTAGTGTCAGCATGAGTATGCATGTCCATTGGGCTCATCACCATCGAGACATCTCACATCTCTTTCTGTAGCCGCTGCTGTTCGGACATGGGGGCAGCGAGGGCAGTAGTGAAGAGGCAGGCGATCCCCCCCCCGGCGGGGAGGGGGTGAGGGGCAGGGCTTCATTTTGACTGCTCGAAGAGTACGATCATGCAAAGGGTATCTCTTAACAAAAGATTAGTAAGGACTTTGGGGTGCGAAGAGATTTATGACTTGATGAGTCGATGTCTAGAAGAGTTTGAGGCAGATGACACGAGTCGCCCGAATGAAGCTGGTTAGGGCTCATTGTCCTTATACTCATGTCTCCGGTGCTTCAACTTTGTCTCTTTATGTGGTGTGCTTGGAGAAGTCAGTGATACTCTCTTCTAGTTTACATGACGTAGAGGTGTCTACGGCGCTATTTCTACCGCAGATCACTTGCAAATCGAGCTGACTATCCATCAGCTGAGGATCATTGGCATGAAGCCCATATCCTATAACTTCTGGAGGAATCTAAGAACTTAAGAAAAGTTGGTCCGTACTGACTTGATGATATCGCATTCCAATAGTTGCAGACAGATAATTTCACTTAACTTTCATGGGTTGATCCCTTGACTCAACACCAGGACGACTTGTATCATTAGTGAAGTTTAGGAGGCTGGAAAAGATCTCTGATCTCACCGAATTTCACAGGATGCCTAGGAAGGAGCATTCTGTGTGAGGTTATTTGGGAAGGAACACATTACCCGTTGAATATCTATTGAGATCCTCACTTATCATCTTAAAAACCCACACGTCTGGATATCTCAAATTGCCAAACAATTCACTTTATTGCTTACATTTATGCCGATGACTGCTCCTCCCTGTATACTTTGATTCCCTACATCGAGCAAAAGATGTCTGCGATCAATGTCCCTTTGCAAACTTCAACCCAAACCCTTGACACTCAGAACAACAGCAATTATTCATCTTCACACAACTCAGTAGTGCAACCACTCGTTAGCCCTTGTGGAGAAATGCCAAGCCACCACCATACCCCAACAACAACGGTTCCTAACAACACTGATACAAACAGAGGTAGTAACCTCCGAAAGGATTCGTACACTCAATCAGCTTCAAATCAATTGCCCAGGCGGACGATAGCCACAAGAGTTGCGCTTTGGAAAACCACCTTCAAGAATCCCCTTTTCTTTCTTTCCGTAGATTGGGGGAGCAATAAAAGCAGGGCTGGGCAGGCTCACAAAGACAAAGGGAAGGCTCCCATGACCTCCCCTCCTCCACCATTGACACCGATATCGCCACTGGCTAGCCCGTCCTTATCAGCGAGAGTTCATGGAACTTCTGTATCTGGCCAGCTAGAGCTGGACAGGGACGTCGAGAAGCAAGAACAAAGGACCGTAGTGAAGCAGCTGGCAAGAAATGGTAGCGAGTACCCACTTCGGGAAGAGATTAGGTGCTGTGTCTCTGTGACTGCCGTGTGGATGGGCATTATGCTGTTGTTGACTCTCGTTTGTTGGTAAGTAGATAGCGATATGTTGTATGCTATCGTTGGAAGGACACCCAACTTCATGCTGACAAGTGGCAGGCTGGCATCGACATAACGTTATCAGAAATGGCCTATGGCGGTTTGTCCTTGGATTCGCAAGGAAAGTATTAGTGAAATAGTAACTGGTGTAGGAACTATGTGTGCCTTTGAAGGTTGTGGCTGGAAAGTCGAACTTTGACAGACTCAGCACCTCCGTTAGAAATGCTTCAGTAGCAATAGCAAGTAATGTTAATTACTCGACCACATTTCATTCGGTTCTGGGGCGAGGGCAATACAACTGAACCGCAGATCCTGACCGCCCGAGTCCCTCTCAAGCCTCATGATCCTCTTAATCCCTAGCTCAAGAGCTTTCGGACTCAGGGCATCTTCATCCTCAGCCAGCGCGCCACGGTCGAGTGGTCCTTGTCGGGTATCCTCTAGTTCCCAGAGACGACCGTTCGCCTTCACAAAAGCAACAAAATATTGGCCAGTCCTCTCCCTGATGCCATTCACTGGGACAGAACTGTCGCCCAGCCCAGCAACAGCTTTATGAACTTCCTCGAATTCCATACTGTCGTAAAGCATTTGCGCTCGCTGATCTCTAAGCAGAGGGATTGCTTCTCTGCGCAAGTTTCCTAGTGTGCTTCCAGGTAAGATAAACTTGGTTGCAAGGCCGTTAAGCGCACAGTGGAGAAACGCATAGGAGCCGCATGCGCCAGGGATTGTCTGTTTGAACCATACAATGGGTTCACCATCGCCTGTTTCATTAGCTAGTCCACCCCCAAGAGTAGCTAGCTTCGCTTTCACGATCTCGCTGCCATGCTGAGGCCTTAGGAATGATGGCTAGTAGGGCGTAGACGGGCCGACAAATGTGAACGAGCAGGGAGGGTTCGTCTAACGAATACACATCGCAGAAACAGAGAGAGTCAGAGAGGCCGAGTTTCTTAGCCAGAGCGTTCATAACATCAGGATTGTGCTCTGCAAAGAGATTAGTTACCTTTCCTGACTCATAGCTTTCCGGGCAGAGAGAGAACAGCCAAGGATTGGAAAATGCTTTCTCGACATGACTCAACCGAGGGTAAGCAAGCCAACTTAACAGGCAGTAAACTAGGCTGTATTGAACGTCAACCAATTGATTTGTGACCCTCGGGAGTACAACACTTAAGTAGCTGACGACCAAACAGTTAATACTTGATGAAGAGGAACCGTGAGCGATGCTAAAGTTGAAGAACTGCTGTTCATCCCAATACCATATGATCAGAGCGTTGAAATTATCATCTCAATTGACTTGTATCTGGGTGGCTGCTCTGGAGTTACGTGGTCCAGGTTGAAGTTGGATCACAACTGACACCTGCGTTGATCATTGCCAGGTTTGCCTGCTCATTGCCCCGCACCTGAGCAGCACCTGTTAGCCATCGCATACTATATAACTCTCGTTATAATTGATAACTTCAGATTCAGCTTGTACATTAGCCGCTCCCTGTGTTGACTCGAGTGTAAGGTCTGATTCCAACAACATCGGCACTATACACCACACTGAAGAGAGCGAACTTCGAACCCCATAAGGACACAGGGCGGCGGTCGACGAGTGGAGACAATGACGTCACAGAACCTCTCTCTGGGTTGCAGCTCCATGCCGAGCGATATATTGCCCTTTACAGGACTTGCATATTGTTCAAGTTGCCAATAGTACCTTGTTGATGGCAGACCGCTTTTCAAGTGTGATCCGAAAACTCTGGCTTTTGAACGGTATGGTGGGTCAGAACATCGAGGACATAGGTCCTAGGATGCCGAGATGTACGTGGGGCAGGCACATGGCTGAACTCCAACCCCGTCTGCAGAAAGATCGAAGTTCCTGTGGCGATAAACAGAACAAAGGGAAAGGAGCTTGGCTAATACAGATAATGAAGTCATTATGACTGAGTCCCGGTCCTCCATAAGCCAGAGCTCATGACTATCAAATGCGGAGAACGCCTAAGAGCTCGTTGATTGGACCTTGCGGTAGGACTCAGTACCACGGCTCTTTCCGTCCTTTATTAACCCAGTAGCCCCAAGAAGACTTTCGGTTTCTTATCTGCCGCAAACATTAAGTCGCACAAAACTTGAACAAGAGCATTAATTATCATTCATCATGGCGGATAACATGCCCTCACCAAACGAGTATCGCGCCGGCCGCCAGGGGTCAACCGCCTCAACCTCTTCCACCACCTCAGCCATGAGCACAAGTGGCACCAGCGGGGCGACAACCACAAGCTCTACTGCACCACCCCCTCGCAGGGTATGTGTAATTCTATCTTCCAGCTTGGACAACATTCGACAAAGCCAGTATTTTGCTGACTAGAACGTCCAGTCCTCCAAAGTCCTTTTCGAGTCCCTCCAGGCACAAAAGCGCTCAAACGATCCTGCTGCTGTTGCTCGTCGGCAGAGCTTGAATGAACAGCGCCCCCCTGCTGGCTTAATCGGCCAGCTGTGGAACAAGTGCGTTCCCTTCCGTATTAAGTTGTGTTCATCGAAAGGATTTGTCTCCTATGCTGACCACAATTAATGCCATCCAGCTGGGTTCGCGGCGAGAAATAAACCAGCATAAGTTACAAGAGTAAAAATTCATAAAAATTTTAAAATGTATGAAACGTTCACATCTTGGCCTTCTAGGATATCTCTTTGGCGTCGAAGGGAGTTAGGACATTTAATCAGGATGTGTGGGAGAAGGGAGTGCCAAGCTAAATGGAGGAAATGGTCGTTCGCTCCATTCTTTGGTCGAGAATGTGCTGATTGAAGGTTGCGAGGTTGATTGGGAGTTGGGATATGGCTCACAGCTGGGCAAGGCAGGAAATAAGTCTTTTTTTTTTTTTTTTTTT